>ENA-ORFA01000016-ORFA01000016.1-marine-metagenome-genome-assembly--contig:-NODE-16-length-100457-cov-4.803038_pt1 | contig 100457 bp, 93 predicted proteins | sample MGYA00248621_ERZ508587 | MGnify/ENA primary metagenome ERZ508587 (study PRJEB26250, sample SAMN06266239) | marine metagenome | isolation source: Columbia River Estuary | place: USA:Columbia River... | reverse complement strand
AGAGCCGTCGATGCGACTTGTGAACAGACCGGCAGCGCGAGCTACTGCAACTGGCGCGGCTGAATCCCATTGGTGTTGGCCACCTGTGTGCAAATAAATATCACACTCGCCAAGAACCACCGACATTGCTTTTGCGCCGGCCGAGCCGAGGCGCATCGCATCGCAACCAAGCGCTTCGGCAACAATCACGGCTTCACGCGGCGTTCGAGATCTTGAAACAACCAAACGAGGTGGACCATCGTGTTTCGGTGGCAGAGTCGGCGCAGGGTTCGTGCTCAGAGTTATTTCTATTGCCGGCAAACTGACGGCGGCAACCGCGAGATTGCCATGACTAGTTTCATCGCGTTGCCACAACGCGATATGCACTGCCCAATCGCTGCGGTCAGGCTCACTGAATTCTTGGGTGCCATCGAGTGGATCAATTATCCAAACGCGTTCGGCGCTCAGCCTTTTTGCAGTGTCGAGCGCTTCTTCGCTCAGCACTGCATCATCTGGACGAAACTCACGAAGTTGGGACATTAAAAATTCTTGGGCCATTGCATCACCAGCATCTTTGAGATCCCAGCCATAAAAGCCACGGGCGACTAAATCGTTGCGTAACTCAACGAGAAGTTTGCCAGTCTGTGTTGCCAAATATGTAGCAAATTCATGATCACTGCTGTGATCCGTGCTGCTCAAGATTTGCGACCTAGTTGAGTCGCTTGGCGTACAAGTTCGCGAACTTCGGTCTCGTTTGCTCCGGCTTTTGTCAATTTGACGATTTGCTGCTCAAGTCGTTCGGCTTGCGCATCGTCAAAAACTTCTGGTCGCGAAGTGCTTGCGCTGATTGTCGCCACCAACAACACGAGTGCTGCAATCGCCGTGGTGCCGCCGATTGTGTTTACGACCCCGACATTGTTGCCGGCAATTGAAGTGATGATCATGCCCGCAATTCCGGCAACAAAAATCAGTGAGCATAAGATGCGAATATTGCGCAGCGCGAGCGATGAGTTTTGCGACGACTTTGCCATTTGCTTACTTTCGCGAAAGTGGCTTGTATTTGATTCGTTTTGGCTGATCGGCAGAAATACCGAGTTCTTTTTTACGCCAAGCCTCGTAGTCGGTGAAGTTACCTTCGAACCATCGAACTTGACTGTCGCCCTCGAAAGCCAAAACGTGTGTGGCAATACGGTCCAAGAACCAGCGGTCGTGACTGATCACGACTACACAGCCCGGAAAACTCTCAAGAGATGTTTCAAGAGCACGAAGCGTGTCAATATCAAGGTCGTTTGTCGGCTCGTCAAGCAACAGAACGTTGCCGGCATTTTTGAGCAACTTTGCTAAGTGCACGCGATTGCGTTCACCGCCTGAGAGATCACCCACACGTTTTTGTTGGTCGCTACCTTTGAAGTTGAAACTTGCAACATAGGCACGACCGTTGATCTCGCGGTTGCCAACTTTCATCACTTCGATGCCGTCGGTGATTTCTTCGTAAACCGAAGCATCAGCGTTTAGCGTGTCGCGACTTTGATCAACATAGCTAAGGGCCACAGTGTCACCGACCGTGATGCCACCCGTGTCTGGTTTTTCTTGACCGGTAATCATTCGGAAAAGAGTTGTCTTACCCGCACCGTTTGCGCCGATGATGCCGACGATGCCGGCAGGCGGCAAGTTGAAAGTCAAATCTTCGATCAGCAGGCGATCGCCGTAACCCTTTGAAAGATTTTTAACTTCAATTACAACATCGCCAAGTCGCGGACCTGGTGGAATTGCAATTTCAAGTTTGTTGTCGCCGCGTTCGGCAGCCTGTGCTTCGGCATGCAACTTGTCGTATGCAGCGAGTCGAGCCTTGCCTTTTGATTGTCTGGCTTTGGGTGCCATGCGAACCCACTCAAGTTCGCGTTGCAAAGTTCGCTTGCGTGACTCGTTGGCTTTTTCTTCACGACCGAGACGCTCTTGTTTTTGTTCGAGCCAACTTGAATAGTTGCCTTCAAACGGAATGCCCTTGCCGCGATCAAGTTCAAGAATCCACTTGGCGACGTTGTCTAGAAAGTAACGGTCGTGCGTGATTGCCACGACAGTGCCCGAATAATCTTGCAAAAATCTTTCGAGCCAGTCGACACTTTCGGCGTCAAGGTGGTTGGTGGGTTCGTCAAGCAACAAAAGATCAGGTCGACTCAGCAACAGTCTGCATAGTGCAACACGTCGTCGCTCACCGCCCGAAAGTTTGGTGACATCGCTTTCGTTTGGCGGGCATCGCAATGCATCCATTGCAATTTCGACGTTGCGCTCGAGGCTCCACGCGTCAACAGCGTTGATCTTTGCTTCGAGTTTTGCTTGAAGCGCCCCAACTTTGTCGAAGTCAGCATCGGGTTCGCCCCACATCGCCGTAACTTTTTCGTATTCGGCGAGCAGATCGCGAATCGGAGCGACACCTTCCATGACGTTTTCGAGAACATTTTTTGCAGGATCAAGTTTTGGTTCTTGTTCAAGCAAGCCAACAGAAAAACCAGGAGTAAGTCGAGCTTCACCGGTGAAGCCGTCGTCTAGGCCGGCCATGATTTTGAGCAGGCTTGACTTGCCACTGCCGTTTGACCCGAGCACGCCAATCTTGGCTCCTGGGTAAAAAGAAAGTGAAATGTTCTCGAGGACCGTTCTGTCTGGTGGGTAGAAGCGGGCGAGTTTGTAGCAGGTGTAAATAAATTCGGCGGCCATCAGCCATACAACCTACTTGCCCGCGAGCCGTGCTAAATTATTTCCAAGTTCAACTCGATACCCAAAGGGGTCAAAATGCAATTACTCGATCAGGCTTTCATTGGAGATTTTCTGCTCCGTTATGTGCACATTCTCGTGGGTATCACTTGGATCGGAATGTTGTATTACTTCAATCTCGTGCAAGTGCCAGCACTCGCCGCCTATGGCGATGAGGGTAAAGCTCGAATGTTGACCCTCGACAAAGTTGCTCGTCGAGCACTTTGGTGGTTCCGCTGGGCGGCAATCGCAACTTTGGGAACAGGCTTGTTAATCACCGGTGTTGTTGAAAACTACTGGACACGTAGTGGCGACGCCCACAAGGTAACTATTTCAATCGGCATGATTCTCGGAACTTTGATGGCCGCCAACGTGTGGATGGTCATCTGGAAAAACCAAAAAGTTGTTTTGGCAAATGCTGTGAATGTTTTGGGTGGCGCAGCTGCCGACCCAGCCGCTGCAGGTGCAGGTCGAAAGGCTTTGCTCATTTCGCGTCAGAACTTTATTTTCTCGTTCTCGATGTTGTGGTTCATGGTCGGACCAGCACACTTTTACCCAGCAGCGTTTCCGAATGCGACGTCAAGCAACGCAATGACGCTGTTGATCATCGGCGTAGTGCTCGCAGCAATTTTGGAGATCAATGCTCTTGGCCTTCTTGGTGGAACTGCCGCAACAAACAAACTTCTCTGGCCATATGAGTCACACAAGAACGCGATTATCTCTGGTGGCGTGTTATTGCTTGTTCTCTGGATTGCCTCAGAGGTTCTTCTTAAATAATCATCGTTACGATGTAACTGATGGTTGAACAGTCGAATACGGAAGATTTTGGTGCAAACTCCTGGCTAGTTGAGGAGATGTACGAGCGCTACCGCGACGAACCACAAAGTTTGTCGGCCGCGTGGCGTGAATTTTTTAGCGACTACAAGCCAGTCGGTGCGCCGAAAGCCGACCCGACTGGTGAACTGGTCAGACCATCTTTTGATGCAGTTAATGACTTAGATGATTTCGTAGTTGAGTCAGCGTCAGCGCCGGTCGCCCCTGTTGCGGCTTCGAAGTTGACGAAAGCAACGTCAGGCAAGACACCAAAAGTCAAAGAGCAAATCTCGCCAGAAGCACCGCCGCGCGCACCACGACCTGCTGTTGTGTATCCGCCAGTTGAGTTGACGCCACTCGAAGTTGTCGAGCCCGAGCCATTGCGAGGGGTTTCGGCAGTGATCGCAACCAACATGGAGTCGAGCATCGCCGTGCCGACTGCGACGAGCGTGCGTCAAGTGCCGGCAAAACTTCTTGAAGTAAACCGAAAAGTAATCAACGGCTATCGAGAGCGCAGCGGTGAAAGCAAAATTAGCTTCACACATTTAATTGGTTACGCAGTTGTGCGGGCGATCGCAGATGCAGTGCCAAACATGAAGCATGTCTACGTTGCCGACGAACAAGGCAAACCCCAGATCAAGAAATTTACCCACGTGAATATGGGGTTGGCAGTCGATGTCGACAAAGGCAAAGGTCAAAGAAGTTTGGTCGTGCCAGTTTTGCGAAATGCCGACACTCTAGATTTTGCAGGATTCTTGCTGACTTACGAAGACATCATTCGCAAAGTCAAAGCCAATAAGTTGACGCTTGAAGACTTTCAAGGCGCAAACATAAGTTTGACGAACCCCGGCACAATCGGCACGCAGCAGTCGGTGCCGCGACTGATGGTCGGCCAAGGTCTGATCGTTGGCGTCGGAACAATCGATTATCCCGCCGAGTTTCAGGGCAGCGATGAACGCGCACTGGGTCGCCTCGGCGTGTCGAAAGTTGTGACGCTGACGAGCACATATGACCACCGAATAATTCAAGGTGCAGAGAGCGGAATGTTCTTGAAATACGTTCACGAGCTCTTGATTGGTGAACATGACTTCTACGCCGATGTCTTCAACAGCCTTGGCGTGCCGTATGAATCGGTTAAGTGGCGCGATGACACGAACTCTCTTGATAGCGAAGATGCACTGCTTGAAAAACAGATGCAGATAGCAACGTTGATTCGCGTGCATCGAGTGCGCGGTCACTTGATTGCCGATCTTGACCCATTGCATTGGCGCGCTCCGCGAATGCCACGCGAACTTGACCCTGCAACATACGGGTTGACAGTTTGGGACTTGGACCGCGAATTTTTGACTGGTGGTGTTGGCGGGGTAACTCGGTCAACTTTGGGTGAGTTGCTGGGGGTATTGCGTGATGCGTATTGCCGAACAATTGGCGTTGAATACATGCATATTCAGAACACAGATGAACAGCGATGGATTCAAGACCATTTTGAGGGCGTTAAGCGAAACGACTTTGCCGTTGACAAGATCAGAGTTCTCGAGCGATTGAACGCCGCCGAGGCATTTGAAAGATTTTTGTCGACAAAATATGTCGGCACAAAACGATTTGGTCTCGAAGGTGCAGAATCAGCGATACCAATTTTGGACAAAGTGCTGAATCTTGCAACCGACGAAAAGATGCAAGGCACCGTTATCGGTATGGCGCATCGTGGTCGCCTAAATGTTTTGGCAAATGTTGTTGGCAAAGATTATGACCAAATTTTTCAAGAGTTCGAGGGCTACGTTGATCCGTCATCGGTGCAGGGCTCGGGCGACGTTAAGTATCACCTCGGCGCAGTGGGCGAGTTCGTGGCACAAAGCGGCGCAAAGATGCATGTTGAACTTGTTTCAAATCCGAGCCACTTAGAAACGGTGAATCCTGTGGTGCTCGGCACTGTTCGTGCTTTGCAAGATCAAATTGATCCACCACTTGCATACAGCGTGTTGCCGCTTCTGATTCACGGTGATGCCGCGTTTGCCGGACAGGGAGTTGTGGCCGAATGTTTGGCGATGAGCGACACCTCTGGTTATCGCGTTGGTGGAACGATTCATTTAATAATTGACAACCAAATTGGTTTCACTACGGCGCCTGAGTACGCACGATCATCGCAATATTGCAGTGACGTGGCAAAAACAGTGCAAGCACCAATTTTTCACGTCAACGGTGACGACCCTGAAGCGTGCGTGCGTGTTGCGCAACTTGCTTTTGAATACCGTCAGAAGTTCCACAAAGACGTCGTCATCGACATGATTTGTTACCGCCGATTCGGACACAACGAAGGTGACGACCCGAGTTACACACAGCCGTTGATGTACAAAGCCATTGCCGAGCGTCGAAGTGTGCGCAAACTTTATGTTGAAACCCTGGTCAGGCGAGGCGACATCACAGTAGAGCAAGCCGAAAAGTCGTTGACTGACTATCAGGCGAAGTTGCAAGGTGCGCTTGAACAAACACGAGCCAAAACCATCGAGAAAGTTATTGCCGCCAAGCCACCAAAACCAATTGGCGTGGTGCCGCATGTTGAAACAGGCGCATCAAAACAAGTTTTGGATGGAGTGTTAAAACAACTGAGTAGTTATCCGCAAGGTTTTATGGTTCACCCGAAATTGTTGCGCCAATTTGAGGTGCGAGATGCATTGATCGCCAAAGACGGTGATGTTGACTGGGCAACTGCCGAAGCGTTGGCAATCGGCAGTTTGCTGATCGAAGGAACATCGGTTCGACTTGCCGGTCAAGACACTCGACGTGGAACTTTCAGTCACCGACATTCAACTTTGGTTGACTACTTAGACGAGCGGCGCTGGGTACCGATTGCAGAAATCCCAGGAGCCGCCGGTCGATTCTGGGTTTACGACTCGCTACTAAGCGAATATGCGGCGATGGGCTTTGAATATGGCTACGCGCACGCGAATCAAAAAGCACTTGTGATGTGGGAAGCACAGTTCGGCGACTTCGTCAACGGTGCGCAAATAATTATCGACCAATATCTGGTTGCTGCTGAAGACAAATGGGGTCAGCAAAACGGATTGGTGTTGTTGTTGCCACACGGCTTTGAAGGCCAAGGGCCAGAGCATTCGTCGGCGCGTATTGAGCGATTCTTGCAGTTGTGTGCAGAAGACAACATTCAAGTTTGCAACCCGACTACAGCTGCGCAGTACTTTCATTTGTTGCGCCGCCAAGTGAAGCGAAAGCAGTTGAAGCCACTTGTTGTGTTCGCGCCGAAGCAGCCGTTGCGCATGAAGCAGAGCCGCTCGCCATTAAATGAATTGACAAGCGGAAGCTTCGAAGAAGTACTCGACGACCCATCAGTTGTGAACCCGAACGAAATTACGCGCATAGTTTTTTGCAGTGGCAAAGTTGTTTGGGACGCGATGGCCGAACGCGACAAGCGTGGCGCAAAGTTTGCCATCGTGCGCCTAGAGCAGTTGTATCCGTTTCCAATTGAACAGGTCAAGAAGATCTTGGCTAAGTATCCGAACGCAAAAGAACTTATGTGGTTGCAAGAAGAGCCAGAAAATATGGGACCAAGATATTTTGTAGACGACCGAATTTGGCAATTCAAAGAAGATGGCTACTCGTTGCATCACGTTTCGCGCGTCGAGTCGGGTAGCCCCGCAACTGGTTCAAAGACAATTCACGATCAAGAACTAGACGATTTGATGGCACAAACCTTCGCTAACTGGTAACTAGTTCGCGGTGGTTGAATGAGAGGGTGATTAAGTCGTTCTCCCATGTCGTTGTAGACGGCTCAAATCTGGCAACCGAAGGTAGAACCGAGCCAAGCCTCAAGCAATTGAACGATGCCGTCTTGGCGTTCATCAAAGAGTTTCCGGGAACAAAAGTAACTGTTGTTGTTGACGCTACTTTCGGGCACCGAATTGACCGTCGCGAACGAGCAGAGTTCGATGAAGCAATAAACAACAACGAACTTGTGGCTCCGCCGGCTGGTGCTGTGGGCAGAGGAGACGGCTTCGTTTTGACAATCGCCGAAAAAGTAAAAGCAAGTGTTCTCTCAAATGACAGTTATCAAGAGTTTCATGATCAATACAAGTGGTTGTTTGACGAAGGTCGACTGATCGGTGGCAAGCCAGTGCCAAATGTTGGCTGGGTGTTTATTCAGCGGTTGCCGGTGCGCAAGCAAGCGGGCCGTGAGACTGCCGCGACATTGCGTCGGGCAAAATCAGTGCGCGCTCCGATGAAGCCGATGCCTGTGCCGAAGTCTCCGCCGCCGAGTTCGCGGCCAACATCTGGAGCGACCAAGTCACAAAACCAAAGTTCAAAGCCAACTGTGGTCGAAAAGGTCGTTCACAAACCGACGCATAAAGCCGCACACAAGCAAGCACATAAGCAGTCACATACGCCTCAGCAAAAAGTATTGAATAAGCCAGCGCAAAAACCGTTGCCAAAATTAAATGATGTCACTCCGTTTTTAAACTTTGTTGAAAAGAATCCAATCGGTGCAAAGCTCAGGGGCGTAGTCGACAGTTACGCCTCGCATGGCGTGTATGTCAAAGTTGGTGAAATTTCTGGTTATCTGGCAATGCGACTGATGGCCAATCCGATTCCGCGTAGCGCGCGTGAACACGTCAAGCTTGGCACCACTTTGAGTCTTGTTGTTGTGGGTTACACACCTTCGCGACGCAGTGTCGAACTAGCCGTCGCAGGTATGGAGTCGCTCGTGCTCGTCAAACAGACTGCCAAGTCGTCGGCACAGTCGTCTGCACAGTCGGCGGCACGCGGCACGAAGGCGAGTGCGCCACGAACTCAACAGACCAAAAAAGCCAAGCGTCGTGCGCGACACGGTAAGCCTGTTGCCAAGAAGAGTGCGCCCAATAAAAAGCGCTGAATAAGAAGCGCTAAGTAATTTTTTAGTACGGTGTTCTCGTGCTGATCGCAACTTGGAATGTGAACTCTTTGAAGGCTCGCCTTGAGCGTGTGACCCAGTGGGTCAAAGAAAATCAGCCAGATGTTTTGTGCATGCAAGAAACAAAGATGAAAGACGAAGTGTTTCCGGCATTGACGTTCACTGAACTTGGCTATGAGTCGGCGCACTTTGGACAAGGCCAATGGAATGGTGTGGCGATTATTTCAAAAGTCGGCCTAAAAGATGTAGTAACGAACTTTGCGAAGCCGATTGAGCAAGATCATGAAGCGAGAATAATTTCGGCAACCTGTGGGGGCGTGAAAGTAGTAAGCGTCTATGTTCCAAACGGTCGAAGTCTTGAAGACGATCACTACAAATACAAACTTGAGTGGATGAAGAAGTTGAAGAAGCATGCTGCTGCGCTGGGCAAGCCCACAGATCAAATAGTTATTGGAGGTGACTTCAATATTGCTCCGACAGACGACGATGTGTGGGATGTGACGAAGTTTGCTGGTGCAACACACGTGAGCGCACCAGAACGCGAAGTGTTTGCCGACCTGTGTGCTTGGGGTTTGACCGATGTCTTTCGTGAATTGCACCCTGAGCCAAAAGTTTTTTCATGGTGGGACTATCGCAACGGCAGTTTTCACAAAGGTGAGGGAATGCGAATCGACTTTTTATTGGCAACCAAGTCGTTGCTTGCGCGAGTTGAAACTTCGCAGATTGATCGCAACGCACGCAAAGGTGAAAAACCAAGCGATCATGTACCTGTAACAATCACAATCAAAGAAAAGTAGACAAATGGCCACCCCAGAGTATGAAAGCGCTTTCAAAGGTTTTCATATTCGCACGCAAGAGCACTCACCGACAGATCGAGTTCGAATTGAAATCGCCAAAGAGTTGCGCACGGCAATTGATGAGTTGCTCGCGACATCTGCGCCAGTCGAAGAACTTGAGGCGACACGAGAGATGATCAACCAGGCCGTAGCCAGATTGCAGGCACGGCCACACTCACATGAATATGCAGGCCCTGCTGAAGGTTCGCTTGCCGTGCCGATGAATAGTTTTTTAGATCGCAGTCCGATCATTGGCTCGATTAATCCATTGTCGGTGCCAATGAAGATGGGCATCGAGGGCGACGGAGGAAGAGACTCGGTCGTTATTGGTCACGCAACTTTTGAAGCCGCATACGAAGGGCCACCTGGTTGTGTGCACGGTGGTTTCATCGCCGCGTACTTTGACGAAGTTCTCGGAATGGCTCAGTCGCTGAGTGGCAACCCTGGCATGACGGTGAACTTGACGGTTGACTATCGATCGCCGACACCCCTGAAAAAACCAGTTGTGTTTCGCGGATGGGTGGTGTCGGTCGAAGGTCGCAAAATCAGCGTCGCCGGATCTCTACATCACGGCGAGACACTTTGTGCCGAGGCCAAGGGTTTGTTCGTGTCAATGCGCCCAGAAGTTTTTGAGCGGTTACTTGAGATTCGTCAAGCCCAACAGGGCTAAAAGTCAGCTATTTATATTTGTTGCCAGCGCAGCATTTGCTTTCAATTTTGTTTCGGCGCGGGCGACGATTGCTAAAACGTCGGGAGCGATTCGTTTTGCGGTGATTTGCCCGACGATTGTTGCAAGTTCTTCGGTCGTCTTTGGCAACTGCTTAGTGATTAATCGCAACTCATAGTCGCTGCAGACTGTCTCTACTGCTTGTTTGATCACACGGGCACGTGAACTGCGCCAAGTTCGCAACTCATCTTCAAGTGAAACAACTGGCGTTTGCTTTGGCTTAGTTCTCTTTAAGTTTGTTGGCGCTGATTCAATTACGGGCTCGCTACTGATGCCAGCCAAGAGACTGCTGCGACCTGCAGTTCGATTTTTTCTGGTCTCGCACCAAGTAATAAACAGTTGCTGTGAAGCGCGAGTTAAAGCGACATAGGCAAGTCGTACCTCTTCATCTTTTTGATCTTTTGAAATGGCTGAGCTATGGGGCATTAAACCAACTTCTGCTCCGGCAACAACCACACAGTCCCATTCGCGACCTTTGGCTGAGTGAAAAGTAAGAACTTCAACGCCGTCTGTGTTGAGTTGGTCAGCCGAAGTGGCTCGCATCCACGAAGTGAATGTTCTGCCGTCGACCGAGCCTGGGTGATCAAGTTTCAAAAATACTTGCACCTGCTCGGCGACCCAGCGCTGAACTTCTGACTCTGACTCGGTGAGCACGTCGGTTACCCATGTCGCAAGTTCGTTGCGGTTCGTGCTTTGTGACGCATCGGCAATTGCAGATGTCAATTCTTTTGAGGGGCGACTGGTGCGCACCGGAATATTATTTTTGACAAGCGCATCAACGATTAACTCGGATTGAATATTCGTGCGAACCAACACAGCGGCCGATTGCCACGGGTCGATGCCACCAAGTCGTGCGTATTGCCAGAGGCAATCAACAATGCCGTTGGCTTCGGCTTCGGCGTCGTCGAAACCGCGCAGGATTACTGGCTCAGCGTTTGACTTCATTGCGCGTACATCAATATTTTCATCCACAATTTTTGCTACCGATGTTGCGGCCGACAAAATTTGTGGAGTGCAGCGATAGTTATTTGGCAGGCGCAAAACTGTTGTGCCTCGAATCTTGTCTGGCAATTCGTCGAACAACTTTTTTTCTGAGCCGTTCCAACCGTAAATGGCTTGCATCGGATCGCCGACTATAAAAACGTCGGCTCGTTGTCCACGTATTGCTTCAAAGAGTTCGTACTGCAAAGGGTTCATGTCTTGGGCTTCGTCAACAAAGATGTGGCGATAGCGCCAGCGCACGGCTTGGGCGTAGGCGTTGTCGGCACGCATTGCTTCGATCACGCGAGCGATGAGGTCGTCGAGATCAAGAGTGTTGCGTTGAACTTTAAGTTGTTCATACTCTTTGTAGATATTGGCAATCTCGTTGTGCGGTGCCGCCGTGTAACGTGCCAGTCGTTTTGCCGTTTGTGCGTAATTGGCGGGCGAAATTAACCGTGCGTGCGCCCAGTCGATTTCGGTCAGTAGTTCGCGAGCGCGAGATGACATCGGGTGATCTTTTGCTGCTTGAGCCACAAGTTGAGTGCGGTTGTGCACGATTGATGGCATCTGTTTGTGGGTGTCGGCCAAACGCTGCCGTAACAGTGCGAGCGCAACTGCGTGAAAAGTGCCAACAGTTACCGATTGAGAATCTCTTGAGACGCCCAAAGTTTTGAGTCGGCGACGCATTTCGCTGGCGGCTTCACGAGTAAATGTGATTGCAAGAACACGTTGCGGGTCGGCTGTACCTTTGGCAATTCGATATGCAATGCGGTGGGTGAGTACGCGGGTTTTTCCGGAACCTGCGCCTGCGTGCAAAACCGTTGCGGTTTCGGGGCAAGTGACGGCCGCACGTTGGTCAGGGTCCATACCCTGCAAAAGTTGTTCGGCGTCCACGCCATAACGCTAGGCGGTGCGTGTGCGAGTAACTAAGTTTGAAGCATGCCTTATCCACAAAGACTGTTGAATCGTGGTGAGCACATCAATTTGGATCTTCACCCGCACTGGGTTGTGTTTGTGAAGCCGGGGTCAGTCGTGGTGATTTTGTTGGCGCTGGTGGTTTACGCGCAACAACTTGGCGACGGATGGTTCAAGACGGGTGTGGTTCGGGTTTTGTTGGTCGCACTGTTGCTGGCATTGATCGGATTAGTTACGGTCGTCTTGCGTTGGTCAAGAACATATTTTGTCGTCACATCGCAGCGCGTGATTTTTCGTGAAGGCGTTCTCGCACGTCGCGGCGTCGAGATTCCACTTGAGCGAGTCAACAACGTGAATTTTGCCCAATCAATTTTGGAGCGAATGCTCGGCGCGGGAGATTTGCTGATCGAGTCGGCAAGCGAAGACGGCCAACAATTGTTTGGAGATATTCGCAACCCCGAACAAGTACAGAACATGATTCACGAGGCGATTCATGCGCGCACGGGCAAGAGTGCTGACGCCAGCCCAGTAGTGGCACAACTTGAGCGACTTGAGGCGATGTTGCACCGCGGGTCGATTACCCAATCTGAGTTTGACGAACAAAAGCGCAAACTGCTCGGCTAATTAGTCGAGTTGGGTGGCGCCGGCGACGGCGCGAACTTGCCAGCCGTCAATTTTCGAACCAGCATCAGCCAAGATGACGATGCACCCACCAAAGCCGCCACCGGTCATGCGCGCGCCGAAAACTCCGGGTGTGCCGACTGCAGCAGCGACAGCACTATTCATTTGTGGTGTTGACGTTTCAAAATCACTATGCAGCGAGTCGTGACTGTCGATCATTAGTGCGCCAGCAGTCTTTAAGTCGCCCGCACTAAGAGCCTTGGCGAATGAAACAACTCGTTGGTTTTCGCGAATGACGTGTCGTGCGCGACGTCGCACAGTCACATCGGCAATCTCTTGTAGCGCTGATTCTGAAGCGAGTCGTAGTGGTCCAATTATTTGTTCTGCTTGCGCACATTGATTAACACGTTCGCTGTATTTGCTTGCAACAAGTTCGCGCTGGACGATGAACTGAACAACTATTTTGACATCGTTTGGCAACTTAATTGGTGTGATCGATAACTCGTGACAATCAATTAGCAGAGCATGGTCGCGAACTCCGGCACTGCAGGTAAGTTGATCCATGATTCCGCATGGCACGCCAACTGCGCGGTGTTCGGCGCGTTGACAAAGTTTTGCGCGTTCAACGGCGTTGCTTTCATCGCCAAGCGCGAGTGCGGAGGCAAGTTCTAGCGCGGCGCTTGACGAGAGACCTGCCCCGATTGGAATGTCGCAAGAGATTTCACCCGAAAAACCGAATGCGGCGTCTTGCATTTCGGCGGCAACACCAGCGACGTATCGTCCCCATTTTGGTGAAACTGATTCGGGTCGGTCAACAGGCAATTGAAATTCGACTAGTTCTGGTTCGCTTTGGCTACTCAGGACTACTGTCGATTTGGTTCGTGTGCCGGTGATGGTTGTATAACGATCAATGGCCATTGGTAAAACAAGACCGCCCGTGTAGTCAGTGTGGTCGCCGATTAAGTTGACGCGACCTGGGGATCTAAATGAAAGTTGCTTGTTAGACATAGCCTTTAATCACTCTAGTAATTGACCTGAAGAGCAGAAACGGAGAGAATAGCGGCGTGTCAAAAGCAAAAATTTCGTCGACGATTGAACTTGAATACGAGACATTTGGGGATTCAAAAAATCCTGCCCTTGTTCTTATAGAAGGGCACGGCGCCCAAATGGTCAAATGGGACACTGAATATTGCAACATGTTTGCTGCCAAGAATTTGTTTGTAATTCGTTTTGACAACCGAGATTGCGGTCTGTCAACAAAGTTTGATGGAGTACAGGTCGACGTTAATGCTGTAGTTACAGCAGCACTGATGGAAGAACCAATTCCACCAGTTCCATACACGCTTTCTGACATGGCGGGCGATGTTGTGGGGTTGCTTGATTACCTGAAAATTGAAAGAGCGCACATTTTTGGGGTGTCGCTTGGCGGCATGATCGCACAAGTTCTGACGATTGAACACCCGACTCGAGTGCGTTCACTAATTTCGGTGATGTCGATGTCTGGCGAACCAGAATATGGTCAGGCAATGCCAGAGGCAATTAATGCTTTGTTGTCTGAGACGCCGTCTGATCGTGCTGGATTCATAGAGCACTCTGTTATTTATCAGATCTATCACTCAAAAAAATATCGCAGTGATGAATTTTCAAAGACATCTGCGGCTCGAGATTTTGATCGTATGTACTATCCGCAAGGTTCAACGCGTCAACTTGCGGCTATTTACGCTTCAGGTCGTCGCACCGAAAAACTTCGTGCAGTAAAAACGCCAACACTCGTAGTGCACGGCAAAGATGACACTTTGATTTCACCCTCAGGTGGAGAGCGCACAGCCGAGTTGATACCTGGCGCAGAGTTCGTGTTGGTTGACGACATGGGTCACGATATGCCTAAACCACTTTGGGGTTATTTGGTTGAACTGATCTCTGGTTTTGTAGCGAAACACTGATGGTTAGCGCTGGCGCATCTCGTGGTCCGTTGGCGGGCTACAAAATAATTGAGATTGCAGGCATTGGGCCAGGGCCGTTTGCGGCGATGATGCTCAGCGATATGGGCGCCGAAGTTATTCGCGTTGAGCGGGTGCAGGCTGTGCGCGATACGCCAAGTTCGAACGCGAATTGGGATGTAATGCAGCGCGGTCGCAAAAATATTGCGATTGATCTGAAGAATTCGGACGGCGTTGAAACGCTTCTACAACTAGTTGAAAAAGCTGACGCGTTGATTGAAGGTTTTCGCCCCGGAGTAATGGAGCGTCTCGGAGTTGGGCCAGATGTTTGCATTTCACGAAATAAAAAGCTTGTGTTCGGCCGAATGACCGGTTGGGGGCAAGACGGACCATACGCAAATTCGGCGGGTCACGACATTAATTACATCGCGCTTGCTGGAGCATTGGCGCACTTTGGTCGCGCTGGTGAGGCGCCCGTACCGCCTCTAAACATGGTCGGAGATTTTGGTGGTGGCGGAATGTTGTTGGCCTACGGCGTGGTTTGTGCGTTGCTTGAAACTCAACGCAGTGGAGTTGGGCAGGTTGTTGACGCGGCGATGGTCGACGGCTCAGCAATTTTGATGTCGATGTTTTGGGGTTTCAAAAATATTGGATTGCATGACGAGAATGCCCGTGGCACAAACATGCTCGACACCGGTGCACATTTTTATGACGTATATAAGTGCAGCGACAGTAAGTTCGTTTCAATTGGTTCGATCGAACCGCAGTTTTATGCGCAGTTGTTGCAGCTCACCGGCTTGGCAGAAGACGCTGAATTCGCAAGTCAACAAGATCGCGATAAATGGCCAGCGTTGAAGAAACGTCTCTCGGTTGTGTTTGCAACAAAAACGCAAGCCGAATGGTGCAAAATTATGGAAGGCACAGATGTTTGTTTTGCGCCGGTTCTGACAATGAGCGAGGCGGCAAAGCATCCACATAATGTGGCGCGCAACACTTTTATTGAGATTGCAGGCACAACTCAGCCTGCGCCAGCACCGAGATTTTCTCGTACGGTTGCAAGTTTGCCGACCGCACCGGTTGGAGCTGGGGCGAACACGCGCGAAGTTTTGCAAAGCTGGGGAATTCAAAACGTCGATGAATTGATTACTCGAGGAGTAGTCAAAGAGTCTGGCGCAGGAAAATAAATTTAATGTCGACTCTTGTCTGTTTTCACGCGCACCCAGATGACGAGTGTCTGGCAACTGGCGGCACGATTGCTCGTGCTTCTTCTGAAGGACACCGAGTTGTGTTGGTGGTGGCGACTGACGGCGCATTTGGAGAGGTGCCGAATGATTTGCAGCCTGGTGAAACGCTCGCAGATCGGCGGTTCAAAGAAGTAACTGCATCGGCAAAAGTTTTAGGAGTAGCCAGACTTGAAATGCTTGGCTACAAAGATTCGGGTATGACCGGCTGGTCACAGAATTCTGACCCACAGGCATTTATAAATGCAGACGTTGACGTGGCGGCGCAGAAGCTCTCAAAAATTTTGGCCGAAGAAAAGGCCGATGCGATCACTATTTACGATTGGCACGGCAATTATGGCCACCCTGATCACATCGCGGTCTACAAAGTAGGGCACCGTGCTGCAGAAATTGCTGGCGTAAAAAATGTTTTTGAGATGACAACGAATCGTGATGCGTTTCGACGGATGCGAGAAATGGCGTTGAGTAACCCCGAAATCTTGAGCGAGACCGAAGGTATTGGCGATTTTGATCCGGATGGACCAGCCGATGATGGCAATCCGATGGGTGAACCAGAGAGCGTGATAACTCACCGAGTGGATGTACGCAAATATTGCGATCAAAAAAAGTTGGCGATTGCCTGTCATCGAAGCCAAATTACAGATACATCGTTTTTCCTCAACATGACTGACGAGATTTTTGAACTTGCATTCGGAACTGAGTGGTTTATCAAGCATGGCGAGACTGGGCCGGCGCGTGAGCGTTGGCTGTTTGAATAGTTTGCAGATTGCACTCGTTCGTCACGGCCGTGCATCGGCTGGCTGGGATACAGCACTTGACCCAGAAATCGACGAACTCGGTAGAAGCCAGGCAAATGATGCGGCTGTCGAGTTGGATCAAATTTTTGTAGGGCAGCAAATTGAAATTATCTCAAGCCCGCTGTTGCGTTGCCAACAAACTGCCGAAGCGTTTGCAAAACTTCGTGGTGGCAAAATTCGAATAACTGAACATGTCGCTGAGATTCCGTCACCGGTTGGTGTTGAGATGCGCGACCGAGTCGACTGGTTGCGAGTTGCAATGCAAGGCACGTGGGCTGATCTTGGCGACGATTACGTTGCATTTCGCAACAGGTGTGTTGATTTTGTGCGTGGGCTAAGTAGCAACACGGTTGTGTTTTCGCACTTTATTGCGATCAATGCGGTGGTGGGTGCGCTTCTAGATGATGATCGTTTGGTGATTCGCAAACTAGACAATTGCAGCATCACATTGCTTGAGCGTGATTCGGCTGGCAACTTGCGTATCGCACAATCTGGTCACGAAGCCGACACGCTGATCCGTTAGATTAGGCAAATGGATATGACAGTTGGGGCGAGTTTGCTTGAGGTTCACACGTCGTGGTCGTGGATCATGATCGTGGGTAACGCGATGGCGGGTGTGTGGGCATTGTTGGCGCACAAGAATCTTGCGTTGCGCAGTCGAGCATTGTGGTGGTTCACGGGTGTCGCCCAGTTTTCGGTTTTCGTGCAGGTCGTGCTCGGAGTTGCAATCGTCAATCGCAACAAAATTGAATATCCCGCGTTTCACGCGTTCTATGGTTTCGTGGCGATTATTGCAATCGCGATTATCTACTCTTATCGCGCACAACTCAAGAGCAAGATGTATCTGCTCTACGGTTTTGGTGGTCTTTTTATTATGGGACTCGGTATTCGCGCAATGCTCGTCGGCCAAGCCGGCTAAAAAACTTAAAAACGAACTAGGCGAGTGCTGACTCGAGAGAGTCAAGTGAAGTTTTCAATTTTGTCGGCAAGCGATCGCCGAAGTTAGCAAAGTGCTCGCGAATTTGTGGCACTGCTTCGAGCCAACCTGCAGTATCAAGAGTCAACAACGCAGAGAGATCATCTTTGCTGACGGTCAAACCCGTGACGTCAAGCGAATTCGTGTCGGGCAAGTAGCCGATTGCAGTTTTTTGTGCGGCACCTTTGCCGGTAATGCGCTCGAAGACCCATTTAAGAACGCGACTGTTTTCGCCGTAGCCCGGCCATAAGAATCTGCCGTCGTTGTCGCGTCTAAACCAGTCGACGAAAAAGATTTGCGGCAGTTTCTCGGCAGAAGTTTTTTCGCCAATTGATAACCAGTGTGCAAAATAATCTGCCATGTTGTAGCCACAAAATGGCAGCATCGCCATTGGATCAAATCGCAGTTTGCCAACCGCACCGCCAGCCGCAGCAGTCGTCTCTGAAGCCATGATTGAACCAAGAAACACTCCGTGATCCCAGTCAAATGCTTGCGTCACGAGCGGCACCGTTGTGCGTCGACGACCGCCAAACAAAATCGCCGAGATTGGCACGCCACTTGGGTCTTGCCATTCAGGCGCAATCGACGGACACTGACTTGCCGGCGCAGTGAATCTCGCGTTCGGGTGCGCCGCCGGAGTCTCTGTTTCTGGAGTCCACGATTGGTTGCGCCAGTCGGTTGCGCGAGCAGGTTTCGAATCTGTCATGCCTTCCCACCACACATCGCCCTCTGACGTGAGCGCAGTGTTCGTGAAAATGCAGTTCGCGTTCAGCGTGTGCATTGCATTTGGGTTTGTCTCGTAACCCGTGCCGGGTGCAACGCCGAAAAAGCCGGCCTCGGGGTTGATCGCATAGAGCTGGCCGTCTTTGCCGAACTTCATCCAACAAATGTCGTCGCCAATCGTTTCGGCCTTCCAGCCCTTAATCGTCGGCACGAGCATTGCCAAGTTGGTTTTGCCACAAGCCGACGGAAATGCGGCTGCAATGTATTTGAATTCGCCGCTTGGATTCGTGAGTTTCAAAATCAACATGTGTTCGGCGAGCCAGCCGTCGTCGCGAGCCATCACCGAAGCAATGCGCAAGGCGAAACATTTTTTGCCGAGCAGCGCGTTGCCGCCGTAGCCAGAGCCGTAACTCATGATCTCGCGTGTCTCAGGGAAGTGAACAATGTATTTGTTGTCGGGATTGCACGGCCATGGTGAATCTTTTGCGCCGTTCAAGAGTGGCGCACCAACTGAATGCAGACATTGAACCCATTCGTTGTTGCCGAGTGCGTCGAGTGCGCCTTGACCCATGCGAGTCATGATGCGCATGCTGACTGCAACATAAGCACTGTCAGTAAGTTGCACGCCGATGTGCGCAATCGGTGAACCGAGTGGACCCATCGAAAACGGAACGACATACATTGTGCGACCACGCATCGCGCCTGTGTAAAGCGTGTTCATTTCGTTTCGCATCTCAGATGGTTCGCGCCAGTTGTTGTTTGGGCCGGCATCGATCTTGTTTTCTGAGCAAATAAATGTTCGATCTTCAACTCGAGCAACATCGCCCGGATCAGAGTGCGCCCAGAACGAGTTCGGTCGCTTGGCTTCGTCGAGTTTGGTGAAAGTGCCCGACTTAACGAGTTCGGCGCAGAGCGTGTCGTATTCGCTTTGTGATCCATCACACCAATAAACGGTGTCAGGTTGAAGAACTTTGGCCCACTGCGCGACCCAAGCGTTTAGCTTCGGGTTTGAACTCTTGGCTGCCATGTATGTCGCCCGCGCTATGCGCCGGGTGTTTCCATGTCTCGCTCTGAGCCGAGTCTAATTTTTGTCGCGTGACCTGTTGCGTTGAGCGAAAACAAAACTCGCTGACCTTGACGCAACATTCGAAAAATAGAACCTTCAAGTGCATCTGATGCGATGTTGTACTCACTCAAATCTGTATCGCGAATAACGATGCCGTCCCCAGATGATGGGTCGAATGCCTTGATCACGCCTTGCACACCTAGAAAGATAGTTGCCAAATCGGTGGAATTGCTAGTCGTCTCGTCGTGACGGCTCATCGTGCAGCGAGGCTGACTAGCCTTGCCGTGTGGCAGTTTTAGAAGAATTTGGGGCGGATGCCTTGCGTCACACGGTGATCACCTTCCGCGACACGATGAAACTTCATGCCAGCGGCATCAACCGTTTGAATGTCTACCCAGTGCCAGATGGTGACACTGGCACGAACATGTCGCGCACACTTGACGCAGTCGTAACTGAACTTGAAAGTGCACCTGCCGAACTTGAGACGACCTGCGAAGCAATTAGCCACGGCTCGTTGATGGGTGCGCGCGGAAACAGTGGCGTGATTCTGAGTCAAATTTTGCGTGGGCTTTCGTCGACATTGAAGACGGCAAAAACTTCGGGCGCGCCGCGCGTTGCTGAAGCACTCAAAGCGGCATCGGCCGCAGCATACGAAGCAGTGTTGAAACCAATTGAAGGAACAATTCTTACTGTTGTGCGTGAAACTGCTGAAGCGGCAACGCGTGCGGCAAACGATGGCGCAACTTTGGCAGCGATGTTGCGTGTGGCTCGTGCGGCTGGACAAAAAGCGCTCGACAACACACCTGAGTTGTTACCCGTGCTTAAAGATGCTGGGGTTGTAGATGCTGGTGGTGCAGGTTTTATGTTGTTTCTCGATTCGGCATTAAATGTTGTAGCTGGCGAACCGTTGCCCGAACCAAATTACGACGATGGCCCTTCGGCAGAGCAACTTGAAAAAGTTGCGTTGCGTCATGCCAGCGACGGCAGCGTTGATGTCAGCGAATTACGTTACGAAGTCATGTTCTTGCTTGATCTTGAAGACACGAAGCTAAAGAAATTTAAGAACGCCTGGGGTGAGATTGGTGACTCAATCGTTGTTGTGGGCGGCGACGGCATTTACAACTGCCACATTCACACCAATGACATTGGCGCGGCAGTCGAAGCGCCATTGCTGATCGGGGGAATACCTTCGAAGATTCGAATTACTGATTTGTTCGAAGAAGTTTCTGAAGAACACGCCAAGCGTGAAGCCGAACTCGGTGTGCCAGTTGGCGGATCAAACAGTTCGCATGCTGGACGATCGGCGAGTGCACAAGCCGCGTTACCGCCAGTTACCTGTGCTGTTGTCGCAATCGCCAGCGGCGACGGTCTTGCCGAACTTTTTGGTCAGATGGGTGTGCACGGTGTTGTGACCGGTGGGCAAACAATGAACCCGTCGACTCAAGAGTTGCTAGATGCTGTTGAGCATATGAACGCGACTCAGGTTGTAATTTTGCCGAACAACAAAAACATAATTCCGGTGGCTAACAAAATTGATGAGTTGACGAAAAAAGACGTGCGCGTTGTGCCGACCTGCTCGATGCCTGAGGCTCTTGCAGCGCTCGTCGCCTACGACCCAGAAGCTTCGGCAGAACACAACGGTTCGCAGATGTCGCGAGCTGCGAGTTCGGTTGCAACTGGCGAAGTGACACAAGCGATTCGCGACACGAACAGCGATGCGGGCCCAATTAAGGCAGGCGACTTCATTGGCCTTGTGCGCGGTGACGGAGTTGTAGCAGTCGCCAAGACGCTTGAAAATGTTTGCCGTGACTTGTTAGCGAAATTGATCACGCCGGAGCGCGAATTGCTGACGATCATCACGGGAGATGGCGCAAGTGCGAACATGACGGATGAACTTGTGGCGCATGTCGGGCAGGCGCATCCGCATATTTCGTGCGAAGTGCATTTCGGCGGACAGCCGCTGTATCCATATTTATTTGGTGTTGAATAAGTCGAGACCCGCATGACGGGCCAAATTACGTTGCGCGATCTCGCGGCGATCGACGTTGAAGTTCTCAAAGGCGTGGGCGAAAAGCGCAAAGCGGCCCTGGCTGACTACGGCATCAACAACGTGCTCGAGTTGCTGACGAACTATCCGCGCAAGTGGGTTGATCGCACGAATGAAGCCCGAGTCAGCGATCTGGTTGCGGGACAAGAAGCGTTGGTGATCGTCGAAGTTCGCAAGGTTTCTAAATTTACGACCAAGAACCGCAAGACGATTGTAAATGTGCAAGTCGGCGACGACTCGGGACGCTTGGCGGCAGTTTTCTTCAATCAGCCGTGGCGTGAAAAGCAGTTGAAAGTTGGGTCACAAGTTGCGATGTTTGGCAAGCCCGACTTGTTTCGCGGAGTGTTGCAGATGAGCAACCCGCTAGTTGATTTGATCGGCGACAGAACCGGTCGAATCGTGCCGATCTATCCGCAAAGTGAAAAGGCACAAGTCTCAACTTGGGAGCTCGCGACGTGGGTTGAAAATGCTCTTGAGCGATGTCGTGAGCGCGGCATTTCAGACCCTGTCTCGGCCGAATTGTTGTCGCGTTACGAACTTGTAGATCGCACGGCTGCATTATGGTCGATTCACTTTCCTGAAACAATGGTGGCCAAGCAAGACGCGCGTCGTCGTTTGGCATTTGACGAATTGTTGCGCGTGCAAGTTGTATTGGTTGGTCGCAAGCGTGCATTTGAACTCGACAACACCGGCATTCGCCACAAAGTCGGGGGAAAGTTGCAACAACGTTTCATTAGTGCGTTGCCTTTTGCGATAACTTCGGCCCAACAGCGAGTGATAAATGAAATCGATCAAGACTTGGCCGCGCCGCACCCGATGCATCGCTTGCTGCAAGGCGACGTCGGAAGTGGCAAGACAGTTGTTGCCGTGTCGGCAATGTTGGCAGCCGTGCAAGGCGGCCATCAGGGAGCCTTGATGGCGCCAACCGAAGTGCTGGCCGAACAACATTTTGCGGGCGTACGAAATCTTCTCGAAGGATTACTCGTGCCCGACGAGAATAATCTTTTTGGTGATCGTCAGTTGCGAGTTGAGTTGTTGACGAGTCGCGTCACTAGTGAGCGTCGCCGCGAGTTGTTGCGTGATCTGGCCAACGGGGGAGTCGATATTTTGATCGGCACGCATGCGCTAATTCAAGACGGCGTCAAGTTCTCTTCATTGGGTGTGGCGGTGATTGACGAGCAGCATCGCTTTGGCGTTGAACAGCGTGCCGCGCTGCGCAATAAAGGCACAGATACAACCAGCATGACGGCGACTTCGCCAGACGTATTAATAATGACTGCAACTCCGATTCCGCGAACGGCGGCGATGACGGTTTATGGCGATTTAGATGTCAGCGTGCTGGACGAGATGCCGCCTGGTCGCACGCCGATAAAGACATTTTGGGTTGCCGGTAAAAAATCTGAATCCGAAATGTGGGAAGAGATTCGACAAACAATTAGTCAGGGTCAGCAGGCATTTGTTGTTTGCCCGTTGATTGAAGAGAGCGACAAACTGCAAGTCGCATCGGCAGAAGACACTTTTAAAACTCTGTCAAAGACCGAATTAAAAGGTTTGAAGTTGGGTTTGTTGCACGGGCGGATGCCATCAAATGAAAAAGATGAAGTGATGACGAAGTTTCGTAATCGCAAACTTGATGTACTGGTCGCAACGACCGTGATTGAAGTCGGTGTCGACGTGCCAAACGCGACGTGCATGGTGGTGCTTGACGCCGATCGTTTCGGTATCGCCCAGTTGCATCAGCTTCGTGGCCGTGTCGGGCGAGGAGCGATCGCATCGCGATGTTGGCTCGTGACAAGCGATGCCGAAATTTCGTCGCCACGTGTAGATGCACTTGTCGAATCAACAGACGGTTTTTATTTGGCGGAGGTCGATCTTGAACTGCGTGGCGAGGGAACGATAATGAATACGGCGCAAAAAGGTCGCAGTGATTTGAAACTTGCGTCACTGCGTCGAGATCGTGACCTCATCGAGTTGGCGCGGGCAGCCGCAACCGAAATAATCGGCAACGACCCAACTTTGAAAAGCCACAACGAGATTCGCGACGAGATTGATTTGCTCTTAACCCCAGACGAAGAAGAGTTTTTGTTTAAAAACTAAAAGTTTTTATTCGCCCTCAGGGGCAAGCACGAGATCCCAGCGGTCGAGGCAGTCGCTGCACCGGTAGGCAACAACTTCGCCGACTTGCCATTGTCCGTCTTCGGGGGGATGTGTCAGCAGGTGGGCTTGGCCTCCGCAGTCAACACAGATGATTGATTCGGTTGGTGCTTCGGCACGACCAGAGCCGAACTCACTTGATTGATCTGAGTTGTCGGCCACGAGACAAGTCAACCACTTGTTCAACTAACTATTGGTGACTGAAATCGGTGCTCGTCAAAAAGTGCTCGTGGCAATAGCGTGAATGCATGCGAATTGTGGCGGGCGAACTGCGGGGGCGAAAAATTGTTGCACCTCTTGGTGATACGACAAGGCCGACAACCGATATGGCACGTGAAGCGATCTTCAATGCGTTGACCAGCATGGATGCGATAGTTGGTGCAAAAATTTTAGACCTGTTTGCCGGCACTGGCGCACTCGGAATCGAAGCGTTGTCGCGTGGCGCCGAGCACTGCACTTTTATTGAACGCGACCGAGATGCACTGGCGAGTCTGCAAGAAAATATCAAGACGCTGAATTTGACCGATCGTTCGACAGTCGTTCGTGCAGATGCGATCTCGGGTCTTGCGCGGTACACGAAAATTGATCTCGTTTTGGCTGATCCTCCATATGATTTTGTTAAATGGCAACAGTTGCTCGACCAGCTTTCGGCGCCACTCGTAGTTGCCGAGAGCGGCCGTGAAATCACGGGCATTTCTGGCTGGGAGTCAACGCGCGCCAAACGCTATGGGCGCACCCATGTGACGTATTTAAGGCGAGTACCGTAGGGGATGCGATGAAAGTCATGTTTCCAGGAAGTTTTGACCCAATTCACCTTGGGCACGTCGACATTATTAATCAGGCTGCCAATTTGTTTGGTGAAGTCATCGTTGCCGTGATGCACAATCCAGAAAAACCCGTGGGTATGTTTTCGGTGACTGCGCGAGTAGAGATGGCAAAAGCCGCGACCAGTCATATTAAAGGTGTGTCAGTGAATGCCGCATCGGGTCTGGCTATCGATGCAGCCAAGAAGTTTGGCGCAAACTTCATCGTTAAGAGCGTGCGTAATGCTGCTGACTTTGATGTTGAACTGCAGATGGCTGATACGAACCGCGCAGTCGGCGGGATTGAAACAGTTTTGTTGATCGCACGACCCGAGCTTTCGTTTATCAGCAGTCGTTATGTGCGTGACATTGCTCAAAATGGTGGCGACGTCAGCAAACTTGTGCCAGCAGTTGTTCAAGATGCAATTACTAAAGTTAAAAAGTAGGAGGATCCATGCCAAACGATGATTTCGAGGATTACGACAAGGTCGTAGATTCTTTCGACGGCGAGACAGTGCCAGTTGAACTTGGTGACTCAGAGGCTTTTATCACTGAGGCAATCGGAGCAATCTCAAGTGCGCCGAACGCACCGCTTTCAAGTGCGCCCAAGATTAATCGTGAAGAAGTGTTGGGGATCTTGCAGGATGCGATCGACAGTTTGCCAGTTGAAATTCGTGAAGCGCGATGGATGATCAAAGAGCGAGCAGACTTTCTCGCCAAGACGCAACGTGAAGCCGACGAAATTTTGGAGGCTGCTCGAGTGCAGGCCGAACGAATGGTTCAACGCACAGAAGTTGTGCGGGCGTCAGAAGCACGAGCACGTCAAGTTATTGAAGCCGCCAACGAAGATTCGCGTCGATTGAAGAGTGAAACAGAAGACTTTTTAGACCGTCGTCTGGGCAGTTTTGAAATTCTGCTTGACCGCCTGACAAAAACTGTTGCCGAAGGTCGGGCTCGACTTTCAATCGTGGCGCAACAACCGGCGCATGAAGTTTCTCTTGATGACACAGCCTCTGGGTTGTTTGATCAAGACGAAGAGTATTAAATCAGTCTCTAGTTGTCTTTGATTTACGAGAAAGCGAGTTGGTGATGGCGTCGCCATTATTGGTTAATGTCGCCGAATTGCTGCGTCGAGCAGGAAGTATTCGCGAGATTGACCGACAAATTGACGTTGCAGAATTTGTCTTTGACGACGCCCGCATCGTTGAAGGATCAAAAGTTGATGTTGCTCTCACGCTTGAAGCGCTGACCGATGGCATTGTCGTGCACGGAAAACTTCAGGCCGATTGGAAGTTCGAATGTCGGCGATGTTTGCGTCCGCTGACTGGTCACACAGAAGTAGAAGTTCAAGAGTTGTATCAAGCCGTGATCAGCGACCCCGATGCTTATCCAATTACTGGTGAGCAACTAGATCTGCTCGAAATGGCTCGCGAAAATGTTTTGCTTGCTGTGCCGTTGGCGCCTCTTTGCCGAGCCGACTGTCCGGGGTTGTGTCCGCAGTGTGGTGCTGATCTTCAGTCGGCATCTTGCTCTTGTTCGCGCCAGGTTCGAGATGAGCGCTGGGCAGCGTTGGATGCGCTCAAGACCGACGAAAACCAATGAGGCACTGAGTAAAACGCAGTTATTATCCGCTAGCCTTGCAGTTCGTTCTTTTAATACATTTCAAAAATACCGAAAGCCGAGTTCGCGATGGCAGTTCCAAAGAAAAAGAAATCTAAATCCAAGGGTCGCATGCGTCAGGCTGCGAACTGGAAGTTGAAGTCGCCATCGGCAAGTTCATGCCCACGATGCGGCGTTGCCAAGCGTCCACACACAGTTTGCTCTGGTTGTGGTTGGTACAAGGGTCGTGTCGCAGTCAACGTCGACGCGAGTTAATTTCGAGATTTCGCGTCGTTTGTCGTAACGATGCTGCCAATTGCTGTTGATGCCCTCGGGGGCGATAAGGCTCCTGGCGAAATAATTGCCGGAGCGCGCGAAGCCGTCGCCGAAGGTATTGATGTTGTTCTAGTCGGGCCAAGCGACCTGCAAAATCGTGAGGGCTTCGAGTTAATCGTCGCGAGCGAATTCATTGAAATGCATGAAGACGCTGCGAGTTCGGTACGCAATAAAAAAGATTCGACACTTGTTCGCGCGGCTGAAGCAGTTCGCGACGGCAAGGCGAGTGCGATGATTTCTGCCGGCAACACTGGCGCGACCATGGCTTCGGCATTGTTGCGAATGGGACGAATCACCGGTGTAAAACGCCCGGCGATCGCCACGCCAATTCCTGCACCTGGCACGACGCCGACCGTGTTGCTTGATGCTGGTGCTAATGCCGAAGTTGAACCAGAGTGGCTTGTTCAATTCGGATTGATGGGCAGTGTTTATGCAACAGCGCGATTCGGTGTGAAGAATCCGCGCGTGGGCTTGCTTTCGATTGGCGAAGAGCCAGGCAAGGGCGACACTCTTCGCAAACAGGCATATGAGCTTTTTACGAATGCAAAAAATCTCAACTTCATTGGCAATGTCGAAGGTCGTGACATCATGACCGACAAAGTTGATGTTGTTGTCACCGACGGATTTACGGGCAATGTCGCATTAAAAACCCTTGAGGGCACCATGCGTGGCGTTGTGAAAGCGCTATTCGCCGCAATCAGCGCTCCCGAATACAAAGAGCACGCTGACGGTCTGATGCCGGCGTTGCTGAGTTTGTATTCAACTTTTGACCCAGACACGTATGGCGGCGCGATTTTGCTCGGCGTTGACGGTGTGTGCATTATTTCGCACGGCTCTTCTGGGTCGCGTGCGATGTTGAACGGCATCAAAGTTGCAAAAGAAATGGTCGAAGTCGACATGGTCGGCAAAATTCGTCAAGCATTGCAAGAGCAATGACGAAATCACTGGAAGCGTTAGCGAAAAAGATCGGCTATCAGTTTTCAAATCTCGCTTTGCTTGAGACGGCGATGCGCCATAGTTCTTGGACTGCCGAAAATGAAGGCTTCGAATCAAACGAGCGACTCGAATTTTTGGGCGACGCGCTGATTGGCTTTGTGATCGGTGATGTGATGTATCGCCGTTATCCAGATTTTGATGAGGGCAAGTTGACTGACTTGCGCAAGATTGTTGTCAACGCAACGGCACTTTCGCAAGTGGCCACAAAATTGAATCTCGGCGACCATGTTTTGCTCGGCCGCGGTGAGCAAGCCAGTGGTGGGCGAGAAAAGACTTCGATCTTGGCAAATGCGCTTGAAGCAGTTTTTGGTGCTGTTTACCTTGATTCAGATCCACAGCGCGCTTATAACTTTGTTGCAGGTTTATTGACTGAATCAATCGACGAAGCCCAAGCGGCGTTGAAGCAACTTGATGCCAAGTCACAATTGCAAGAACTCGCCGCCCGACTTGAGCGACCAATGCCTGACTATCGAGTCACAGACACCGGACCTGATCACGCCAAAATGTTTTTTGCTGAAGTTTTTCTTGGTGACGAATTGTTGGGTTCTGGCTCGGGGCGCTCAAAGAAAGTGGCCGAAGAGCAAGCAGCGCAACAAGCCTGTGCAGCGTTGCAGGTTGATTAGTTCTTAGCGAGCAAAACGCGAATGCCAGAACTTCCTGAGGTTGAGACGGTCAGGCGAGGTCTGCAACAAAATGTTGTTGGGCGAACTGTCAAGCGAGTTGAAGTTGGTCGCGAACGAACAGTGCGACGCACCAGCCGCGAAGCACTGATTGACGGTCTGACAGGTGTCAAAATTCTTTCGGCAAATCGTCGCGGAAAATACTTGCTTTGCGATTTGGATTCAGGGCAAAAGTTGATGATGCACCTGCGAATGAGCGGAAGATTGATAATCGCCAAACCGGGCTCACAGCGCCCACCGCACACGCACGTCGTATTGCATCTAGCTAGTGCGGCGAACAGCAACGTTGAGAGTGAATTGTGGTTTGTTGATCCGCGGACTTTTGGAGAAGTCGTCGTATTTGATCCCGATCTATTGAAAACACAAATGCCAGATTTGGCAAATCTTGGTGTCGACCCTTTGAACGACGAGTTCACCCCAGAAACTTTGCGCGAATTGTTCAAGAATCGTCGGGGAAATTTAAAAGCACTGCTGCTCAATCAGCATTTTGTCGCCGGTATCGGCAATATTTATGCCGACGAGATTTTGCATTTGGCGAAACTGCGACCCGATCGGCTGCCCGGTCGACTTACGAATGTGGCTCTGACTCGGCTGCATGGTGCGATCATCGAAGTATTGAATAAAGCCGTGAACGCGGGTGGCAGCACGCTGAAAGACACGCAATACGTGGATTTAGACGGCCAAACAGGCAGTTTTCAGGACGAACACCGCGTTTACGGCCGGGGTGGGCTGGCGTGTCTGAGCTGTGGAAAAGGTCGAATTTTGATGACGGTCGTTGCGGGTCGCACGACTTGTTATTGCTCGGCCTGTCAGCACTGAATTTCAAGCGTGTAGTTGCGAGATGAACTAATCTCGGCGACGGAGTGTTTCTCAAATCTTTGACCCTTAAAGGCTTTAAGTCCTTCGCCGATACGACGGTGATGGAGCTAGAGCCTGGCGTGACCGTGGTGGTCGGCCCTAACGGCTCGGGTAAGTCCAACGTTGTCGACGCCATCGCGTGGGTTCTTGGTGCCCAAGCGCCTTCGTCGGTGCGCAGTCAAAAAATGGATGACGTAATTTTCAACGGCACTTCTAAGCGCCCGGCTTTGGGTCGTGCCGAAGTGGTGCTGACGATCGACAACTCGGCGGGTTTGTTGCCGATTGAATTTTCAGAAGTAAGTGTGAGTCGAACTTTGTTTCGCAGTGGCGAAAGCGAATATGCAATCAATGGCATTCAGTGTCGACTCTTAGACGTGCAAGATTTGCTTTCAGATGCTGGTGTTGGTCGTCAGCAACACGTAATTGTTAGTCAAGGACAAATCGACGCGGTGTTGAACGCGCGACCAGAAGATCGTCGTTCAATCATCGAAGAAGCGTCAGGTGTCCTCAAACATCGCAAGCGAAAAGAAAAAGCCGAACGTCGTCTTGAAGGCACCGAAGCAAATTTGTTGCGAGCCCAAGATTTGTTGCGCGAGGTTCGTCGACAACTGCGTCCGCTTGAAAGACAAGCAGATGCTGCGCGACGACATGGAGCGATCGCCTCAGAGTTGCGGCAGTTGCAGCTTTATATCTCGGGTCGAGAAATTTCGGCGTTGCGCACACGTCTTGAAACTTCGGCAGTGAGCAAAGTTGAAGGTGAGTCAACCGAAAAAACGTTGCGCGCAAAACTTGCAAGTCTTGATACTGCAGTAATGGCCGACGAAGCAGAACTCACAGCACGTGGCGAGTCTGGCACCAGCGACGATTTGGTGCGTGTCGAACAACTTCTGGGTCGGGCTCGCGGTCAGATTGCAGTTTTGGCAGAGCGTCGACGTTCTGTCGAGCGCGATCGTGGCCAGTTGATGGATGCTGGTGTTGTTGCGTCGCTTGAGGCTGATGCTTCAACTGCGCGCGAAGAACTTGAGCGCGTCACAGTTGCATTAAGCCAACTCGCGGCACAAGAAATCGAACTTGCACGTGATGAAGCGGCGCTTGTGGCTGATCGTGCGAACGATGCTCAATCGGCAGCACAGGCCGTGCGCGATGCTGAGTCTGCTTTTGATGCGGCTAGTGCCGCTTATGCAAATGCTGTGGCTGTGGCGGCAGGCGATAGTGCGCGAGTTGAAACGTTGCGCGCATCTGTGGCGGCGAATGCTTCGAGTCTCAGTCAACTTGCTACTGCAACCGGAGCTCTGGGTGCACTAAGTGAGTTGATAGAAGTTGATGCAGAGTGGCAATCAGCAGTGCATGCAGGTTTGTCAGATGCGTTGAACGCAATGGTGATGACCGACGCAGCGTCGGCACGCGAAACGTTGTCGAAGTTGCGTTCATCTGATGCGATGGGTGCTGTCGTCTCGCTAGGTGATTGGACGTCAAAGATTGCGCCAGTTGCTGTTCAAGGCGCGTCTTCACTGCGATCGTTTGTGCGGGCCAAGGCAGGCGCAAACGCAAGTGCTGTGAACTCGCTATTAGATGCGTTGTTGGCGCGTGTCGTGTTCGTCGATTTGTTTGATCGAGGCATTGACATCGTGCTTGAGCGGCCTGACGTTGTTGTCGTAACCAGCAAGGGCGATCGACTGGCAACCACATCGTTGCGAGTCGGACCGAATGCAGTGACATCGGCAGCCCTCGAGCGAGCCGAAGCACGAGTTACATCAAGTGCGACAGCGCTTGTTGAAGCCGAGACGCTGCTTAACTTGCGTCGAGTTGAAGTTGTCAGTGTGCGCGAGCGACTTGCTGGCGTGCGTTCATCACAAGCCGATATTGACGACCGCTCAGCATCGGTTGTGTCGCGTCGCCGAGAATTTGATGCCAAGTCAGTTGGTCTGCGCGAACGCAAAGGCTTCTTAGATGCTCGACTTGACGAACTTGAGTCACGTTTAGAAGCTGACCAAGGTGCACGAAGTGCAGCGTCAGAGCAACGCAGTCGCGTTGAAGCCGTGTTGGGCGCAGTCGTGCGGTTGTCGAGCATCGTCGAAGGCCATGTGCGATCGCTAGAGACTCGTCAGATTGAGTTGCAAGACTTGCGTCGACGTCAAAGCAGCGAAGTTCGTGATATCTCTCATCGTCTTGACGATGCGCGTCGCGAGCGTAGTGCGACAGAAAAGCAACTTGAAGAAACTCGTGAGCGAAACCGCCGTGTAGAGCTCGAAGAATCAGAAGTAAAAGTGCGACTTGAAGGCGCCGTCGAAACTTTGCGTCGCGATCTTGAAGTTGAGCCGCAACGGGCGATTGATACGCAGTTGCCAGAGTTGCCAGAGGGTACGAACCCGCTGGCTCGCCAGCGCGAACTCGAGCGCGAACTTCGTTTGATGGGGCCGATTAATCCACTTGCGCTTGAAGAATTTACCGAGTTGCAGTTGCGAAACACGTTCTTAGAAGAGCAACTCGAAGATGTGAAGAACTCGCGTCGCGAATTGATGAAGGTAATCAAACAAGTTGACCAAGAGATTCAGAGCAATTTTGCCGCCGCATATGCCGATGTGCGCGACAACTTCACGAAACTGTTTGCGATGTTGTTTCCGGGTGGCACAGGTCGTTTGACGCTGACGAATCCAGACGACTTGTTGAACACCGGTATCGAAGTTGAGGCCAAGCCACCAGGCAAGAACGTGAAAAAACTTTCACTTCTTTCGGGTGGTGAGCGTTCGTTGACGGCTTTGGCTTATCTGTTCGCAGTTTTCCGAAGTCGCCCTTCACCGTTTTATGTAATGGACGAAGTTGAAGCAGCACTCGACGATGTGAACTTGCATCGCTTCTTGGCACTCGTGCACGAGTTTCGTCAAGAAGCACAACTACTAATAGTCAGTCACCAAAAGCGCACGATGGAAGCAGGCGATTCGTTGCTCGGTGTGACGATGCAGCCAGGTGGATCTTCGCGTGTCGTGGTGGAGCGCGTTACCGCACAGTCCGCATAAACTAATTTATGCTCGCGCTTAACGTGTTTGCGCAACAAATAGCCGCCGATACGGCCCCCAAAGTTTTGTTGGCGCTCGCTGTGCTTGCCCTCGTTTTTGGAATTGGGGTCGTCTTTGTTGGCCGGCGAAGTGCAAAGAAACCTAGTTCTGGCCAGACACTCACCAAGCAGGCAACTGAGTCTCCAGTTGCGGTTGCCAGCGCGCGCGATCGCCTAAGCAAAGTTCGAAGTTCGTTTGCCGGAGCAATCACGACTGCTTTGACGCGGTCGGCGATCACTCAAGAAACTTGGGATGAATTAGAAGAAGCACTGTTGCGCGCCGATGTGGGTGTGGCTACGACGAGCCGAGTTTTAGCGCCGTTGCGTGAACTTGTAAAGTCAAAGCAAATTGTCGAGCCAAGTGACTTGTCGGCAGCACTTAGAAATGAAATGACTCGTCAATTATCAACAAGCTCGCGACAACTGAACTTTGATACGACGTTAAACGCACCAAACATTTGGCTTGTGGTTGGCGTGAATGGAGCCGGCAAGACAACGACAATCGGCAAACTCTCGGCGCAGCAACATGCGTTGGGTCGCACAGTGCTGATGGCGGCAGGCGATACGTTTCGTGCGGCGGCTGGCGATCAACTTGACACTTGGGCGCAAAGATCTGGTGCCGAAATTGTGCGTGGGGCAGCGGGTGGCGATCCGAGTTCGGTGATTTTTGACGGGGTGGCACGTGCGTCGGCGAAGAAAATTGATCTTGTGCTTGCTGATACTGCTGGCAGATTGCAGAACAACACCAACCTGATGGAAGAACTAACAAAAGTTCGTCGTGTGGCCGACAAAGGTGCGGGCAAAGTGACAGAGGTATTGCTCGTGATTGATGCAACAACCGGCCAAAACGGTTTAACCCAGGCGAAACAGTTTGCGCAAGCCACACAAGTAACGGGTGTTGTGTTGACCAAACTTGACGGTTCTGCCAAAGGTGGCATCGTGTTTGCAATTGAAACCGAGTTGGCGATACCAGTCAAACTCGTTGGGTTAGGCGAGACGATCGATGATTTGGTTGCTTTTGATGCGGCCGAGTTTGTTGCTGCGCTGTTTAATTAAAAATTACGATTAATTATTGCGAATAACGATTCACAGATAACCTAAGTCGCAATGTTTGAAACGCTTTCAGATCGACTTGGCGGCGTCCTAAAAGGCCTGCGAAATCGTGGTCGTTTGACCGAGGGCGATGTAACCGAAGTCTTGGCCGAAGTTCGCACTGCACTGCTCGAAGCCGACGTAAACATCACTGTTGTTCGAGATGTGATCGAACGAATTCGAACTCAGGCAGTCGGTGCGACATCTTCAACCGCGTTGAACCCTGGTCAGCAAATTATCAAAATCGTCAACGATGAACTTGTCGCAATGTTGGGCGGCGAGACGTTGAAAATTACATACGCCAGTCATCCGCCAACAGTCGTATTGATGGCAGGTCTGCAGGGCTCAGGTAAAACAACAAGCGCGGCAAAACTTGCCAACTGGTTCAAATCGCAAGGGCGACAACCTCTGCTTGTTGGTGCCGACTTGCAACGACCAGCCGCAGTCGAACAGTTGCGCGTATTGGGTGCACAAATCAATGTCCCCGTTTTTTCTGCACCAGGCGACCCTGTAAACACCGCGCGACTTGGTCTGGCCGAAGCACAGCGAATTGGCAAAGATGTTTTGATTGTTGACACTGCGGGCCGTTTGGCGATCGATGCAGAAATGATGCAGCAGGTTAAAGAAATCTCGCAAGCAGTGCAGCCAAAGTTTACGTTTTTGGTGATTGATGCAATGACCGGACAAGACGCGGTGACTGTTGCGCAGTCTTTTGATGCGACTCTGTCAATTGACGGCGTGATTCTTTCGAAACTTGACGGCGATGCGCGCGGTGGTGCTGCGCTGTCGGTCAAGCAAGTGCTTGGCAAGCCGATTGCGTTCGCCTCAACCGGCGAAAAACTTGATGCCTTTGAACAGTTTCACCCTGACCGAATGGCGAGTCGCATTTTGGGAATGGGCGACATGCTCACCCTTATTGAACAAGCAGAAAAAGTTTTCGAAAAAGAAAAAGCCGAAGAGACCGCGGCAAAGATGCTCGAAGGTGACTTCACTCTCGAAGACTTTCTTGAACAGTTGCAGCAACTCAAGAAAATGGGCTCGTTGCAAAGCGTGATGGGCATGATGCCAGGAATGCCAAAAGAGTTGAAGAATGCGCAAATTCCAGATGATCAGGTCAAGCGCACCGAGGCGATTATTTATTCGATGACACCCCAAGAGCGAGCCAACCCCGAGTTGATTAATGGTTCGCGTCGTGTGCGTATCTCGAAAGGCTCGGGAACCACCGTTGCCGACGTCAATCGCTTGGTGAAGCAGTTCAGTGAAATGAAGAAAATGATGAAACAAATGGGCGGTAAGGGCATGCTCGGTGGCAAACGCGGCAAGGGGTCAAAGGGCGATGGCATCCCTGATGAGTTGGCCGCGGCGTTGGGCTCGCGGCTAGGGCCAAGGTAGCCTTAGCGGTCGGTTCATTTGAACCATTTCGCTTAAAGATCGGAAATTCATGTCAGTTAAATTGCGTCTCTCTCGTGTGGGTAAAACCAAGAGACCTCACTATCGAATCGTTGCCGCCGACACTCGTTCAGCACGCGATACAAACTTCCTCGAAATCCTCGGCACATACCAGCCGCAACAAGAGCCGTCAGCGCTCAAAGTTGATAGCGCTCGCGTTATCGCTTGGTTGCAAAAGGGTGCATTGCCAACAGAACGCGTGCGCAAGTTGCTCGAAATCGCCGGAACATGGGCCGAGTTTCAAGCGACGAAGAAGCCTGCTAAATAATGTCTGAGACGCAGAGCGCCAACTCAGCTTTGGCCCCAGTTGCTTCATCAGTATTGACACACATCGTTCGTTCGATCGTTGATACTCCAGATGCAGTGAAGATTGAGCCGGTTGAAGACGAAGGCAAGATTGTTCTCGAAGTTCGTGTCGCCGATGGCGATCTCGGACGAGTCATTGGTCGTCGCGGTCGCACAGCGCAAAGCATTCGTGCAGTCGTTCGTGCTGCAGCATCGCGCGATAATGCCGAAGTCGATGTCGACTTTCTCGACGACTGACGCCCAGACTCCAGAGGGTTTGCTTCACGTTGGGCGCGTAACGCGTCCACATGGGGTGCGAGGCGATGTTTACGTTTCGTTTTTTACTGATCGCCCCGAGCGCACTCGTGCGGGAGCGAAACTGTTTATTCAAAATGCATGGATGACCGTGTCCAGCGCGCGCGGGCAATTGGTCTCAGGTAAGTCGAGCCCGAACCAGTCGACGACTTGGTTGATGCATTTTGCCGGCATTGATGATCGCAATCTCGCGGAGCGCCTTTGTAAGTCTGATGTTTTCGGTGAGCCGATCGAAGATTCAAGCGTGATGTGGGTGCACGAATTGATTGGTGCGCAAGTTGAAGATGTTTCGGGCAACAAACACGGTCGCTGTGTCGCCGTGGTCGATAACCCGGCACATGCTTTGCTTGAACTCGAGTCTGGTGCACTAGTGCCAATCGTCTTTGTTGTCAATCGAACCAAAGAGCTGATCACAATTGATCCACCAAAAGGATTATTTGATCTGAACGAAGGTGACGAATGAACGTGAAATCAAGTTTTCGAATCGACGTGTTCTCGATTTTTCCGAAACTTGTCGACGAGTTTTGCAGCGAAAGTTTGCTTGGTCGTGCGCGTGAAGAGTCGCTTGTAGATTTGCGATGTCACGACTTGCGTGACTACGGCGACGAATCACGACGAGTCGACGATGCGCTCTATGGCGGTGGCGCCGGAATGTTGTTTAGACCTGAGCCGATTTTTAAGGCGGTCGAAGCAGTGCAGCCCCAGCGGCCAATGTTTTTGTTGTCGCCAGGTGGCAAGAGATTTGACCAAGAATTTGCCGACAAATTGAGCAAGACAAGCGGTTTTAGTTTGTTATGTGGTCGATACGAGGGTGTTGATCACCGAGTTGTCGAGCACTTGATTGATGGCGAAATTTCAATTGGTGACGTCGTCTTAAGTGGCGGCGAAGTCGCGGCATGTCTCGTAATTGAGGCCACGACGCGTTTGTTGGCTGGCGCAATGGGTAACGACGAGTCGCCAGTGTCAGAAAGTTTTGGCGTCTCGCGAATGCTTGAAGAGCCGCACTACACACGTCCCGCAGAATTTCGTGGTTGGGAAGTTCCAGAGGTTTTGCGCAGTGGCGACCATGCCAAGATCGAGCGCTGGAGACGCGCTCAGGCGCTGCATCGCACCGTGACGTTTCGACCTGACCTCATAGAACGCCGTGGTGGCTTGAGCAGCGTTGAAAAGAGGCTGTTGGAAGAGTTCCCCTGTGTGCCGTATCCTGAAGGCTCACTATGAAACCTACAGACATCGTCGATAAGCAAACTCTCCGCACCGACATTCCAAAAATCGGTCCTGGCGATGAAGTAAAAGTTCACGTTCGCGTCGTTGAAAGCGGCAAAGAGCGCGTGCAGATTTTTCAAGGCAACATAATTTCGGTTTACGGATCAGGTGTCGCCGAGAGTTACACCGTGCGCAAACTTAGCTACGGCGTTGGTGTCGAGCGAACATTCCCGATTCATAGCCCATCGGTGGCAAAGCTTGAAGTTGTTAAGCGCGGCGATGTTCGTCGTGCGAAGCTCAACTACTTGCGCGAGCGAACCGGCAAGTCGGCAAAAGTTCGCGAACTTCGCGAAGACCAATAAATATTTCTCGTTTTTTTCGAGCAAGCCGAGTAAGCCGAGTAATTCGAGCCAGTCGAGCCGTGCAAACTAGTCGGCGTCCACATTGAACACTGACGATCTTGAGCAGTTCGAAGCAGAACGTGAGCTTCAATTAGCCCAGGAGTATCAAGACGTCGTCAACTTATTTAAGTTCGCCGTTGAAACAGATCGCCGGTTTTATCTGGCCAACAAAGTTGATGTCAAGGTCATCGCCGAAGGCGTGCGACCGCTACTCGAGGTGACGCTGTCAGACGCATGGGTTTGGGACCTTTACCGCAAGAGCCGCTTCGTACCCCGAGTGCGAGTGATGAGCTTCAAAGACCTGAACATCGAAGAGTTGCCACCAGTCGAGGCTTAACAGCCAAAGAACGTGCCACCGCGCGAATGGCGCGAGCGAGGTGGGCCGAAGAACTTGTTGCAAGTTTTTACGCACACAACGGCTATGAAATTGTGGCGCGCAATTGGCATTGCCGCGAAGGCGAACTCGACATCGTGGCCGTTAGACGTATCAATACTTCGTTAATAATCGTCATCATTGAAGTCAAGGCAAGGGCAACGAATAATTTTGGCTCACCACTCGAAGCAGTGACTTTGGCGAAGCAAAGAAAATTGCGGATCGCAACGAAGAAGTTTCTGCAATCAAGACCAGAGATATCTGGCGAAGCGAGATTTGACATCGCTGCCGTTCTTGGCACCAAGATTGAAGTGTTAGAAAACGCTTTCTAAAATTTATTTGCGGCGGTCCCAGCAGGCGTAGTGCCAGTGACGTCGTAAATCTGGGGCATCAGCCGGCACACAAACGTAATGACCCATACCTTTTGTAATTTCTTGGTTACACCCAGGGCAGATATAACTCTTGAGCGCTTCGTAGGGTTGCACACGGCGAACTTCAACATCGCCGTATAAACCATCCCAAATTGATTGAGACACTTAGCGAATCATCTCGTTAACCAGTAAATGCCCAGATCACTAGAGCAGTGATTGCGAGCATCGCGCTTGCGACAATGAAATAGTCAATGGGTCTGGTGTTTCGTTTGCGAGTCGGGTTGAATCCCATATGGCAAGTATCGTCTATGAAATGGAAACTCTGCAGGTTTTTCGTAAAAATTCTGTTGTTACTGTGACGATTAACCAGCCAACAAAGAAAAACGCAATCGACCGTTCAATGTGGGACGGACTGACTGAGATCTTTCGAGAGATTGCGGCGAATGCCAATGATCGTGTCGTGGTTGTGACTGGTGCGGGGCAAGACTTTTGTTCGGGTGCCGATTTGAGTGCGCGTGGTGGGGCGAACCAAGAGCAAGTTCACCAACTAGCGGCAATGCGTCGGGTGAATGATGCGTGTATCGCGCTGCAACGGATGCCTCAGCCGACGATTGCCAAGGTTCGAGGAGTCGCAGTTGGCGCTGGCTGCAATTTGGCATTGGGATGCGACTTGGTTGTGGCTGCCGACAACGCCCGCTTCTCAGAAATTTTCGTGCGCCGAGGGTTATCGCTTGACTTTGGTGGCTCGTGGGTTTTGCCACGACGAATCGGCATGCATCGCGCAAAAGAACTCGCGTTTTTTGGAGAGATCATTGGCGCGAGCGACGCATTCGAGATGGGGTTAGTAAACCGAGTTTTGCCTGAGAATGAAATAGATCAATTTGTCGACGAGTGGGCGAGCAGGCTTGCCGCTGGTCCGCCAATTGCGCTTGCGCAAACAAAACGGTTGTTGAATAATTCTTTGAACGTCACGCTTGAAGAGGCTTTGGACGATGAGGCTGCCGCACAGACAGTTAATTTTTCAACGAGTGATACCGCAGAGGCAATGCGCGCGTTTATTGAGAAGCGAGATCCAAAATTTACCGGAAAGTAGTTTTTGCACTCGCAGTAGTTGCGACGCTGGCGATGACGCCGCCAGTAGACGACACAGTTAGCGATACAGTGCCCGACGAGCAAGGTGGAGGCGTCGTAGTTGATGATTCTTTGCCGGTAATTGACCCAGCAACGCAGACGACTTTGCCTGCAGGTTGCACGGCGCCACGCACAGCAACGGCAACTTTTCTTGGCGAACTGGTTTCAACTGATGATCTGATCGCCACATATCGAGTTGTTCAACTGCGTGGCGGTTCATTTGGCGCATATGTCAACGCCGGATTAATCGCCGTGCGATATGCCGATCGCGAAACACGGTTTTTGGAAACTGGCCAGATCTATTTGGTCGGCGCAGCTGCGAGTGAGCTGTTTACAACTCTTGAATCAAAAGTCAGAACCAAGAAAGACCTCTTTGGTGGAGACGCAGTTGTTGGAATCGACGAGTCAGATACGCCTTGTCCGAAAACTGAGGATGCTGTAGTTACTTTGAAGCCCAACGGAGAATTTATTGAGTCGGGTGTGCTGACTTTGTTGCGCAAACAGCCGAGCAGTTTGCTGCAGGTTGCAGTCTTGCCGTGGGTCTTCGTTTTGATTTTTTTGATCGGTCTTGTGATTACAAAACGGCTGATTGACGGCGCTCGCCGTTCTTCGCGACGTAACTAGTTATCTGTTAGCGACTAGCGAAAGCCTGGGTGGCGGCCGCGCGAATTTGTGTTACGGCGTTGGTTAATCCTTTTGGATCACGAAACAATGCACTGCCGGCGATCAAAACATTTGCCCCAGATTTTGCAGCGCCAGAAACTGTGTCGACGCTGATTCCGCCGTCAACTTCGAGGTTGACTTTGTCGTCGAGATTCGCCGCTGAAATCATTTTGCGCACTTCGGCGATTTTTGGCTCCATCGTTTGAATATATTTTTGGCCACCAAAGCCGGGGCGAACCGTCATCACCAAAACCATGTCGACAAGATCGAGCACGTTGCTGACTGCGCTCGCGGGTGTTTCAGGATTGAGCGCAACCGCAGCGTTGGCGCCAAGACTGTTGATCGTTTCGAGAGTTTTACGCAGATCAGGGCAAGCCTCAACGTGCACGATCAGACGACTGCAACCAGCTTCGACGTAACGTGCGGCCATTGCTTCAGGTGTAAGCACCATCAAGTGGGCCTCGAACGGCAGTTTCGTGAGCGAGCGAGTCGAAGCGATGATGTCTGGTCCGAAGGTCAGGTTGGGCACGAATTGCCCGTCCATGACGTCCCATTGAATGAGGTCGACGCCGGCTTCGTCGAGTTCGCAAATCGCCTCACCAAGTCGCGAAAAATCAACTGGCAATACCGACGGTGCGATTTGAATCGGTTTCATATCTCGTTACAGCCTAGGGTGCGAGTGCATGAGTAACGAAAATGTGACCATTGAACGCGTGGTCGCGGGTGGCGACGGCATGGCGCGACTAGCCGATGGGCGAGTTGTGTTTATTGGCGGCACGATTACCGGCGAGCGGGTCAACGTTGAGATCACGACAAACAAAAAAGACTTTGCGCGCGGTAATGTCGTCGAAATTTTGGATGCGTCGCCGCATCGCGTAGCGCCGCCGTGCAAATTTGTAAGCGCCGGATGCGGCGGTTGTAGTTGGCAGCATCTCGCAGTTGCCCAGCACATGCCGACAAAAGTGGCAATCGTGCAAGAGGCTTTGCGTCGCACGGCAAAATTATCCCCAGATCAAGTTGATGAGCTAGTAAAAACTGGTGGGCAAGTAAGTTCGCAAGCGTCGCGGACAACTTTGCGTATGGCTGTTTTACCCAGCGGCAAACTTGGTTTTCGCCGCGCCGCGAGCAACGATTTGGTCGAGACAAGCCCATGTTTGGTCGCCCACGATGCTTTAAATGAGTTGATCGCGAGTGCGAAAGTAAAGAACGCAGCAGAAGTAACACTGCGTTGTGGCGCTTCGACTAGCGAGCGCGGAGTATGGCTACACGACGAGCATGGTCGCGGTCAGATAACTGGTCTGCCAAGTGATGTCGGCGTCGGAGTTGAGGCGCTCGTGCACGAAGTTGTCGCCGGTGTGCGACTGCGAGTGATGATGACTTCATTTTTTCAGTCATCACATGAGGCTGCCGAGTTGCTAGTCGACGCGGTGCGCGATGCGGCAGGCGACCGGTCGCTATCTGGAATCGACGGCCGAGTAATCGATGCATACGGCGGCGTTGGTTTGTTTGCGGCAACTTTGCTCAGTGCCGACGTGCCGGTAACTGTTGTTGAGTCAAGCGAGTCGTCGTGTCGTGATGCTGTGGTGAACTTGACTCAGCATCTCGTGCAAACACGCGACACTAGTGAGCCAAGTGAAATTGTCAATAGCAATGTCGAACAATGGAAACCAGTTGAAGCGGGTTTGGTCATTGCTGACCCGGCACGCACCGGGCTTGGGCCTCAGGCGGTGTCTCGACTCGCAGCGACAAATGCCAAGCGAATCGTTTTAGTTAGTTGCGATGCAGTTGCTGGCGCGCGAGATTTGCGCTTGCTGATTGACGCGGGTTACGAACTCGAACAAACAACTGTGCTCGATTTGTTTCCGCACACGCCGCACATTGAAACCGTCAGCGCGCTTCAGCGCAGGGCGTGAACGACGCGCCGGCCGACGGTGTCGAGATGATGTTTTCGTTTTTCGGGTGTTGATTTGTCGAGACCGTAAAGCGAAATCCAGCGTGCTCGGCACCAGCGATTGCACATCACACGAATTGATCGCGAAATAATGCGTTTGCCGGGTTCGCCTTGCAAAGCATTCACGAGTTTCGACGAGCCGTGCGTTGTGACCGCCACGAGACGAGTGATGTTTGTCAGGCGTGGGCGAATCGTGTTGGCGCCAGCGGGCAAAACCCAGGCGACTTCGTTCATCCACGTGCGGTCGATCCAACCCTTGAGCATTGCGGGTAGCCCCGCCCACCAAGTGGGATAAACAAACACGATCGCCTCGCACCAGCGCAAATCTTCGACATCTCGCGCGAGTTCTGGTCGAGTCGACGGTGGCGTGTGGTGCAACCCACGTTCAGCAGCACTCAAGAACGGGTTGAAGTTCTCGGCGTATAAGTCGCGCAAGCGAATTTCGTGTTGGGCCGAAGTTAATCCTGAAATCACGGCGTCGCGTACAGCGCTGTTGAAAGAATTCTCAACGGGGTGTACGTAAATCACAAGAGTTTTCATCAGCGTTGGGCGTCTTTGCTAAGTCGCTTGACAATTTTTCGGGTTGTGTCAGCAATGAATTTTTCACGATCTGCGGCAGAGCACGTATCGAGGGCATAAATACCACGCCACATTGTGCGAGTGCGCAAACCAGTTGAAGCGCGAATCGCGCGCGTCAAAGTTCGTCGTCCGTTGTCGTTGACGAGTTTGACGTATCGCCACGGCGAGCCGTATGTGCTGACGCCAATGATGTGGCGAATATTTTGCAATGCCGGGCGAATTTTATTTTTCTCGTTAAAGCGAAATGCAACGTCGAGCACAAACACGCGCTCGAGCCAACCTTTGAGTTGAGCGGGGAGCCCCGACCACCAAGTTGGGTATACAAACACGAGTGCATCTGCTTGTTTCACTAATTGCGCGTGACGCTGTGTCTCGGCACAGATAAGTGGCTGCGCAGTTTCGTATGAGACGCGCTCGTCGCGTGACATCGCCGTTACGAAATTTTCGTCAGCTAACCGAATCGCCGAAACATTGTGTTGTCGACCGTCTTCAAGGGCGCGAATGATCGCCTCAAAAATCGCTGTGCAATAGCTGTTTGCACTCGGGTGGCCGAGCACAATGACAACATTCATTTCGTGCTCCCCCTGGGATTTGAACCCAGGACCTGCGGATTAAGAGTCCGTTGCTCTACCAACTGAGCTAGAGGAGCGATAACGCTTCGCCACTCTAATAGATCAAACGCAAACGCCGAAAAGCCAGAAGTTTTGTTGGGGTGGACGAGGGGTCTCGAACCCCCGGCCTCCAGGACCACAACCTGGCGCTCTAACCAACTGAGCTACGCCCACCACGAACAATTCAGTGTGCCACACTTCTTGGCGCTACCCAACGTAATTCGCTTGATGAAATAGAAATTAAATTTGTCAAAACCTCATTGTCCATTGAGTTTTCAAGTTCGTAGGCACTTTGAAGTACGGCTACACTGATGCCAACCAATTACTGGAGTTGATAACCATGACAGCGATGGATTCCACGCTGTTTTCACCACTTGCACAACGTGCAAGGGAGATAACAACCCGAGAGCTTGGGCTCTATGCCGAGCGGACAAAAGGTTCGCACCGCGCTAACGCTCGAGCCCGAAAAGTGTTGCCGCTGGGCGTACCGTCGAGTTTTCAGGCCTACGACCCGCATCCAATCGTCATTGCCTCAGCCGGCAGTTCGTGGATGAAAGACGTCGACGGCAACAAATACACCGATTTCGACATGGGTTTTGGCGCGCTGTTCGCTGGCCATGTGCACCCGCTTGTGCGCCGTGCGATTGATCAACAACTTGATTTGGGCACGCTGTTCGTCTCGCCGTGCGAAGACAACGCCGAAGTCGCCGAGATGTTGGCCGAACGCTATGGCTTGCCAATGTGGCGGTTCACGAACTCAGGCACCGAAGCCACAATGGACGCGATTCGTGTTGCTCGCGCTTCAACGGGCCGCGACAAAATCGTCAAAGTTGAGGGCGGTTATCACGGCCATCATGACGAAGTAATGATCTCGATGAAGCCACCAATTGCAGTTGCTGGCCCCGCGCGAAAGCCATTCTCAGTGGCTTCGAGTGCTGGCATCACAGCTGACACACTCAAGACAACAATTGTTGTGCCATACAACGATCCTGAAGCGCTTGAAGATGTTTTGCGCAACGGTGATGTGGCTTGTTTCATCGTCGAACCAGTGATGCAAAACATCGGAATTTGCAAACCGCTGCCGGGATATTTGCAAGCAGTTCGTGAAATCACACAGCGCTACGGCACACTTTTGATTTTTGACGAGGTAAAGACTGGCATCACCGCAGGTTTCAGTGGAGCAACAGGCGCACTTGGCGTAACACCAGATCTTGTTGCACTTGCAAAATCAATTGGTGGCGGTCTGCCATTGGGTGCATTCGGCGGCAAACAAGAATATATGGACACGATCACAAACGGCAGTGTGGTGCACCTCGGCACATACAACGGCAACCCATTGTGCATGGCCGCAGCAAAAGCAGTTTTGCGCGAAGTCTGCACGCGTGAAGCAACCCAGCAAGCAATCAACTTGAATACAAGACTTGTCAATGCATGCACCGATGTAATTGATCGCGCGGGCGTAGATGCAAACGTCGTGCAGTTCGGCGCCAAAGGTTGCATCACTTGGTCGCGTGAACCAATTCAGAATTATCGCGACTACAAGGCAACTGATTTTGATCTCGCATTTGCTCAATGGATACACGGCATCAACCGCGGAGTACTTCTTCCTCCAGGTCTCGACGAGCAGTGGTTGATTTCAATTTTGCATGGCGAAGCTGAGACGCTCAACTACGCAAATGTTTTTCAAGAATTTGTTGACGAACTTTTAATCTAAAAGCAATTTAATGGTGCAGACTTCACCATCGTTAACACCATCAGCTTGGCGCATGATCTTGCGCGGATTAATTCGGCGTTGTCCACATTGTGGCGCTCGCGGTGCATTTTTCACTTCGTGGTTTCGCACGCAAGACACTTGTCGCGGTTGCAATCTTGTGTGGCAACGCAACACAGATGGTTTCATGCTCGGAGCATTGGCAATTAATTTCATCGTGACAGGTAGTTCGTTAATTTTTACGTTTGCCATCGGTGTCGTGGCTAGCTATCCAGATATTGCAATTTTTCCGGTGCTGATCTCGACCGTTGCAGTAACTTTGATTGTCGGTGTTTTTGGTTATCCGATTTCGTACACAACATGGCTGGCAATCGACCTAATGATGCGGCCACTTGAAGCAGACGAACAGGCTGTAATTCGAGCCAGTAATTCAAGCAACTAATAATCGTTCGTAGCGAACGCCTGAAGTGCTTGTGATATATGGCTTTGAGGGTGCTTGACCGAACATCTGTTCGTGTGTAGGGTTGCCTACAACACCCCCTACCTAGGGTGCCAAATTCATCAACTAAACCAATTCCCCCATAAATAGCGATTTAACACAACCAAGCGAAAGGCAATACAAAATGAGCACCGAAAAAGATAAAGCCCTCGAAGTAGCCCTTGGGGCAATCGATAAGCAGTTCGGCAAAGGTTCGATCATGCGCATGGGCGAAAAGCAAAACCTTGGCATTGACTTCATCCCAACAGGCGCGCTGCCACTTGACATCGCGCTTGGCATCGGCGGCGTTCCACGCGGTCGAATTGTCGAAATCTTCGGTCCAGAGTCGTCGGGTAAATCAACCTTGGCGATGCACATCGTGGCCGAAGCCCAACGCAACGGCGGCATCTGCGCTTACGTCGACGCCGAACACGCAATGGACCCTGTGTATGCAAAAGCAATCGGTGTTGACACCGACAATCTTTTGATCTCACAGCCAGATACCGGTGAGCAGGCTCTTGAAATCGTCGACATGTTGGTGCGCTCAGGCGCACTTGACGTAGTCGTTATCGACTCGGTTGCCGCACTCACGCCACGTGCAGAAATTGAAGGCGAAATGGGCGATAGCCACATGGGTTTGCAGGCTCGATTAATGAGTCAAGCAATGCGTAAATTGACATCTAACTTGCACAAGTCAAATACCGTCGCTGTGTTCATCAACCAGTTGCGCGAAAAGATCGGTGTGATGTTCGGTTCACCAGAAACAACTCCTGGTGGTCGGGCACTCAAGTTTTATTCTTCTGTTCGTCTCGACATTCGTCGTATTGAAACAATCAAAGACGGCGTTGAAGTTGTGGGTTCACGCACACGTGTGAAAGTTGTGAAGAACAAAGTTTCGCCACCGTTCAAGCAGGCCGAATTCGACATTATGTATGGCAAAGGCATCAGTCGCGAAGGCGCAGTTCTTGACATGGCAGTCGAAATGGGCATCGCCAAGAAATCTGGGGCGTGGTTCACATACGACGGCGAGCAACTTGGTCAAGGTCGCGAGAACGCAAAACAGTTCTTGGCTGAGAACACCGAAGTAATGGTGCAGATGGCCGATCGAGTTCGTCAACAGTCAATGCCGGTAGTTGAGGCTGCCCCAGAGGTTGTTGAAGAAGTCAAGGCAGCACCAACCAAAGCCACAGCCGAGAAAGCTTCAAAAAAAGCGTTCACCGCTAAAGACGACGAGCCAATCGAGCTCTAACAACAACGCGACTGCCATTGCGGCCGACAGGTCTTTATTGACCTGTCGGCAATGGTGCGTAGTTGGGGCGCTCGCTGAAATTGCGCCTGTAAAATAGAAAAGTCGTGACCCGCAACTATTTCGTTCGCACCTTTGGGTGCCAAATGAACGAGCACGACTCTGAACGCATCTCAGGTCTTCTTGAGTCAGACGGTATGACCAATGTCGACAGTGTCGCGACTGCCGATGTTGTGGTTATCAACACTTGTTGCATCCGTGAAAATGCAGATGACAAGTTCTATGGCACGCTCAGCCAGTTAAAGAATTGGAAGACAGAACAAGACGGTCGCCAAATTCTGGTTGCGGGTTGTTTGGCGCAAAAAGATCGAGACTTGATTCGTCAGCGAGCGCCATACGTCGATGTCGTGATCGGCACACACAACGTGCATCGGGCGGCCGAGTTGCTTGAAGAGACGCGCTACGGGCGGCCGGTTACAGAGATTCTTGAAGAAGCGGTTCTCGACGACCACACGATGTTTCCGAGTGCATTGCCGATGCGTAGAGAAATTTCATACAACGCATGGGTGACCATTCAAATTGGTTGCGACAACACCTGCGCATATTGCATCGTGCCTGCCGTGCGCGGAAAAGAAATTTCGCGACCTAGCGCCGAGATCTTGGCTGAAGTTGAGAAGCTCGTCAAGAGTGGTGTTACCCAAATTTCTTTGATTGGTCAAAACGTCAATAGTTACGGTCGAGATCTCTCGATGTCGGCTCGTGCGGCTGGCGACATCTCGGTCAAACCCAAGCCACAATTTGCAGAGTTGCTTCGCAGTGTCGGCGCGGTGCCGGGCATTTCGCGAGTTCGATTCGTGAGTCCGCATCCAAAAGATATGCGCGAAGACACTTTGCTGGCGATGGCCGAGACATCGACAGTTGTCGAACACTTGCATTATCCGATGCAGTCAGGCTCAGACAATGTTCTTGCGTTGATGCATCGTGGCTACACCGCCGAGCGATATCTCAAACGTCTTGAGCAGGCTCGCACAATGATCAACGACCTTGCTGTTACAACCGATGTGATTGTGGGTTTTCCAGGTGAAACCGAACAAGACTTTTTGCAGACCGTCGAGGTTTGTGCCGAAGCTTGTTTTGACTCGGCGTTCTCATTTATCTTTTCGCCACGACCAGGCACACAAGCCGCTCAGATGACCGACAAGTTCATCGATGAAGCCGTGGCAGTCGAACGATACGAGCGGTTAAAGATTGTGCTCGATCACTCGGCGGTTTTGAAACACCGTGAGCGAATCGGTCGCATTGAAGAGGTCGTTGTTGAAGGCATGAGCAGAAAGAACCCTGAACTCACAACGGGTCGCACGCGACAGAACAAGATCTTGCATTTCAGCTCACCCCAGAGTCTGCGCGTCGGTACGTACGCCAAAGTCGAAGTTACCGCCGCGGCGCGCTTTCATTTGTCTGGGCAACTCGTCGAAGTCGGCGAAGCCCCGAAACACAAGTTGCGCCTCGCTGTATCGAGTGCGAATTAATTCGCGATTGCAATCAAGCGCCAAACATGACTGACCAAGCACGCAAGCCTGTTGTAATTGTTGGCCCGACGGCGAGTGGCAAATCATCTGTAGCAATGGCAGTGGCGCAACAGCAAACTAATTCGCAAAGCCCGGTTCACATTGTTGCAGTCGATGCGATGCAGGTGTACCGAGACATGAACATCGGTACTGCCAAACCAACTTTGAGCGATCAAAGTCTGGTGCCACATCATTGCATTGACCTTGTAGATAGTCACGAGCGATTTACGGTGGCTGAGTTCAAGAAAAGCGCCACCGAAGCTTTATCTAAAATCGACAAAGAAAACGGTCGGGCTTTGTTGGTCGCGGGTACCGGGCTTTACCTCACCGCGGTAATCGACGATTTGGTTCTGCCTGGCGAGTTTCCAGAAACCAGAGCAACACTTGAGCAAGAGCCGAACACAGCTTTGTTGTTTGAGCAACTCGCGCAGCTTGATCCGATTGCGGTAGAAAAAATCGAGCGCTCAAATCGTCGACGAATTATTCGCGCACTTGAAGTTTGTATCGGTAGCGGGCGAGCCTTCAGCAGTTTTGGTCCGGGTACGAGCGCATATCCAGAAAACGGTGTCGTACAAATTGGTTTGCGCTGGAACCGCGACCGTCTCGCGCAACGAGTGGCAGATCGTGTTTACGCGATGATGAACGAGGGTTTGCTGTCAGAGGTCACAGCATTGCGCAACTCAAAAGATGGCTTGTCGCGCACGGCAGCACAAGCGCTTGGCTACAAAGAGTTGTTGTTGCATCTCGACGGCAAGATGAGCCTTGATCAGGCTGTCGAAGAAACGATCATTCACACCAGACAGTTTGCCGTTCGTCAAGAGCGCTGGTTTAGGCGCGACCCGCGCATCAAATGGGTTTCAATCAGCGAAGATCCAGTTGCAGAAATTGTGCCTGTTGTTGCCAAGCATTTACGCTAGACATCAAACATCATGCAAGTTGTCGTAACGAAACATCACGGTCTTGGAAATGACTTTTTGGTTCTCGACACGTCTCAAATAACTCAAGATAGTTCGGCTGATTTACAAAAGATCGACTCGTCAAAAATCAACTGGTCAAAAGTTGCACAGCAATGGTGTGATCGACAAGACGGTGTTGGTGCCGATGGGCTGTTGCTTTTGTCGCGCCATGACGATTTCAAACTTGAGATGCAGTTGTTCAATCAAGACGGCTCGCGCGCTGAGATGAGCGGCAACGGCATTCGCTGTTTGGCGCAAGCAGCATTTGACGCTGACGGTCACGAAGAGTCGGTTTCATATACGGTGCTGACAGACGCCGGACTACGTGTGGTTGACGTTGAGCCGGTTTCGCAAGACGAAGTTCGAGCAAGCGTTGACATGGGCAAGATCGAAGAGATTCGTCCACCGCAAAATTGGCACTCAATTGGCAGTGATCCAAATCGACCAGTAATGCACCTGTCTGTTGGTAACCCACACTCGGTGGTGGGTGTCGAAGATGTCGCGATCGTCAACTTGCTTGAAATCGGCCAAAAAATTCCGCAGGTCAATCTCGAAATTATTGAACCAGGTCCCGAGAGTCACGCAATCACGATGCGGGTGCACGAACGTGGCGCTGGCATCACTCAGGCCTGTGGCACGGGTGCTTGTGCGAGTGCATGGGCAGCCAGCAAGTGGGGCCTCGTGCCTGCATCGGTGCGCGAGGTTCTCGTTCATCAACCAGGCGGTGATGCGAGCGTGCGACTGAATCACCCTCAGGCTGGTCACGTCACGTTGATTGGTCCTGCAAATTTTTCTTCGCGTCACAACCTCGAGCTAGTTCTGTGAACACCCCGTATCAGGAGGCGCTCGGTTCAACACTTATCTCGCGTGGTATTCGCGAGCGCATCATCTTGGTTGCAGTCACAATGTCTGACCGCACTGACGACGAAACGCAAGAATCGCTTGACGAACTCGCGCAGCTAATTGACACTGCGGGTGCCGATGAAGTTGCCCGAGTAACCCAACGCCGTGAGTCGCCAGATAGCACCTATTACATCGGCAAAGGAAAAGCAGAAGAATTAAAAGAACTTTGTCTTGCTCTTGACTCTGACACTGTCGTATTTGACAATGAACTTGCGCCTGCTCAGCAGTTCAATCTAGAAAAACTTTTAGGTCGCACAGCGTTAGATCGCACGGCGGTAATTCTCGACATCTTCGCGCAAAATGCGCACACGCTTGAAGGTAAAGCACAAGTAGAACTGGCGTTGCTTCGTTACCGACTGCCACGCATTCGACGCGGCGCAAAGGCAGGTTTGTCGCAACAGGCGGGCGGTATCGGTACCCGTGGTCCTGGTGAAACAAAACTTGAAGTTGATCGTCGTCGCATCGGCGAACGCATCAGTCGACTTGATCGCGAACTCGACAATTTACAAAAGACACGACAAGAACAGCGCAAAGGTCGCGAGCGCAGTGGTTTGGGTTCAGTGGCAATCGTCGGCTACACGAACGCCGGTAAGTCGTCATTGCTAAATCGACTCACAAGTGCAGGTGTGCTCGTCGAAAACAGGTTGTTCGCCACACTTGACCCGACAACACGCCGACTCGCACTTCCTGGCGGTGAGCCAGTTCTTTTGTCTGACACCGTAGGTTTTGTGCGCCGCTTGCCGCACGGACTAATTGAAGCATTTAAGAGCACGCTCGAGGTTGCAGTCAACAGTGATTTGCTGGTGCATGTTGTTGATGCATCGGCGGTCGATCCGCAAGGACAAATTGCCGCAGTGCGAGAAGTGCTCACAGAAATTGGTGCCGAGAATGTTCCAGAACTTCTGGTTATCAACAAGTCAGACCTTGATCCAGATGAAGCCAAACGACTCGTGTACGAACACCGTGGCGCCGTCGCCTTTTCGGCAATGACTGGCGACGGAATGAACGAGTTATTGCTGGCAATCGGTGATCGAATGCGTGCCCTGACAACGGTGATTGAATTGTTAATACCGTATGACCGCGGCGATATCGTCGCGACGGTTCATAGAGAAGGTGAAGTTGTGTCAACTGCTAACGAAGACAATGCAATGCGCGTGCGGGCGCGTCTTGCTGACGCCAGCGCCGGGCGACTCAGTGAGTTTGTGGTGCGAAAATGACACAGGGTTTTACACCGCCGCCGTATCCATACGATCGGCTCGACAAGTTCAAACCTTTCGCTCAAAAACATGAGGGCGGTCTTGTTGATTTGTCGATTGGCACCCCATGCGATGCGCCAGCGCCAGCAGTTGTCGCGGCCCTCTCGAGTTCAAACGCCGAGCGGGGTTATCCGCCCAGCATCGGCTCAGATGCGTTGCGCAATGCCGCTCAAGCATGGATGCAACGCAAGTTTGAGATTTCGGTTCCGACTTCGCAGATCGCTGCTTGCATCGGCAGCAAAGAGTTTGTCGCAACAACACCACAATATTTGAAACTTCGATCGCCTGATCGAGACACAGTGTTGTTTCCTGCAGTTTCGTATCCGACTTATGAGATGGGCGCAATTCTGGCTGGTTGTCGACCAGTGGCCGTACCGATGACCTCAACCGGAGGAATCGACACTTCAAAAATTTCAGCCAGCGATATAAAACGTGCGTTGATGATCTGGAGTAACTCGCCGAATAATCCAACAGGCGACTTAGATGACTTAAAAGCTCTTGCCACATGGGGCCGCAAAAATAGCGTGCCCGTGTTCAGCGACGAGTGTTACGTCGAATTCACGTGGTCGCGCAAACCTGAGACTATTTTGCAACACGGCCTAGAGGGTGTCGTTGCATTGCATTCATTATCGAAACGTTCGAATTTGGCGGGAGTTCGTGTCGGTGTCTACGCAGGCGACAAAGAAATCGTCGACTATCTAAAAGAAGTGCGCAAACACGTTGGCATGCTCGTGCCTGGTCCGGCTCAAGCAGCCGCGGTAGTTGCGTTTGGTGATGACGAAAGCGTCAAATTGCAACGTGATGTTTATTTGCGCCGTCTAGAAACTCTTGCCACCGTGCTGTCAAAGTGGTCGGGTTTCAACATTGATATGCCAAGTGGCGGTTTCTATTTGTGGTTCGACGCTAAAGATGGTTGGGAGTTCGCCGAGCGAGTTGCAAAAGAAGGTGGTGCACTTGTAAGCCCGGGTGACTTTTACGGTGCGGGTGGCGCAAACAATGTGAGAGTCGCAGTAGTTCAGCCTGACGACAAGATTGCCTTGGTGACCTCGCGTCTTGCACGCAAGTAGAATTAAGTCAAGCAATAGTTAGGGGAATTCATGTCTAAAGTCTCAAAAGTTTCTTTCGTAGCCGTCGTTGCATCAATGTTTCTTGCGAGTTGTGGGCTTGACGTCGGCGGCGACACTTACAACGTGCCGGCGGTAACTGAAAACGGTGTAACTCTTGACGCGACTGGTTCTGTCAAAGTTGTGCCAGATGGCGTGCAGTTCAATTTTTCTGTGTTTGCTGTCGAGGCAACCAGCAAGTCAGCAAGTGAGCGCGCCAATGTTTTGGCAAACCAAGCCCGAGAGGCCCTTGACGAGTCGAAAATTGACAAAAAAGATATTTCTACGCAAAACGTGAGCGTGTATCCCGAGTATTCGTATTCGCCAGAAGGCAAACAAACTTTGATCGGCTTTCGGGCGTCGCAGTCGTTCGCTGTCACGTTGCGAGACACCGAAGAAGCAGGCGCAGTTGTTGATGCAGTCTTGCTTTTGGTTGGCACTGATTTGACGATTGATACTCTCGCCCCAATTTTGCTTGACACGTCAGATGCACTTGAGCAAGCTCGTGAGAATGCGATCAAGTTGGCAAAAAAGAAAGCTGAAGATTATGCCGATCTTCTCGATGTCAAGTTGGGTGATGTCATTTCGGTTCGCGAGTTTTCAGGTTCGTCTTCAATACCGCAACCATGGTTGCGAGACATGGCAACTGCAGACTCTCTCGAGTCGACAAAAACAGTTGTAGATCTTGGCACTCAAGAAGTGACGGTTACTGTTGAAGTGCGCTGGGCGTTTGACCGCTGAGATCTAATTGCATCACAGTGTGGTGCAGCCCCAAAAATATTGTGTCTCGAATTTTGATCCAGCCTTTTGTTTCGTACCACGAGTGCGCGTGTTCGGTATATAAAAACAGTCTCGTGTAGTCCAATTCGCGGGCACGATCAACAACTTGGTTGACCAAAGCCGAACCTACGCCGAATTTGCGCGCGTCTGGCGTGACGAATACTGCTGCGAGCCATGGGCCAGGTTCTAACGCATCTGGTAATTCATCGTCGTGAACAAGTGTCGCCACGCCGAGCAATTGGTCGTTGTCAGTTACGGCGGCGAATACTTCTAGAAGTTGCTCTGGCTTGCTTCGGGCGAGTGCATATTGATCTAAATACGTCTGCACGGTGTCGCTCGGAAACTCGTGTTGCCATGCTTCAAACGACCACTCGGCTGCTTGTTGCCAGTGCTGCTCTAAATCAGCAAGCGGTGCAACTTTGAACGAGATCATCTTTATATCCTAAGGTTTTGTGTGTGAGCACAATCTCTTCGCATCAAGGGATAAGTGACGGCTACTTATCTGCAGCACTCGCGAAGTTGACGAACAATAGGCAACTAGATATCAGATCAGTTTCACCAATTGGCACTGGTCAAATGGCAGAAAGTTACCGAGTTGTATTTAGTGAACCGATAACGCACAATGCGAACAGTGTGGTAGTGAAAGTGCCATCGCAGAGTCAAAGTAGTCGTGCGGCTTCAAAAATCACTCGCTGTTACGAACTTGAAACAAGTTTTTATTCGTCTTTGAAGTCTCATGTTTGGGTTAATGCCCCAGAGTGTTTGCATGTTTGGTACGACGCCGTAAACGACGACTTTGTGCTGGTTCTCGAAGACATCGTGGGCTCAACACAGGGCGACCAGATTGCTGGCGCTTCATATCAACAAGCAGTTTCGGCGATTGATGAACTGGTGAAACTTCATGCGCCACTTTGGGGATCAAAGTCGTTGGGCGACTTCACCTGGCTTCCGACACACTCAGGACGAACCGATAACGGAGGTGGCGAATTGTTGCGTTCAGTATTCCCAACTTTCGCCGAGCGGTTTGAAGGCAAAATCTCGAGCGAGCTATTGCTAGTGGGCGAGCGATTGGTAGCCAACATCGAAAAGTACAACGCCGCGTTCCCGAAGATTGCGACAATTGCTCACCGCGACTTTCGGCTAGACAACTTGCTGTTTATAACTCGTGATGGCGAAATAGATGTCAAAGTCGTTGATTGGCAAACTGTTGCGGCATTGCCCGGCGTCAGCGATCTGAGCTATTTCATCGGCGCCAGTTTTAACGTTGACGACCGAAGAAAATTCGAGCAAGATCTCGTTTCTCGTTACAGTGCTGGCCTCAGCAAAAACAAAGTTGTGCTTGAATCAAACGAATTATGGTCGCAGTACCGCTTGTTTAGTGCTGCTGGCTACATCATGGCTATCGTCGCTTCTGTGCTTGTCAAACAAACAGATCGCGGTGATTTGATGTTCGCCGCAATGGCCAATCGACACGGTCAGCAGATGATCGACCTCGAGTCCGAAAAGCTTTACGTCTAGAAACGAGTACAAAAATGGCAAAGTTCACAGCACTCGACGAGCGATTCGCACATCAGATACCTGAACCATTTCCAAATGTTTTGCACTTTCACCCTGATTGGCGAGAGAGTTTGTTTTTTATTATGCACCAGCGCGAAAAGCCTGGCGACGTCTTGATCTTGACTCTCGCGCACTTTCCATCCCGCCAAGAAATTGACTCGTTACAGCTCGGCCGCGTGGGCACTTCGCCGATTATGGCGCGACACTTGCGCAAAGTAGATGGCGACCAAGACGATTTTCGAGTTGGTCCGATCACGATTGACGTTGTCGAGCCGCTCAAGAAGATTCGTCTAGTTGCGGTTGCGTCTGATGCGACACCAGTGAGCTTTGATATTTCATTCACGGCGCGTACCCAGCCTTATCAACTGCGTCGCGGCACGATGAAAGCCAAGTATGAGATCGTCTGGGATCAATCACATATGTTTCAAAGTGGAACTTACAACGGTTCATACACGCACAATGGCAAAACTTATGAGGTTGATAACTGGTGGGGTCAACGCGATCACTCTTGGGGTGTTCGTTCGCATGCACGATGCCCACTGTGGATGTGGATGCCGATTCAACTTGAAGAAGGAATGCTCAGTGTTTGGCATTGGGAATACCCGAATGGTGCCAGGGTCTACACCGATGGTTGCTTTGCACCTGCGGACGGCAGCGAGCCAATACCGGTGATCGACTTTCAACACGATTTGCAGTGGCTTGACGCTGCTGGGCGCCCAGTTTCTTATGAAAAGTTTGGAGACGATGTAACAGGATTAGGCGGAACAGTTGCCTTCACTTTGCAAGGCGGTCGCAAAATTTCTGTCGAAGCAACAGGGCGGTGGGCGCAGCGATATAGCCAGATTGCAAATCGTGCTGACAACGTGCTTGGCGGTGGCTTGAGCGAGATGCAGATTCGCACATCTGATGGCGCAACAGGAACAGCAATCTTTGAAATCACTGGTCAGTTTCACCATAAGTACTTTCCAATTGCTCGAGGGGCTAACTTTCCGCCAGATGGTGTTTGATGTCAAGTATTAGTAAAAACCCAAAGCCGGCGAGTGCGACGACGAAGTCAAAGAATGCTCGACCAACTAACAGACAGTTTGATCCGCAAGATTTAGAAAGAGTCCGTCGCGGGTTCATTGCCGCACGAACTGAACCGATGATTGTTGACGAACGAGGTCGCAAGGTTGTTGATACCGGTGCATACGATTTTTTACGCGATAGTCGTGATGCACCTGACACGGTTAATCCGCACTTGTGGCGACATGCGACGCTGAACGCTCACCACGGTTTGTTTGAAGTTGCCAAAGATGTTTGGCAAGTCCGCGGTTATGACATTTCAAACATCACTTTCATCAAAGGTTTAACAGGCTGGGTAGTGATCGACCCGTTAACTGCAGACAGCACCGCCAAAGCTTCACTTGATTTGATTACTCAGCATGTTGAGCAACGCCCAGTAACGGCAGTGATCTACACGCACTCGCACGCCGACCACTTTGGTGGTGTGCTGGGTGTTACTACTAAAGCAGATGTTGAATCAGGTAAGTGTCAAATAATTGCACCCGTAGGTTTTTTGCAAGAGGCGATCGCCGAAAATGTGATTGCTGGTCCGGCAATGAGTAGGCGAGCAACTTATCAATTTGGGCCGTTGCTGCCACCTGGACCACAAGGACATGTGGATAGCGGTTTAGGCAATTCAACACCCACCGCTGCGCCGTCACTTTTGGCACCGACTCGAGACATCACATTTACAGGCGAAGAGTTAGTTGTCGACGGCGTGCGAATTGTGTTTCAACTCACGCCTGAAACCGAGGCACCGGCAGAAATGAATTTTTTCTTTCCTGATTCTGGCTGGTTGTGCATGGCCGAGAACTGTTCGCACACGATGCACAACTTGGTGCCGATTCGTGGTGCACTTGTGCGTAATGCACTGAACTGGTCGAAATACATCAACGAAAGCATCAATCTTTTTGCAGACAAGACTGACGTTCTATTCACGTCGCATAACTGGCCACGCTGGGGCCGACAAGACATTCGCGAATTTTTGACTCTGCAGCGTGACTTATATAAATGGATTCACGACCAAACGATGCGCCAGGCAAACCACGGCATGACGAGTCTTGAAATTGCTGATTTGCTCGTGTTGCCAGACGAATTCTTGGCTCACGAACACACCCGTGGTTTCTACGGCGACTTGGTGCACAACGTGAAGGCTGTATATCAGCGCTACTTGAGTTGGTATGACGGCAACCCGGCGAATCTGAACAAACTGACGCCATCACAAGCAGGTGCAAGATACGTCGAACTCGCCGGTGGGGCCGATGCGTTGCTTGCGGTTGCGCAAAGGTACTTCGACGCTGGTGACTACAGATGGGTGGTTGAACTTGTAAATCATCTCGTATTCGCTGACGCGACAAACGAGCGAGCGCGAAATTTGCAGGCCGATGCTTTTGAGCAACTGGGCTACCAGGCTGAGTCAGCCACTTTTCGTAATTCTTATTTGATGGGGGCCCAAGAGTTGCGCAATGGTCCGCCACCGCGAGCCGAAGCACGAGTTCGGGCACGCAGTTTGATTAAAGCGATGACAATTGAGCAAGTCTTTGACACGCTCGCGTTGCGTCTGATTTCTGAAAATGTTGGCGGATTGTCGCTTGCAATCAACTGGCAGTTTGCCGATATGGCTGGCACGCGTGATGAGCTCTGGGAGATCGGTATTTCAAATCGAACGCTTTATGCGACACAAGGTCGACATAACCCTGTCGCGTTAGCAACAGTCAAGATAACGCGCGACTTATTTCTAGAAGTGATCGCTCAAACAACAAGTTTTGCCGAAGAGCTAAAGAATGGCGCGGCAACAATTGAAGGTGACGCCGGAGCTTTGCTCACAGTTTTTGGAAACATAGATAGTTTTTCAACCGGTTTTGCAATTGTCGAGCCCTAGGGCTTCTAAAAACTATTTCAGAGGCGGCGCAAGACGGTAACGAGTTTGCCGTAGATCGTGACTTCGCCGTTATCAAAGATCATCGGCTTCATCGACGAGTTAGATGGCGTAAGTGTGACGCGATTGCCACTTCGAGTAAATGTTTTGATCGTGGCTTCGTCACCAGGAATGCCGGCGATAACAATGTCGCCATTGTTGGCAGTTGCTTGAGAGTTACAAACAACAAAGTCGCCGTTCAAGATGCCTGCATCAATCATTGATTCTCCGCGTACGCGCAACATAAACAGTTCGCCATCGCCGGTGAAATCCATTGGTAGGGGCACGAGTTCTTCGACGTTTTCTTGTGCCAAAACATTTACACCAGCGGCAACATCACCAACAAGGGGGACGTGCTTGGTTGGGCGGTGTTCCATTGCCACGCCGCTGGATGCTTCGTAGCGAACTTCGATCGCACGAGGTTTTGTTGGGTCACGACGCAAGTAGCCAAGTTTTTGCAATGCAGCCAAGTGATTGTGCACGGTGGCCGAAGAGCTGAGACCCACGGCCTCGCCGATTTCACGAACCGACGGTGGATAGCCACGCTCGCGCATATTTACGACAATGAAGTCAAGGATGCCTTTTTGGCGGTCGGTCAGGCTGTTGTTTTTGCCATTGGCTTGTGAAATAGGGGTGGGGTCTGTGTTTGGGCTCATATCTAAAGCGTACGCCCGTTCGCCCCCAAAGTCAAACACCTGTTCGGAGAACAAATGTTCGTAAAAGCGTTGTACTACGAACACCCGTTCGCTATGGTGGATGTAGGTCAAATAACAGGCCTGTAATCCCCAGATCAACCCGAAAGAGGCAAAATCATGGCAATAGCAATCAATCACTTTCCGATTTCAGCAGTTAGCCAACGCAAGATGACCCCGGTTTACCGTCGGCGCCGTGCCGTTGTTTCTCTGGCCATTGCCGCTTTGGCAATCTCAGTCAGCTTTGCGATGCTCGACAGTTCAGCCGCAGCCGATCAACCAACAGCTGCCAACATGGCGACGCCAAAATTCGTGATTGCCGAATCGGGCGACACGCTGTGGGCGATCGCTCAGCGAATCGCACCGAATAGCAACATCACCGAAGTCGTAGACCAATTAGTTCTAATGAACGGCGACATGATCACCCCAGGTCAATTAGTTCGCATTCCATAAGACTGTTTTACGTAAGTGAGTAATGTTGTTTGGGTGAGATGCGTCAGTTGCCAATGCGAAGACACAAAAGTTATTGATTCGCGCGTCTCAGAAGAGGGCAGTTCGATTCGTCGCCGCAGATCGTGCTTGAAGTGTGGGCATCGGTTTACGACTTATGAGCGACTCGAAGAAGTGCCACTTTATGTGGTCAAGCGAACCGGCGACAAAGAGTTGTTTGACAGAGCGAAGATCATCAGCGGTCTTCAGTCGGCTGCCAAGGGTCGGCCTGTTGAAGATTCTGTATTGATCGAAATCGCCGAGCGTGTTGAAGACGACATGCGACTTACCGGAGATGACGTCACAAGTAATCAAGTTGGCCACGCAGTTTTAAGTTTGCTAAGAAGCATCGACGAAGTTACTTATATGCGGTTTGCCAGTGTTTATAAAAACTTTGACGCCGCAGCAGACTTTAAACGTGAACTGGCTTTGCTCGAAAAAGAGCTACGCAAATAGTAAAAACTTTTATCGGTTTCTCAGATACCGAATAAACAAAAAGCCTTCGTCTTCTAAAATATGAGCAACTTGATAGTCGCTGTGCAATGCGGGCGCACCGTTTGACAGGCGCGGGCCGTCGTCGCCAGTGACCATCGGGCTGATTGTCAGGTTGATTTCGTCCACAAGATTTGCGTCGAACATTGAAGCGTTGAGCAAAGCACCGCCCTCGAGTTGAATAAACGTTCCGGGCAACTGTTTCATCGCTGTCGGCAAGTCAACGCTGCCTTTGCCCGCGCGGACGATCTCGATTTCGAAATCAGATTCAGGTGCTTTGGCATCTTCTGGCATGATCAAAAAACCAGTGCCACTCTCGAACAAGTTTGTGTTTAAGTCAACTTTGCCGGTGCGAGTGACGATGCCGACCCGCAACCCTTTTTTACTCGGAACCTCGTACATTTCTTGGCGAACCGTGCCTGCGCCAACCACAATCGTGTCGGCGGCTTGGCGTAAGGCGATTAGAACATCACGATCCATGGGGTTTGAAAGCAGAGTTGATCTACCTTCAACAACCGTTGAGCCGTCGATGCTCGTCACCATGCACAAGCCAATTGATGGTCGACCTGCAGGGTGTCGCTCGCGTGCAGCACCGTAAATCTGACGAAGATCAACCTTCTCGTTCGCGGTGGGCAACAGTTGACGCACGAATCTCAGCCTATGAGACTGTTCTCGTTGATGACAGATCGTGCGTTCGTTTGGGGCAATATATATAAGTGAGCACCGACGTGAATTCTGCATCAAATATTGAGCGAGTTGCATTTCGAACTTGTCCGCTTTGCGAAGCGGGTTGTGGTTTGGCGATAACCGTTAAGAACAATGAAGTCACCCATATTCGCGGTGATATGCAGGACGTTTTTTCAAAAGGTTTCATCTGTCCAAAGGGCAGCACGCTGAAGCAACTGCATTATGACGCCGATCGTTTGTTGACGCCGTTGATCAAACGCAACGGTGTGCACGTGCCGGCAACGTGGCAAGAGGCGTGGCAAGTAATTGAAACTGGGCTCAGCGGTGTAATCAACAAACATGGCCGCGAATCAATCGGCACATATTTGGGCAATCCAGGCGCGCACAACTTGTCGTCGATGACTTTCAATCGCGTGTTGTTGCAGGCCATCGGTTCGCGACAGCGGTTTAGTGCCTCGACTGTTGACCAAATTCCGAAACAAGTTTCTTCGGGAATGATGTTTGGCTCTGTAAGTTCGGTGCCGGTTCCAGATTTGGACCGCACTCAATATTTGTTGATGCTGGGCGCAAACCCATATGAGTCGAACGGAAGTTTGTGTACTGCGCCAGATTTTCCGGGGCGACTTGAAGCGATGCAGGCACGTGGCGGAAAACTAGTTGTAGTTGATCCGCGCAAGAGTCGAACTGCAGAACAAGCTGACGAGTGGCTCGCAATTCGTCCGGGTACCGACGCACTGCTGTTGGCGGCGATTGCAAACACATTGGCCAGTGACGGATTAAATGTTTTAGAGCAACGACTGCACAATTATTTGAACGGTTTAGCCGAGGTTGTTGCAGCGTTGGCTCCGTTCACGCCTGAAGCAGTTGCGGCATCTACTGGCATCGACGCGGCCACGATTCGTCGCATCGCCAGAGAATTGCGAGACGCAAGTTCATCGGCCGTTTATGGACGAATTGGCACCTGTACGACAGCGTTTGGCACGACCGCATCTTGGCTTGTGGACGTCGTCAATATTTTCACCGGCAATCTTGATCGGGTCGGTGGGGCAATGTTTTCGCTGCCAGTTGCTGGTAGTGGAAACACTCATTCAGCCCCAGGCAGAGGCAAGGGTTTTCGCATCGGCCGAGGCCATTCGCGGGTGAGCAAGCACCCCGAAGCATTGGGCGAGTATCCCGCAGCGGCGATGGCAGAAGAAATTGAGACTCCAGGCGATGGTCAGATTCACGCAATGGTTGTGGTCGGTGGCAATCCAATTTTGTCGACGCCAAACAGTCAACGTCTTGCGAAGTCGTTTGAGCAACTCGATTTCATGGTCAGTGTCGATATTTATCTCAACGAGACGTCAAGATTTGCAGACGTGGTTTTGCCACCACCATCTCAGTTGCAACGAAGTCACTATGACTTGGCGCTATTGACATTTGCCGTGCGCAATGTCGCCAACTACAGCGAACCGGTGTTGCCACTTGCACCCGGCCAACTTGACGAATGGGAGATTTTGGCAAAACTTTCGGCGATTATTTCAGGCGCGGGCATTGAGACAGACCCAAGCGTTATCGACGATCTTGCAATTTCGAGTCTTGTGCAAAGCGCAATCAAAGACTCTGCATCAAATGTCTTTGGTCGTGATCACCAAGAGTTGATCGCTGAACTTTCATTGTCGGGGCGTCGAGGTCCTGATCGAATCTTGGATTTCTTGTTGCGGACCGGCCCCTTCGGCGACGGCTTTGGTGCAGTACCAAACGGGGTGACATTAGAGAAGTTGATCGATTCGCCACATGGCATAGATTTCGGGGCGCTTGAGCCACGGTTGCCAGAAGTTTTGCGCACACCATCTGGAAAAATAGAGATTGCTCCACCTCAATTGATTGCTGATCTGGCGCGTCTTTTGTTGACACTTAAAAATAAAGTTGACGAGTCACAGTTGACGCTCGTTGGTCGAAGGCACTTGCGCTCGAATAATTCTTGGATGCACAACATCGAAGTTTTAGTCAAAGGCAAAGACCGTTGCACACTGCAAATGCACCCTGATGACGCATCGCGACTCGGTGTCGATAAAGACTCAAAGGTTCTTGTAACAAGCAGAGTCGGCAGTCTTGAAGCGCCAGTTGAAATCACCGAAGCGATTCGCAGTGGAGTGGTTAGTTTGCCGCATGGTTGGGGCCACACAATGGAAGGCACGAACACACGCGTTGCCACTGCGCGAGCTGGTGTGAACTCAAATATCTTGACCGATGAAAAAGAGATTGATCCGCTTTCGGGAAATAGCGTTTTGAACGGAATCCCAGTGAAAGTTACGCGAATTTCACACAACTAGATTTACGCACAGGTAATCCCCAGAAGATTCCCGTAATTCACATGGCTATCCACTTCCAATCCACAAGGCCCTATCCCTATGATTTGGGCAGTATTAAAACAAGATCTAAAGACGTCACTTTTGAGGCTTAGACGGCATCGCGAAAGTGGCTAAAAATAAGGCTCGGAAATGATTGACAAAGGTAAATAACAGTGCTGTAATCTGAACCTACCAGTTGTAGGCAAAGCTGCAATAGGGGGCGGTTAGACACAATATCTTGTGGTCGGTAGTTGCGACCTCAAGATGGGTTAACTGCCCTTCTAGATCAGGCGTTAACTGGCTGAAATTGAAGCGAATGTAAATCGAAGTCGAAGAAATATTTAATCAAGTTTAAAAAATAGTAAGTATTAGCAACAGCGAGTACGAGCCCTTAACGAATAGAAAGAAAAGGTAAAAGAATATGTCACTCGCACCAGAGCGTTTGTCAATCGGAATCCGTCGTCACTTCACAGCACCAGGTGTTCACCCGTACGACCAAGTCGTCTGGGAGCGCCGTGATGCTCAGATTAAAAACTGGAAAGACGGCAGCGTTGCCTTCGAACAACTCGGTGTTGAGTTTCCTGTTTCGTGGTCGTTGAACGCAACGAACATCGTCTCACAAAAATATTTCCGCGGAACACCTGGCACCTCAGAGCGCGAAGACTCAATGCGTCAAGTCATTGATCGTGTAGCCGACACAATTACAAAGTGGGGCGTCGAGTGCGGCTACTTCATTGATCAAGATGAAGCAGAGTCGTTTTGCAGCGAACTTAAATTTATTTTGATTACTCAACGCGCAGCGTTCAACTCGCCAGTGTGGTTCAACATCGGCGTAAGCGGTGTGCCGCAACAAGCCAGCGCATGTTTCATTTTGGCTGTCGATGACACCATGGATGCAATCTTGAATTGGTACAAAGAAGAAGGAACCATCTTCAAGGGCGGCTCGGGTGCAGGCATCAACTTGTCAAACATTCGCAGCAGTGCAGAACACCTCAAGGGTGGTGGCACAGCATCTGGCCCAGTAAGTTTCATGCGCGGTGCAGACGCATCAGCCGGAACAATCAAGTCGGGCGGAAAAACTCGACGCGCAGCCAAGATGGTCATTCTTAACGCAAGCCACCCAGATATTGAAGAATTCATCTGGTGTAAATCGCGTGAAGAAAAGAAGGCACGTGCACTTCGCGATGCAGGCTTCGACATGGACCTTGACGGTTCAGACTCGTTCTCGGTGCAATATCAAAACGCCAACAACTCGGTGCGTGTTTCTGACGATTTCATGCAAGCAGTCAAAGATGACGCCGACTGGAATTTGACAGCCGTCAAAGATGGCCGTGTAGTGCGCACGATTCGTGCCCGCGATTTGTGGCGTCAAATTGCCACCGCCTCGTGGGAGTGTGCAGACCCAGGTTTGCAGTTCGACACGACGATCAACAAGTGGCACACAGCCCATGCAGCGGGTCGAATCAATGGTTCGAACCCATGCAGCGAATACATGCACATCGACAACTCGGCATGCAACTTGGCTTCAATCAACTTGTTGAAATATCTCAACGACGACGATTCGTTTGATGTTGAGTCGTACATGCACACGATCGAAGTGATGTTCACAGCGCAAGAAATTCTTGTTGGTAACGCAGATTATCCAACAGAAAAAATTGCAGAGAACAGTCGCTTGTTCCGTCAGCTTGGTTTGGGTTACGCCAATCTTGGTGCGCTGTTGATGGCGCTTGGTATGCCATACGACTCGACAGGTGGGCGAGCTTGGGCTGCCGCGCTTACTTCATTGATGACCGGTCATGCATATGCAACAAGTGCGCGCACAGCAAGTCGCATGGGACCGTTCGCCGGCTTCTCGGCGAACGAGCGTTACATGCTCAACGTGTTGCGCATGCACCGAGATGCAAACCTTGAGATCGACAACCTAGATGTTGTTCAACCAAGTTTGGTTGAAGCAGCAACTGCGTCGTGGGACTCGGCGGTTCGTGACGGCGAAGAATACGGTGTACGCAACAGCCAAGCATCAGTGCTCGCGCCAACAGGCACGATCGGTTTGATGATGGATTGCGACACAACAGGTGTCGAGCCAGATCTTGGTTTGGTGAAATTCAAGAAACTTGTCGGCGGCGGCAACATGACGATCGTCAACCAGACCGTTCCACGAGCGCTAAACCAACTCGGTTACGAAGGTCCAGTTGTGGATCGCATCGTTGCCTACATCGACGAAAACAAGACGATTGTTGGTTCGCCAGATCTCAAGGCAGAGCACTTGCCAGTGTTCGCTTGCTCGATGGGTGACAACACAATTCACTACGAAGGCCACGTGCGCATGATGGGTGCGGTTCAACCGTTCTTGTCAGGTGCGATTTCGAAGACCGTGAACATGCCACAAGAAGCAACGATCGAAGACATCGAAGAGTTGCACATGTTGTCGTGGGAGTTGGGCGTCAAAGCAGTTGCTGTGTACCGCGACAATTGCAAAGTCGGTCAACCACTTTCGACAATGAAGAAAGATGGCGAACAAGGTTCTTCAACTGGCGGCGATGCATCAGGTGCAGCGACTCAAGTAATCGAGCGAATTGTTGAGCGCGTCGTGCACCAGCCAGTTCGAGAGAAGTTGCCGCGTTCACGTCGTGGTCGTACCTTCGAGTTCAGAGTGGCCGACTGCAAGGGTTTCGCAACAATCGGCGAATACTCAGATGGTCGACCTGGTGAAGTGTTCTTGACGGTGTCGAAGCAAGGTTCAACCTTGGCCGGCATCATGGACGCTTTCGCCAAGAGCATCTCGTATGGTCTGCAATACGGCGTGCCAATGCGTGCGTTCATCGAAGCATTCGTGAACACTCGCTTTGAGCCAGCCGGCATGACCGATGATCCAGATATTCGTATGGCTTCGTCAATTGTTGACTATCTCTTCCGCCGTCTGGCCGTTGAGTATCTAACAACAGACGAGCGTGCAGAATTGGGCATCTACACCCGTGAAGAGCGTTTGCAGCCAACACTGCCAGGCGTCGAAGAGTCAATCACCCAAACAACTCAGGGAACTGACGTGTTTGCTGATCCAAAATCGATTCCTTCAGTCAACGAACTTGTTGCACAAATCGACGCCGGAGCATTTTCGGCGCCACCAAGCCACGGCGCCACAAAAGCCGCTGGTACCGGAATGATTTGTTCATCGTGTGGTTCGGCAAACATGCAACGCGCAGGCGCTTGCTATGTCTGTGGTGACTGCGGCACTTCAAGCGGTTGCTCATAATCATTGAGATTTAGCGAATGGCCGCCGACCGCCAATCTGTAGAGATTGCGTGGTTCGGCGCGCTTTGCGACGACGACTATGAATTTTTAGGCGTCGCCGACGAAGATCTTGAGTCATCTTGGTTGCATTGCAGCGACATCGTTCGTCGTGCCGAGACAAATAATTTTGACAATGTGTTGTTGCCGTCTGGCTACAGCCTGGGCATCGATGCAACCGCTTTCTCGGCGGCGATTGCGACGCTGACCACTGAAATTCGGTTGTTGCTCGCGGTGCGACTCGGCGAACTTGTTGTTCCCCAACTTGCGCGGCAGATTGCGACGTTGCAACAGATCTCAAATTCGCGACTGGTGATTAATGCAATTTCTTCTGAGATGCCAGGCGAGCAGCTTTCAAGCGAGGCCCGATATCGGCGCACCACAGAATATTTGTATGCGCTGGGCGAGCTTCTTGAAGGCCGATCGGTAAACCTCGACGGCGAATTTTTGCAGTTGCATATTGATCCGCCAAGAATTTCTGGTCAGGGTTTGGGTTGTCCGCCAATTTATTTTGGTGGATTATCTGAGGCAGCGCGTGACTGCGCCGCGGCGAGTGCAGATGTCTATTTGATGTGGCCAGATACAACGGCAAAGATTTCGTCGATTGTGCTCGACTTAACTCAGCGCGCGCAACGCCACAATCGGCCAATGAATTTTGGGTGGCGAAGCCATGTGATTGTGCGTGAGACCGAGCGCGAGGCACGTGAAGCGGCACGACGATTGTTGTCGCGATTAGATCCGGTGACGGGCGAGGCGATTCGGGCGCGGTCGCTTGACTCAACTTCGACTGGCGTGAATCGTCAGAGTGAATTGCGCAGCTCGTCAGACGACGAAGGGTACATCGAACAAAACTTGTGGACGGGCGTCGGTAAGGCGCGCAGTGGTGCGGGAATTGCAATTGTTGGCGACCCAGATCAGGTGACGGCGAAGTTAAACGAGTTGGTTGATGCTGGAGTTTCGGCGTTTATTTTGTCGGGGTATCCACATTTGAAAGAGTGTGATCTTTTTGCGAAATATGTTTTGCCAAATATCGACCATGCCCCGCTGGCTCTTGCCCACACGCCAGTCGTTCTCGACGACCCCCGCTAATTATTCGTTAGTTGAGGCGGCAGGGGACGCGCTTGATGCCGTTGATGAAACTGCTTTGCAGGTAGGCCGGCTCGCCAGTAATTCGTAGGTTGGGCGTGCGTCGGCGAATCTCGTCGAACATCACCGCAATTTCGCGTCGTGCCAGGTTTGCGCCCAAACAGAAGTGCGGTCCGCCTGCGCCGAAACCGATCTGCACAGGTTGTGGCGTGCGGGTCACATCAAATTTGTATGGATCTTTGAATGCTCGCTCGTCGCGATTGCCCGAGTTGTAAAACAAAACAACTTTTTGACCAGCATTCACTTTGAAACCGTTTATTTCTGTATCTGCGGTGGCGGTGCGACGAAAGTGAATTACCGGAGTTGCCCAACGCACGATTTCTTCGACCGCAGTTTTTGTGTGCGTGTCAAAGTTGTCGAACCAAACTTTGCGCTGATCCTGATTTTCGGTGAGCGCAACCATGCCGTGTGTAATTGCGTTGCGGGTTGTCTCATTGCCAGCCACAACTAAGAGGATGAAAAAACTTCCGAATTCTTGACTCGTGAGTCGCTCGCCGTCGACGACTGCATGCATCATCACGCTTGTCAGATCGTCTGTTGGGTTTGCCAGTCGAGCCTCGCCAAGTGCTTGGGCATACGAGAACATGCCGATGGCGGCTTCCATTAATTTTTCGAAGCTGCCACCGAAATCAGGGTCGCCCGCGCCGAGAATTGTGTTCGTCCACTCAAATATTTGTCGTTCATCTTCTGCGGGGATGCCCATCATCTCGCAAATTATCTGCAACGGAAATCGGGCGGCGATCGCGTCGACGAAATCAAACTCTTGGTCGGCAAATTCATCCATGACTGAGTCGATTATCGTGCGGGCTTTTACCTTCACGTATTCTTCGATGCGGGCGATCTCGCGGGGCGTGAAGCCCTTCGAAACGATTGAGCGAAGTCGAAAGTGCTTTGGGTCATCCATGTTGATCATTGAGCCAAAAAACTCGTTGAGTTCTTGCGAGAGATCAATGATGTTTGAACCCTTGCCGCTGCAAAAAAGTTGCGGGTTGCGGCTCACATGCCAGATGTCGTCGTGGCGGGTGAGTGCGATGTAGCCGGGGCCTTTCGGGGCGATCGCCAACTCCATTTCTTCGAAGAAGCGATACGGGTCTTCGTTGCGCAGTTTGGCGAACGCCGACTCGCGAAAGTCTCGGGGGCCGCGCCAAAACTCTGGTGACGAGAGGTCAATGTCTTTAAGCGCCACGTCAAACAACTGCATCAACCCACATTAGAACCCGAGCCGAATGCCTTGCGATTCGTTGCAAGGCTTGACGACTTTTCGTTGGGGCCCAAGGCTGGCTTCGCAAGAATGTGGCGAAACGGCTAGGGTTTTGCAACACTAAGAGTTCAAAACAGGGAGCAAGAGTCATGCCAGAAGCAGTCATCGTCGCCACAGCACGAAGCCCGATTGGTCGCGCCAACAAAGGCACGCTCACAGAATTGCGTCCAGACGATATGTCGGCACAAATTGTGCGTGCGTTGATGGCCAAAGTGCCACAACTCAAAGCAGATGACGTCGAAGATTTGATGATGGGTTGCGGTCAGCCAGCAGGCGAAGCGGGCTTCAATATTGCTCGTGTTGTCGCAGTGCTCGCCGGCCTTGACAATGTTCCTGGTGTAACAGTGAACCGTTATTGCTCGTCGAGTTTGCAGACGATTCGCATGGCTGCACATGCAATTAAAGCAGGCGAAGGCGATTGCTTTATCGCTGCCGGTGTTGAAACTGTGAGTCGATATGCATCAGGCGCAAGCGACATCGCACCGAACGCAATTTTCAAACCATCTGGCGAGCGCACCAAGGCGCGTGCTGCTGGTGGTCAAGGTGTTTGGTCTGCCGCATCTGGTTTGGCAGATATGTATATCGCGATGGGTCAGACTGCAGAGAACGTTCGTGAACTCGAAGGCGTAACTCGTCAAGAGATGGACGAATTCGGCGCGCGCAGTCAACAACGCGCGGTTGCCAACCAAGAGAACGGTTTCTTTGATCGCGAGATCACACCGTTGACTTTGCCAAACGGAACAGTTATTTCAAAAGATGACGGCCCACGCGCTGGCACAACTGCAGAAGCACTCGCAGGTTTGAAGCCAGTGTTTCGCCCAGACGGTCAGATCACTGCAGGCAATGCGTGTCCATTAAATGATGGCGCTGCAGCAGTCATAGTTATGAGCGACACGAAAGCCAAGCAACTTGGCATCAAGCCGTTGGCACGAATCGTTTCGTCTGGTGTTTCGGGTTTGAATCCTGAAATCATGGGACTCGGACCAATCGAAGCCTGTCGTCAAGCGCTCAAGCGCGCAGGAATGACGATCGATCAAATCGACTTGGTTGAAATCAACGAAGCGTTCGCCGCACAGGTGATTCCGTCAGCAAAACATTTGGGTATTCCAATGGAGAAGTTGAACATTCACGGTGGCGCAATCGCGCTCGGTCATCCTTTTGGTATGACTGGTGCACGCATCATGACGACACTGATCAACGGCTTGCAACACACTGACAAACGTTTCGGTCTCGAGTCGATGTGCGTTGGCGGTGGCCAAGGCATGGCGATGATTATCGAGCGCTTAAAGTAAACATCTCTAGTTAATTAGCGCGATAATTAGCGCGACATAATTATCGCGGACTGCGCAAGTGCATGAAGCCAGCAATGCTGGCGATTGCGGCAATACCAATCGCGACCACAAAAAATGTGATGAACGCGCCGTATGCACCATAAATTGATGGCGCAATAAAAGCTGCAACCATCTGCCCGAACACGTTTACTGCGCCCGACAAACCTTGAGCCGCAGACGCGCGCCCGACAGGCGCAGCCTTGGCAATTGCCGAGAGCGCAGCCGGAATCACCGATGCTTGTACTAAGCCTTCGAGCAGGCCAACACCCAAAATCACCCACGGATTTTTGATCACGCCATACAAGACAGTCAGCAAACTGATTGGAACAACCAACCACAACGCAACTGCCATCGGTGAACGCTTGTCAATCATCTTGCCCGCACGAGCCGAAAAGAAAATAAATGGCAAGCCGTAAACGGCAAAAGTTAAACCCGTCATCGCGTTGTTGCCACCCAGGTCGTCTAGAAAGCGATCCCAAAGTGCGTCGAACATTCCGGTCGGAAATGTGACCGCGAGTGTCAAGATCAGTGCGACCCGTACATTGCGAATTCGAAGTAGATCAAAACTCAGTCGCTGAGACTCGGTGTTCGATGCCAACTCCGGAAACTTGCGTGGGCTGATGATCAAAATCGCCACCACCGCAAGTGCGCCGAACATCAAGAATGTTGCGTCCAAACCAAAGGGCCCAATTATCAGCGAGCCAATAAGCGGACCTGAAACAAAACCGCCGATCTCCATACCTGCGACGGCACCTAAGCGCTCGGCACTGCGATTTTCATCTAAGTGCGCGGCCAAAGCCCGCACTGCCGGAAACGTCATACCGATTGAGGCGCCAACGACTCCGCGCGCAAACACAAAAGTGAGAAGCGAATCGCCCATCGCGAAAATTACCGAGCCGATTGCGGCTAAACCCAGACCGACTTGAATCAAATTCTTGCCGTATCCACGGTCGGCGAGTGGGGCAACAAACAACTGAACCAAAAGACCCATCGCAAAACCCGTGCCAGCGATCAAGCCAAGTGCTGAGTCGGCGTATCCGTATTGTTCTTGCAGTTCAGACATTGAGGCGAATACAACGCTGTTGGCCGCTGCGGTCGCAAAAACACTGAACAGCAGCAATAACAGATCGGCGCGCTGATTATTTTTGTTCATCGCGCCAACTCGTCGAGCACGGCGTCGAAAAAAATCGGCCAATGATGCAAGGCCCACGCATCAAATTCGACTTCACATAGCCCAACACATGAAACGTTGGCAGCCGGGTCGTGCCAGATAAACGAACCGCTTCCGCCGAAGTGCCCGAAAGTAGATGCGCTATTGCGCGAGCCCATCCAATGCGGATGTTTTGATCCGTGAATCTCTGGGCCCAAACCCCAGTTGCACGGATCAAAGCGTCCGACACCGGGCACGACACCTTCAAGTTCGGCAAATTGTGTTGTTGTTGCAGCATTCGCAGTGGCGACTGAAATCAAACTTGGGTTTCTCAACTCGAGAGCAAATTCGACTAGATCATCAACGCATGAAACAACAGCCGATGCCCCAGAACCGTTCAGAAAACTTTTGTTCATGCCAAGCGGCGCAAAGATCGCATCTTTGAGATATTCGCTGAACTCGATGCCAGTCAAGTCAGCAATATGTTGGGTGATCAAGTCGTAACCCGTATTCGAGTAAATGCGTTTACGTTTTACTGCAACAATTGGTACGGCGCCATCGAAGCTGTAGCCACCGGCGTGCGCCAGCAAGTGGGCGAGAGTGCAATTTTGTTGGCCGACCGGTGCGTCAAGCGAGGTAGAGCCCTCTTCGACTGCGACGTGTGTCGCCCATGCAGTTAATAGTTTTGAAACTGACGCGATTCGTGAAGCGCGACTTGTGTCGCCAAAAGAGTGTGTCTCGCCCTGACGATCAATAACACAAATTGATGTGCTTGATGCAGGCCATTCGCGTGCGAGATCAAATGCCCGCATCGGGCTATTTTGCTGAGCGAATTAGTTCGGCAACACGAAACGCAAGATCTAACGACTGGCGTGCGTTAAGCCGCGGGTCGCAAACAGTTTCGTAGCGAGTGTCGAGATCTTCTTGACTCACAGATTCGGCGCCACCCAGACATTCGGTGACGTTGTCGCCAGTTAGTTCAATGTGAATGCCGCCTGGCCATGTATTTTCGGCGCGATGGGCCAATACGAATCCGGTGATTTCACGAATGATGTCGTCAAAGTGGCGAGTCTTACGACCGTTGGTTGCCGTAAAAGTATTGGCGTGCATCGGATCGCAAGCCCAAACCACAGGGTGGCCTGCATCGCGCACTGCACGAATTAACGGACGCAAACCTTTTTCGATTTTGTCAGCGCCCATTCGCGTGATCAGAGTGAGACGACCAGGCACTCGCGCTGGGTTGAGAATCTCGCACAACGATAAAACAAAGTCAGTGGTTGTCTCTGGCCCAATTTTGCAACCGATCGGGTTGCCGACACCGCGCAAGAACTCGATATGTGCGCCATCGAGTTGACGTGTGCGCTCGCCAATCCACAACATGTGCGCTGAGCAGTCATACCAACCGCCCGTGAGCGAGTCTTGACGTGTGAGCGCCTCTTCGTATCCCAATAACAAGGCTTCGTGACTCGTGTAGAAATCAACTTCGTGCAAAGCGCTGTGGCTCTCGGTGTCGACACCGCACGCGCGCATGAACGCAAGCGCACGTTCGACTTCGCCGGCCACTTGTTCGTATCGCTGACCTTCAGCGCTTGAAGTGACGAACTCTTGGTTCCAGGCATGAACGCGATTTAGATCGGCAAAACCACCCTTGGTGAATGCGCGCAACAAGTTAAGAGTGCTTGCCGACTGATGATAAGCCTGCACCAGTCTTTGAGGATTAGGCACACGCGACTCGCTATGCGGCGCTGGGTCGTTGACCATGTGGCCACGAAATGATGGCAATTCGAGGTTGCCAATTTTTTCGGTGTCGCTTGATCGTGGCTTTGCAAACTGGCCAGCGATTCGTCCGACTTTGACTACTGGCACGCCCATCGAATAGGTGAGCATCACTGCCATCTGCAAAATTACGCGAAGCTTCTCGCGAATATTTACTGCGGTGAACTCTTCAAAACTCTCGGCGCAGTCTCCGGCTTGCAGTAAAAACGCATTGCCGCTGGCAACTTGACCAAGCGAACTCAAAAGCGAACGGGCTTCACCAGCAAAAACAAGCGGGGGAAACGAGGCAATCTGCTTCAGGGCATGGTCGAGTTCAGTTTGGTCGGGCCATTTTGGCTGCTGTGCAGCGACAACGCTCTGCCAAGACGACGGAGACCAGCGGTTACTCATATTGATAACCCTATTACGGCAAGATGCGTTATACGGTGAGGATTTCGCCAGCGTCGTCGCGAAGCGTATCTACTGCACGGCTTACGAGGCGACGTGCTGCTTCTGCTGTTACGCCGAGCTCTTCGCCAACCTGACGGAAGCTCTTTCGCTCTCCATCATGCAAACCAAAACGAGCTTCAACTGCGTAGCGTGCGCGCTCGTCGAGTGTGCCCAACAAACGGTCGAGCAGGTTGGTGTCAACCATGCCCATGACTGCATCTTCTGGACTGATGTCTTCGTTCGGTACGAGATCACCCAAAGTTGCGTCGCCATCTTCGCCAATTGTTTTGTCGAGCGAAACTGGCGTTGTCAAGCGGTGCAACTCTGCGTTCATCGCACTCAAACCTTCGGCGTCGCCTGAACCTTGACGCAATGCGGCGCGAAGAGTTGCAGAACGGTCACCAGGAATTCGAATCAAACTTGCCTTTTGGTCAAGGGCGCGACCAATGGCTTGACGAATCCAAAATGTTGCATATGTCGAAAATTTGAAACCACGACGCCAGTCGAATTTGTCGACTGCGTGTTCGAGGCCAAGGTTGCCTTCTTGAATCAAGTCGAGCAGGTCCATGCCCTGTGGCAATGGGTAACGACGTGCAATTGATACCACGAGTCGGAGGTTCGATCGAATGAAACGATCTTTGGCGCGAGCAGCATTGCGAATGTCGGCACGAATTGCAGCACCGCGTTCGCCTTTTTCGTGACGCTTTCGCGCTTCGCGGCCAGCTTCAATCGCTTTTGAGAGATCGCGCTCATCTTCGGCGTTGAGCAACGCAACTTTGCCGATTTCGTTCAGGTAGATGCCAATTGAGTCAGACATGGGGGGTAACTCTTTCTTTTATCAGGGGGGTATTCGGGGGAGTTGTTACATTAGGGCATCGGCACGATTTGGTCAAGGGGTTAGTGAAAGTTTTCATAATTTTTTGACCCAAGTTTTATATGGCTTTTAATCCGGCAATTCAGACCGACCGATACGTCAACTCATACACTTTGAAGGTGCCAATGCGTGTCGGACTGTTCGGGGGAACATTTGACCCACCACACCTCGGTCACCTTGTGACGGCGGTCAACGTTCGCCATGTGCTCAAACTCGACTTAGTCGTGCTGATGGTGGCCAATGATCCGTGGCAAAAACATGGCACTCGCGAGGTCGCCAGCGCCACCGACCGTCTGGCAATGGTTCAAGCAGCAATTGCAGGTGTAGATGGACTAATTGCGGGCGACGACGAGATCACCCGCGGCGGTCCTAGTTTTACCGCCGACACGTTACAAATGTTGCGAGAGCGTTACCCCGATGCTGAGCTCTTCACGATCGTCGGCGATGATGCAGCCGCCAAGTTCGGCACGTGGCAACGCGCCAATGAGATCTCCAAGTTGTCGACACTCGTTGTCGTCGACCGACCTGGTTCACCGATAACGCCGCCAAGCGAATATAAGTGGAATCGTGTCGAAGTTCCTCGGCTTGAAGTCAGTTCGTCAGACTTGCGAGCGCGTTTCGTTGATGGGCGACCGCTTGAGTATTTGATCTCTGACGAAGTGATGCAAGTGATTTCTGTTCGCGGTTTATACGGATCAAAAAAGTGACAGCGATTCCGTATCGACAAAAACAGCGAGCAATCGTTGCGCTTTGTTGCGGTATCGCCGCCGCGTTGATGTTGCCTGCGGGTCTCGTCGTTGGCTACAACTCGGTTCTCAACTCTGGCAGCGGAACGAACGTTAACGATGTTCGCACACTCAAAATTTTGAGCACGCCAGTTGCGTTGTTGGCAACCGTTAATACTTCACAAGAAATTACGTCAATCAGTGTGATTGCACTTTCAGGTAGCAGCCCTGGCGGCACAATTATTTCGCTGCCTGCGCGATCGATGGCTGAAGTTCGAGCTGGCGAAGAGCCACGCCGAGTTTCTGATTCATATTCGGGTGGCGATGCCGCAGCATTCGTCGCCGATGTTGAAGGGTTACTTGACGTCTCATTTTCTGCGGTTGCAATTTTGGGTCGTGCCGATACGGCTTCTTTGATTGACTCGATTGGCCCTTCAGAAATTCTTTTAGATACCGACGTGCGCAACACTGAACCTGATGGTGCGTTGCGCACGGTTGCCAAACTTGGGCGCACCACAGTTGAAACGTCGACATTGGTCGATATTTTGCTGGCGCGACAAACAGATCAGGCAGAAGCCGATCGTTTCAATCATCAAAAGTCTGTGTTGACCGCAATTGCCAACACTGTTGGTTTGGGTTTGGGCCCAAGATCAACAACCAATGACACATCGGTCGAAGATTTAACCGATATCACCGCATTTTTTCAGCGCCTGATTGCCGGCCCGGTTCAAGTTTGGCAATTTGCCGCAACTGCTGTAACAAACTCTGAGTTGAATCCGTTTGGTGTCGACATGTATCAACTCGATGTGGCCGAAGTGACGATGATTATGGCCAGTGTCGCGCCAACATCAATTACCGGCACCGGTGTCGCGGGTCAATTGTCGGTGCAGATTGACAGTCCGTTCAATAATGCCGTCGTGAGTCGTGAGATTGTGCGCCGTTTGCTAGCCAAAGGACTAAACGTGGCTCTGGTGCGCGAGGTTCCTGGACCACCGCCAGATGTCACGCAGGTTCTGTACGTCGACCAAAACGTTTTGGGCGGCGTTGAAGACCTCGTTTCGTACATTGGCGAGGTGACCGCTGCGCGCACGAGCGAACGTGCTCAAGGCATCGATGTACAAATTGTTGTTGGTGCGACATTTGCTGTGTTTCTTGAAGGCAATCCGCCGATTCCGACCACTACCGTGGTGGCCGGCGACGAATGACAACTTTTCAACCTCAACCCGAAGCGCTTCTCATCGCCAAGATTGCTGCGCGCGCCGCCGATGAAAAGCAGGCGACTGATATTACGGTTCTAGATGTTGGCGAAGTTTTGGCGATTACAGATTTGTTTGTTGTTGCGAGTGCTGGCAACAAGCGCCAAGTGCGCACGATTTGTGATGCAATAACAGATGCGGTTCGCACTGAGACCGGTCGGTCGCCACTTTCAAGTGAAGGTGTCTCGCAACAGCAGTGGATCTTGATCGACTACGGCAGTGTTGTGGTTCATGTTTTTGACGATGACACCCGTCGGTTCTACGAAATTGAACGCCTGTATCAAGATGTTCCGCTCATCAGTTGGCGCCTCGTAAGTTAATTGCCGAATAGTTTGACGGCGCGTCTGTCGGGTAGCGTAAAGATTCTTATTGGGGCTGTAGCTCAGTTGGTAGAGCGCTTCCATGGCATGGAAGAGGCCAGGGGTTCGATTCCCCTCAGCTCCACAATTGTTTGTCTAAATGCAACCAGCAGTTAACCGATTTATTCTGCTGCGTTAATCCACGTTGTTTATTGTTTGGGCTTCAGAAGTCCAACAAAACCAACGAGGGGCAAAAATGAGTAACGAAATGCACGAAGAAGCAAGCAATAAGTCGAATAATCGCGAATTCGAAGATGTTGTAAATAGTTATATGTCGAGGCGCTCACTTTTGGTGGGCTCGCTTGCTGGTGCCGCACTCACATTTGTTGGCGCCCGCGTAGCATCGGCGTCTGCGTCAAATGGTTCGAGTGCTAAGACTGCATCTCAAGTAGTTGCAGCAAAGTCGCCAAAAATTGGTTTCACATCGATCCCATTGCAGGGCAGCCCGATGCCGACAATTGCGCCTGAATACTCATACAGCGTGTTGATCCCATGGCGTGAAAAACTTGACGGAAGCGGCACATCATTTGACTATGCAGGTTTCACCGCTGCTCAGCAAGAGCAGAGCATCGGTATTGGTCACGACGGTATGTGGTATTTCGGTGACAATAAAAAAGGTTTGTTGTGCATAAATCATGAATATGGCACGACAAATCACATCATGGGTAAGAGCGTTCCAACAAGCGCGGCAGATGTCGCGCTGTCTCAAACAGCTCACGGCATATCTGTTGTAGCAATCGAAAACGTCGGTGGCAAATGGAAGGTAGCCAAAAGCAAAAAGAATCGTCGAGTGCATGTCAATACGCTTGCGACAATTAGCGGGCCGGTTGCTAAGAGTGCGTTGATTCAAAATGCAGCAGGTAATCCAATCCAAGGAACAATGAATAACTGCGCAAATGGCAAGACGCCTTGGGGCACATACTTAACGTGTGAAGAAAACTTCAACGGATACTTCGGTGCTAAGTCCTCAACATGGAAGCCGAATGCTGAGCAAGCCCGTTACGGTATTTCGGCCGCAGGGTTCGGTTATGACTGGCATAAGTTTGACGCCCGATTTGATTTGTCTGACGCCAATTACGCAAACGAAGCAAATCGTTTCGGCTATGTAGTCGAGATTGATCCAAACAAGCCAGGATCGCAACCGATCAAGCGCTCTGCGCTCGGTCGAGTCAAGCACGAAGGTGCCGAAGTAGTCGAAGGCAAAGACGGTCGCATTGTTGTTTATATGGGTGATGACGAGCGATTTGACTATGTATACAAGTTTGTTTCAAGGTCAAACTGGAAGTCGATGATCAAAGCCGGTGTGAGTCCTCTTGACGAGGGCACGCTCTATGTAGCCAAGTTCAATGACGATGGCACAGGAGCATGGCTTGAACTGAGTCCGAGCAATCCGGCGTTGTCAACATGGACACTCGATAAAATTTTGGTCTACACACGCATGGCAGCCGATGTCGTTGGCGCCACGAAAATGGATCGACCAGAATGGATCGCTGGTTCAAAGACTGGCGAAATGTATGTGACGTTGACGAACAACACGCAACGAGGCACAGTTGGCAAAGCTGCCGCGGACAAAGCGAACCCAACAAAAGTAAACACATATGGCCACATCGTGCGTTGGAAAGATGCGAGTCAATACCTTGGTATGACATTCACTTGGGATATTTTCCTTTTGGCAAACGAAACATTTGACGAAGGTGGTCAGATGTTTGGTTCACCCGATGGCATCTGGATTGACTCTGATGATCGTGTTTTCGTTCAAACAGATGGTGAGCAGCCGGGCAAGTTCAATGACCAAATGCTCGTCGCCAATGCGAAAACTAAAGAAATTCGACGACTGTTCACAGGTGTCAAGGGAAGCGAAGTTACAGGTGTGACTGTCACTCCAGATCGCAAGACGATGTTTGTCAACTTGCAACACCCTGGTGACGGTGACCCAGCGATCAGTAATTTCCCAGCTCCTTATACGGGTGCTAGCGGCCCTGTGCCACGCGACTGCACGATTGTGATCACTCGCAAAAACGGCGGAATCATCGGAAGCTAGATAGTCAGAGGGTCTTCAAACCATAGTCTCTTGTGTGTTCGCTGAACTTTTGGCGAGACGCACAAGAGACTAAGTTTTAGGCGTGGCAACGACTGCAAATTCGCAAGATTTTTCGCTGACTGGTTTGCGTGCGCTCGTAACAGGTGGCGGCTCGGGTATCGGCAAAGCGATTGCCGACGCGATGAAACATGCAGGCGCACGTGTAGTTGTATGCGACGTTAACGACAGCACAAAACCAAACTATGTTTGTGACGTTTCAAAGTCGAGTGACGTCACCGCAATGTTTGCTGCAATCGAGCGCGATCTAGGCGGGTTAGATATTTTGGTGAATAATGTCGGCGTACCAGGGCCGACTGCGCGTGTCGACGAGATGGATGCCGACGCATACGACGAGTGTGTGCGAATAAATCTGGGAGGCACATTTCGGTGCACAAAAGCTGCAGTACCGATGTTGCTCAAGACTCGCGGTTCGATCATCAATATTTCGACAAGCGCCGGAATCTTTGGTTACCCATTGCGTTCGCCATACGTGGCAGCCAAGTGGGGCATTATTGGATTAACAAAGTCATGGGCGATGGAACTCGGCGCAGAGGGTGTTCGCGTCAACGCAATTTGTCCGGGATCTGTCAGTGGCCCGCGTATGGATGGCGTTATTGAACGCGAAGCTGCCGCGACTGGTGTTAGCGCGCAAAGTCTTCGCACTGGTTATGAAAACCAAGTTTCATTGCAGACTTTTGTTGATGCCACCGACATTGCTGCCGCAGCAGTGTTTCTAAGTTCGCCTGCCGCACGTTTTATCTCGGGTCAAGTTTTGCCGGTTGACGGCAATATCGAAACTATGAGGGCTTAGGTTTTAGGAGACTTATTAATGGCTGCACTTGAACTTGACGGCGCGGTAACTCTTAATAATTTGCACAAGGCGTATGGCGATCGTGTGGTTGTCAATGATGTCTCGCTAGAAGTGCGAGCTGGTGAGTTTTTTTCGATGCTCGGGCCGTCTGGTTGTGGCAAGACAACAACATTGCGAATGATCGGCGGTTTTGAACAGCCAGACAGTGGCAGCATTTATATCGACTCGCGCGATGTAACCAACGATGAGCCAGAAGCCCGGCCGCTAAATACTGTTTTTCAGAACTATTCGTTATTTCCGCACTTGAATGTTCAAGACAACGTCAAATTCGGCTTACGTTTTGAAAGCGAGTTCACCAAGAGCGCAAAGTCCGACAGCCAACGAGTCGGCGAAGCGCTTGAACTCGTTCAACTTGGTGGTTTTGCTGAACGCCGAGTGCACCAACTTTCGGGTGGTGAGCAACAGCGTGTTGCCTTGGCTAGGGCGCTGATACTTGAGCCCAGTGTGTTGCTTCTTGACGAACCTCTAGGTGCGCTTGATGCACAGTTGCGCGCCAGACTGCAAATTGAATTGGCAACACTGCAGCGCCAAATCGGTATCACGTTTATCTATGTGACCCATGATCAGCACGAAGCGTTCACGATGAGCGATCGCATCGGTGTGATGCGCCAAGGTCGACTGATGCAAGTTGGCGCTCCACGCGAACTTTATGAGCAGCCAAACTCTGTTGAAGTCGCACAATTCGTTGGTGCTGCAAACTTGATTCAGGGTCGAGTTATCTCGCGCGGCGTGGTCGAACTAGCCGGAGAAAAGTTCATTGCTCCTGAATCTGCGCCGCTTGGTGACGGCATGATGATGATTCGACCTGAACGAATTCGCATTGGTTCGGGCAATCACCAAGCAGTCATTGAGCGGGTGACGTTTGCTGGTTCGGTTTTGCGGATCTCACTCAAACTTGGCGCTGTAACTATCAACGCCGAAGTACCCAACGACGAAACTTCTGTTGGTCTTCGCGATGGTCAAGAGATAATGATTGATGTGCTGCCTGACGCAGTGCGAGTTCTGCCGTTAACTAGTGAAACTAGTTGATCTAGTTTTCCATTTGAGTTACGTCTGCGAGTGCGGCGCGCAAGCCACCACGTTCGCCGTGACGTTTACGCCAGGTTGATAATCCAAATAGACCGATTATCAGAACCGTAAACGAAGCCAAGACGAGCAAGGTTGCCAAAGCATTGAGTGCAGGCGTGGCGCCGCCTTTGACCGAAGAATAGATTCGCAGCGGCACGGTTTCTGAGTTGACGCCAGAAGAGAGAAAACTGGTGATGACAAAATCGTCGATCACGGTAGCGAAAACCACGACGAGGCTGGCCATTACTGATGGCCAAAGCATTGGTAGCAACACATAACGCAATGCTTGCCACCTAGTCGCGCCCAAGTCACGAGCTGCTTCTTCAAAAGATGAACCAATCGAAACGAGTCGCGCACGCACTATGACGACAACGCTTGCTAAAGAAAATGTGACATTGCCCAACAACTGTGCTGCAAAGCCGAGCGGCACAGCCGTAAACAGTCGAGTGAAAGTTATGAGCAGTGCCGCACCAACAACGATTTCGGGGGTGATCAGTGGCGCCGAAGTTAAACCTTGCACAACGTGGCTGCCACGCCCCCTGATGCGCTGCGAGCCAATTGCCAAAGTAATGCCAAGCGGTGTAACTACGAGAAGAGTTGCGAACGCCAAAATCAGTGAGTTGCTGATTGCATTGCGTGTTTCAGGATTATGAAAAACCGAAGCATAAGGATCGGTGAACCACCATCGCAGCGAGAATCCTTGCCAAACAGTTCGGCTACGTCCATCATTGAACGAATAAATCACCGCGATAATTACGGGTACGAGACTCCAGATGATGTAGCCCCAGACAATATAAATGAGCGCAGACTTTTTGTTTCGTTTCATGATTTGACGCCCATAAAAATCATCTTGCCGTCTGACGTGTTTGTTGTCGGGTACTACGCAAGTAAAACGACATGAGCAGCAGCAAAAACATTGACAGTGCGATCACGAGTACAGCACCATTTTGGGGCTGTGTGCTGGCGTTTAAAAAGAATTCAATTTGATTGCCGATCATCTCGGTGCTGGGCGAGCGCGACAGTAAATCGTTCGTGTAGTAATCACCAAACATTGGCAAGGCGATCAAAATTCCGGCGGCGACCAGCCCAGCTTTAGACATTGGAACGGTCACAAGTCTGAATGCTTGTCGCGAGTTGGCCCCGAGGTCGCGTGCCGCGTCGATCAACCGCCAATCAAGGCGCTCGAGTGTGGCGTATAACGGCAAAATCAAAAACGGAATGTAGCCATAAACCAAACCCAGCACAACTGTGATTGGCGAGCCGTCGAGCCAGTTGTAGTTCACGCCGAAGATTCGCATGAACCGAGTGAACAATCCGTCGTTGCTAAGTAAGTTGACCCAAGCCAGCATGCGCATCAAGTAGTTCACCCAAAACGGAACGATTATCAAAACCAGCAACAGCAGTTTTCGTTTGCCGGCATGTCGTGCCAAAAAGTACGCAATTGGAAAACCAATTAGAAAGCAAATCGCCATTGCGCACGCGACGTAAAGCACGGTGCGAACTGCAACACCTCGCAGTGGGCCGGTGGCCAGGCTGGCAAAGATTTGGCGCGCCTGGGTGAAATCCCATGCGAGTGGGTTCCATTGCGGTATCGCGTCTCGAAATATCGGGTCAAGCGTGCCGAATGCAACACAGGCAACTGCATAAAAAGGGATTGCGAACAACACGAGTAACCATGTCGTGCCAGGAATTGCGAATCCTGCCCACAGGCGAGGCGAAGACTTCAAGAATTAACCCGCGGTGAAAGCTGTCCACTGCTCGAGCCAAAGCGCGTCAACGGCTGGTTCAAGCAAAACTTGGGCTAGGCCTGAATCATATTTTTCTGGTGTGACCAGCGCGTCAATCAGCGATTCGGGGATCGTGCCAGTTGAGATCAACAGATCAATCGTGATTGACTCGAGCGCCGGCTGATAACCGACATATTCGCGATTCAACATCGCGTTGTCTGTGTCGCTCAAAAAATTGATCAACTGATGCGCAAGAACTGGTGACTTGGCGCTCTTGGTTATGCACATGAAGTCGTTCTTGGCGACTGTTTTTTCTGGATACCAAAATCCGAGCACATCTGGAGAAACACCTTCGGGCAGATACTGCAGGGCAGTAAACAAGTCACCTGACCAAGTGAAGTTGATATCTCTATTGCCGGCTGGCATTTCGGTGTAAGCCAAAATATCCACTTTTGGATTTGTCGCCTCACGCAAAGAAATGAGATCTTCGCCCGCTTTTGTGATCACTGCTGCATCAGCTGTGTTGGCATCAAAGTTGCCTGCGCGAAACATCGCCATGGCCAGAGTGTCTCGATACGAGTCAAGCACGCCAAGTTTGCCGCTGTATTGCGCGTCCCACAAAACGTCGTAGCCGTTTTTTGCGAATGCGTTTTTGTCAATGCGGTCGGTGCGGTATCCGATGCCGTTGCCGTAAATAAAGTAAGGCACGGTGTATTGAGACTCAAGGTCGTAGTAAGGGTTCTGCAGGCCCTTAATTACGTTGCCAAAATTCGGTATGTACGACTTGTTCAGCGGTTGAAGCAAATCAGCTGCAACTAGTTTCGCCAACGCCGTATCTGTCATGCCAAGAATTAGGTCAGGCTTAAACGTTCCATTTCGTAGTTTTGCGACTGCAGCTTCTTCGGTGTCGTAAATAGTTGTAGAAACTTTGCAGCCAAACTGTTTCTCAAAAATTGCAATCGACTCAGGATTTGCGTAATCAGCCCAATTAAGTATCTCAAGCGTGCCAGATTCGCTGGCCAAGCCATCGGCGATCGCCTCGGTTGTAACTGGAAGTTTGATCGGGTTCTCTGGTGTGCCAATTGCCAGACCATCAACTGTTGTGTTTGACGAAGTGCCGCCACACGCAGCCAGTAACGAACCACCCAGTGTCACGCCACCAGTTGTGATGACCAAGTTTCGCAAGAAGTCTCTTCGGCGCATCGTCATATATCCCCGTTTCGTTTGATTGTTTCCCCTGAGTTAAACTTAGTCACTGTGAGTTCGCTCGACGAAATGATCGAGAATGAAGAGCAGATCTTCATGGGCCGAGTGCCAAAATCTGCCGAAATGCATTTGCGTGCGTCGACTTCGATTCCAGGTGGTGTTTCATCGAGCTGGGCAAGTTCGCGGCCGACTCCGGTTTGGGTTAGTCACGGCAAAGGCGCCTACGTCTGGGATGTAGACGACAATCGCTATATAGATTTTCATGCCGGTTACGGCGCCAATGTGGTTGGTCACGCCAACCCTGCGGTGGTTGCAGCTGTACAAAAGCGCGTTACTCAGGGCACGCATTTTGCCCAGCCGACACCTGATTCGATAATTGTTGCAGAAGAACTAGCGCGGCGATTTGGGTTGCCTCAGTGGCGATTTTGCAATTCGGGTACGGAGGCGACGATGGATGCTGTGCACTTGATGCGCGCAATCACTGGTCGCGATCTGATTATAAAAGTTGAAGGTTCATACAACGGACATCACGACGCGGTTGCAATTTCTATTTTTAGGTCGACCAAAGAACTTGGCCCGGCAGATAATCCGTGGCGCACACCGGGTGCCGGCATTCCTCAGGCGATTGCTGATTGTGTTCGCATAGTTCCGTTCAACGACATCAAGGCGTTGAGTCGTGTGTTCGACGAACACAAGGGCGAAATCGCCGGAATGATATTTGAACCGATTCTGATGGGTGCTGGCATAATCGTGCCGCAACTCGGGTATCTCGAGGCTGTGAAAAAGTTGGTTCATCAGCACGGTGCACTTTTGGCTTTTGATGAAGTAAAAACTGGTTTGGTCATTCATCAAGGCGGGGCCACGGCGATGTACGGGGTAGTGCCCGACATAATTTGTCTCGCAAAAGCACTTGGCGGAGGTTTGCCGTGCGGTGCGATCGGTGGAACAAACGAAGTGATGGGGGCAATCACAGATGGTCGCTACAACCAAGTCGGCACCTTTAACGGCAACCCTTTGACGATGGCGGCTACTCGTGCGGTGCTGACCGAAGTTCTAACCGATGATGCTTACGCGAAAGCCAACGACGTCGGTGCGTATATTTTGAAGCACGCGTTGTCGACGCTGCGAAGCCATGGGCAAGGTGCGCACGGGTATCAGTTTGGTTTTAAAGTTTCGGTTGTGTTCAGCGATGAGCCAGCGGTCAATTATCGAGACTTTTTAGAGGTAAGCACTGGTGCGATGCACTTGAACTATCTGATGCAGTTCAACGGGGGAGTCTTTTTAGCCCCGTGGGGTAAGAGCGAGTCGCTAACTCTTTCGGTTGCTCACGACCGCGACCATGGCGATGTGTTTTTGCAAAATTTATCAAAACTTGGAAAAGTCATCGAAGAGATGAGCGAACGCACTTCAGAAGTTTTTGCAGCAGGGAGCTTCAACTAATTTCGCTGCGGTAACGCTGAATAAGTTGTTTGCAGTAACGCTCCATTTTGGTGTGATAGGCGCGAGTAAACGACTTTGACGCAACACCACGTTGCACTCGAACACACACCGAAATATCTTGCTGGTTGACTAGGTCGCTAAAGCTGATTGTTGGCTCAAGGTCAACTTCTGGGTTGTCAACCGCATCTTTTGGAAACAAATAATCGGTGAAGATCGTCGTGTGCGTCGCCGAACGGGGCACGTATCGAGTTATAACCGCAACGGTTGGCGAAATATCGATCAACATATTCGGATAAACATAGGCACCAAAAACCGAGTAGTCATCAATCTCGTCCATCGCCGGCAAGAGCGGCAGGTTTTCGTTTTGCTTAAAAGACAACCCAGTGGCACCCTCTGCAAGGCTGACGCCCCAGTCTGGTCGGTCGGCTTGAATTGTGGTTCCAGTTTTGTAGATCGGCACAAGATCAACAAGTTCTGGGTGCACAACCGCGCAGTGCAGACACTCACTGTAGTTTTCGCCAAGCACCTTCCAGTTCGCTTTAACTTCGTCGACCGTTGTTCGCGCATTTTTCAAACTCGTCATGTCAAACTTTTCGAGTTGGCGTGGGCGTGAATAATGCGACTCAAGCCAATCAATTAATTCTGGAGCATTTGGATCTAGTGAAACAAAAATAAACGCCTGCCATTGCGCAACTTTCACAGGCTTAAGACTTATTGCCGATCGATCAATTGAATCTTTTTCGTGAAGGGGAGTAGCGATCAAGTTGCCCTCGACCGAGTAGCTCCAAGAGTGATACGGGCAAGTGATTGCTGCGCCAAAACCTGAACCGCTGGCGTCACACAGTTGCGAACCCCGATGTTGGCAAACGTTGTAAAAAGCGCGAAGTTCATTATCGCGATTACGTAAAATCAAAATACTTTCGTCGCCAATCTCTACAACGAGGCGATCGCCAATTTTTGACAAGTTCTCGCTGAGACCCGCAAAGCACCAATTTGTGCCATAGATTTTTTTCATCTCGGTCGCGAAAATTTCTGGTGAGATGTATTCGTCACGAGTGAAACTTTCACTTAGACCATCAATTGGCTTTTCGCTCATTGTGTCCATCCCAGACCTACAGGTACGTCTTCGTAGTCGACCGTCCACAATCGACCACCGTTGATATCTGATGCGTCGTAGCAGCGATAGCCAAGTAGTTGTTGTTGTCGAGGCGTCAATTGTTTCGCGCGCTCTTCAGTAACGCCAAGACAGCCGGCTTCTTCGGGGGTGAGCCAGCCGTATATATACGACATGTGCAAGCCATAGCGAGGTTCGTTGTGTGTCTTATTTGCGCCTGCGCTATGCAACACCTTGCCGGTGTAGATCATTCCGCTACCTGCTGGCATTACAGCTTGAGTGATTTCACTTTCGGTCGCCTCGCGTTTGTAGTCGCTCCATAGATGGCTGCCAGGCGCTACTCGGGTTGCGCCATTTTCGATTGTGAAATCTGAGAGTGCGAGCATGCAACTAACTTGGCAAACCTCGGTTGTTGGTGAGCACATTTTTGGCCAGTCGTCAGAATCACGGTGCATGTATTGGGGGTTACCGCTCGGCATGACGATCATCATCTGGCCGGTATTCATCCAGTAACTCGCGCAATGCGGCTTGAGCAAAGCGTCGGAGACGCCAAGCAAAATAGGGTGGACCAATACCTCGTCGGCGAAAGTTTGCGAGCGTTGAGCCAGACGCGTGAATCGTTTCGTTTTTTCTCCCCAGAAATAGTTGACCGTTTTATGTTCAGTCTTTGGGCCGACCTGAGTCGCTTCTGTAGTCGGGTCAAGTTCATTTTTCAGGCGAGTCACAACGTCACTAGTCAGCATGTTGTGCACGATCACGCCACCGTCACGGGCAAGAATTTCTAGAATCTTGCTGAGTGGGTCAGTGTTGGCGTCAACAACACTCAGATTTGGCTGGGCTATTTGTTTTGATTGCGCCGCCATATTGCAATTCTAGCCATTGATGTTTTCGTTAGTTCTTGCGTTCGGAGCACCGTTTTGCAATGAATTAGCCTGCATAAATGCGTTTTGATTTGCAGATTAATCCAGGCACTTCGATTTGGCCGATCGCGCGCGATGCCGCAATCGCTGCCGAGGGTGCAGGCTTCAAAGCATTATGGACAGTGGATCATCTTGCCGGTGATGTAATGATGGCGCCCGACATGCCTGAGTGTTTCACTTTGCTCGGTGCACTTGCGGGGGTAACTAAAGAAATTGAACTCGGGCCTTTAGTTGTCAACGTTGGCAATCGACATCCTGGATTACTCGCAAACAGCGTGGCGACAGTGCAGCAAATCTCTGGTGGTCGTTTTGTTTTAGGCCTCGGTGCTGGTGCTTCGCCGAACAGTCCGTTTGCTGCCGAGCGTCACGCAATTGGTTTGTCGCCACCACTAAAACTCGCTGACCGTCATGCAGTATTGACTAACGCACTTGATGTGATGCAAGAGATGTGGGCGCCAGATCGTCGTCAAGAACTTGCGGCGTTTCCGTTGCCAAATCCAATTCCGCAAATCATTATTGGCGCAAACAGTGTGGCTCTGGCGAAAATCGCTGGCGCGCGCACGAACGGCATCAACATTCGTGCCAGTCACGAACGAGCAGGCGAAATCTTGGCGGCTGCCCGAGATGCGCACAAAGAGTCTGGGGTTAACAAACCATTTACTGTTTCAGTTTGGGAGCACTATGACGAAGCACTGCTTCGCGGTGATGACGCGCGACTTGAAACTTGGCGCAGTTGGGGTGTTGACCGTGCAATTTTGTTGATGTTTAAGTCCATCGACTTTGCCGCCATCGACCGTGCCGCAAAATACCTTCGTTAAAACTAGCTACCTAAACAGAGTTGCTTAAAGTACGAAGTTGATTAGGCGCTTTGGCACGATAACGATTTTGCTTGGTGTCGCGCCAGCAAGAGCAGCCACAACTTTGGCGTCGGCAAGTGCGAGAGCGCGCAACGCATCGTCTGAAATGTCTGCAGGTGCGGCCAGTCGTGTGCGCAACTTGCCGTTGATCTGCACCGGTATTTCAATCGTGTCGCTGACCAACATCGCTGGGTCGGCAACTGGAAACGGGGCATAAGTTATCGGTGTTTGAACGCCGAGTTTGTGCCACAACTCTTCGGCGATGTGCGGGCAGAGCGGCGAAAGCATCTGCGTGAGCGGCACGGCAACTTCACGGGGCGTCGAGCCAGTGGCGTTTACATGCACGGTTAGCGCGTTGTTAAGTTCGATTAGTTTCGAAATCGCCGTATTGAAACGTAAATTATCCATGTCTTGGTGTACACCTTCGATGCATCGGTGTAGCGCGCGACGCAAGTCAATTGGTGCAGGTTCGTCAGAGACGTGCAACTGATTAGTTTCTTCGTCGACAAGGTTGCGCCAAGTGCGTTGCAAGAAACGTTGCATGCCGACCACATCGCGGGTGTTCCACGGGCGACTCGCATCTAGTGGGCCAGTGCTCATTTCGTACAAACGAAACGTGTCGGCACCAAACTCGTCATACATTTCGTCTGGGGTGACGATGTTTTTCAAACTCTTGCCCATTTTGCCGTATTCACGCGCAACGGTTTCGCCTTCAAACGTGAACTTTCCGTTTTCTTCAACGACTTCACTTGCCGGAACTGTCTGGCCGCGCGAGTCGCGAAATGCGTATGCCTGAATGTATCCCTGGTTGAAGAGTTTGTGAAACGGTTCTTCGCTCGAAACATGTCCGAGGTCAAATAAAACTTTGTGCCAAAAGCGCGAGTAAAGCAAGTGCAACACCGCGTGCTCGACGCCGCCAACATAAAGGTCAACTCCGCCGGTGTGGCCAGCAGACTTTGGACCCATCCAATATTTCTCGACCTCGGCGTCAACGAACCTCTCGCTGTTTGTTGGATCTAAATAGCGCAACTCATACCAACACGACCCGGCCCACTGTGGCATCACATTGACTTCTCGCCGGTAAGTTTTTGGTCCGTCGCCGAGATCAAGAGTCACGCTCAACCAATCGGTTACGCGCGCAAGTGGTGGCATCGGGTCGGTCGTCTCGTCATTTGGGTCAAGGGTTTGTGGCTTGAAGTCCATCAATTCGGGCAACTTGACGGGCAACAATTCGTCGGGCACCGAATGTGGCATGTCATGTTCGTCGTAAACAATCGGAAACGGTTCGCCCCAATATCGCTGTCGCGAGAACAACCAGTTGCGCAATTTGTAAGTGATCGCCGCAGTACCAAAATTGTTCTTCTCGAGCCAAGTGTTCACAAGCAAAATCGCCTCGCTCACCGTGCGCTTGCCGTCAATTGCAATATTTTTGTTCTTTGAATTGATATATGTGCCTTCACCAACAAATGCTTGCGGCCAAGTCGCACAATCGGCGGTCGGTTTTATCTCGTGGCTCTTGAACCAGTCATCTGAGGGCATCTGAATTGCAACAATCGGCAATTTGTAGGCCCGCGCAAACGCAAAGTCGCGCTCGTCACCTGATGGCACGGCCATGATTGCGCCAGTGCCGTAACCCATTAACACGTAATCTGCAATCCAAACCGGAATCTCGTCACCCGTTACAGGGTTAGTCGCAGTTGCCCCCGTATCGACACCAGTTTTTTTGCGATCATCGTTTTGTCTTTCGTTGTCGTTGAGTTTGCGAGCAGTGTCTCGATACTTTTCAACTGCGGCACGCTGTGAATCGCTCGTCAACGCATCAACAAGAGGATGCTCTGGTGACAGCACCATGAATGTTGCGCCAAACAAAGTGTCGGGGCGAGTAGTGAACACTTCAATCTCGCCGGCTTTCGACGCAAACCTCACACGTGCGCCGGTGCTGCGACCAATCCAGTTGCGTTGCATCAATTTGATTGACTCAGGCCAATCAAGTCGGTCGAGGTCATCAAGCAAACGGTCTGCATATGCAGTGATGCGCATCGTCCATTGACGCATGTTGCGTTTAAAAACCGGATAGTTGCCGATATCGCTTCGGCCTTCGGCGGTTACTTCTTCGTTTGCCAAGATTGTGCCGAGACCAGGGCACCAGTTCACTGGCGCGTTCGCTAGATAAACCAACCGATGATCATCAATAATTTTGCGTTGTTCAAGTGTTGATAGCGACTTCCATTCGGTGTTGGCATGCGTACCAGACAATTTGCGCTTGCCAGAGTCAAACTCGCGCTGGAGCTCATCAATGTGGCGAGCTTTTTTAAGTTTCTCGTCGTACCAAGAATTGAAAATTTGCAAGAAGATCCACTGCGTCCAGCGATAATAACTTTCGTCGGTCGTGCTGATACTGCGCCGTTGGTCGTGGGCGAGACCCAAACGTCGAAGTTGTCGGCGCATGTTTGCAATATTCGACTCGGTATTGATCCGCGGATGAATGCCCGTCACAATTGCGTGCTGCTCGGCAGGCAAACCGAAAGAGTCATAGCCAATTGAATGCAAAACGTTTTTTCCGGTCATGCGTTTGAAGCGACCAAAGACATCTGTCGCGATGTATCCAAGTGGGTGACCAACGTGCAGACCGGCGCCCGACGGATACGGAAACATGTCGAGAATAAATAGTTTTTCGCGGCCTGCTACTGCTGCTTTGTCGGCCAGGGGACCGGCTGTATTTGGCGCTTCAAAACTGTGATTTTCATCCCAGTGGTTTTGCCACTTCTCTTCGATGCGGGCTGCCAGCAAAGCGTTGTATCGATAGGCGGGAATTGACCCTCCGCGACCCGGTTGAGGCGTGTCTGTTGTTGAGCCCATGACCTCCGTATCCTAAACGGCGTATGGCTAATCAACGACGACGCTCAAAACCAGCGCGAACCGACACTCGTCGGCGCTTTGCGCGAACCGCAAGGTTGAGCGAAACTTTGCGCGAAGTCATCGCCGATGAACTCACCAAAATTGACGACGAGCGACTTGGTTTCGTGACAATTACGACTGTTGACGTTGACTCTGAAATGAACCGTGGCATCGTTTTTTATGACTCGATTAAAGGCGTCGAGGGCGATGAGTTGATCCTTGAAGCGCTCAACGATCATCGCAAAAGATTGCAGTCAGTTATCGCCGATCAAGTTCGTGCACGACGAACACCGATTTTGCAGTTTCGCCCTGATGATGCAATCCGTGCGGCACAACGCATTGAAGAAGTGTTGCGCCAAGATGAAATTAGGCGCAAAGAACTTTTTGGCGACAAGAAGTCTGAGAGTTAATTTCCGTGGCTCGGCGTAGGCCACCGACGCGACACGGGCTCGTCATCGTCGACAAACCATCGGGCATGACAAGCCATGACGTGATCAACGTGTTGCGCAAACAACTTGGCGAGCGAAGAATTGGTCACGCGGGCACTCTTGACCCAGATGCCACCGGAATTTTGTTGGTTGGCGTTGGTTATGTCACACGGTTGTTGACATTTCTTTCGGGGCTAGACAAAACGTATACCGGGCAAATTGTTTTAGGTACCGCCACATCGACACTTGATTCGTCTGGCACAGTCACTGCTACACACGACATGTCGCACATCACGCTTGAAGAAATTCGCCGTGTCGTCGCACAAAATTTTGTTGGCGACATAAAACAAGTGCCGCCGATGGTTTCTGCTTTGAAAGTCGGTGGTGTTCGGTTGCATGAACTCGCGCGTCAGGGCGTCGAAGTTGAACGCGCCGAGCGAGCACTTACGATTCACGAATTCAAAGTTCTTGAAATGCCCGAACCTGGCGTTGTGAATGTCGAAGTGCGATGTTCGTCTGGCACATATATAAGGTCATTGGCTGATGACCTCGGTCGGGCGCTGGGTGGTTCAGCGCATCTGCGTAATTTGCGTCGCACTGCCGTGAGCGACTTTCAGCAAAGCGAAGCGTCGCCGTTAGAAGATGTTGTAGTTCACCCACCGATCACAGCAGTGCGCACAATGAGTCGCGTTGTGGCCGACCAAGCAATGCAAGCGATGATCAAAAACGGCCGTGAACTCGAAAAGTTTGACTCACCAGCGCCGTGGGTGCTGGTCGACGAGAACAATTCGGTGCTCGCGATCTACGAACAAAGTGCGTCTGGGCGAGCCAAGCCAAGCGTCGTAATGGCCAACGCAGTATCGTGATTTCAATGCAAATTCTCAACGACACGAGTTTTGACTTCGGCAAAAATGCTGCTCGGCGTCGCAGTGTCGTGACAATCGGGGCATACGACGGAGTGCATAGAGGTCACCAAACAGTCATCGAGCAAGTTCGCCAACAGGCAGAAATTCTTGATGCTCGCAGTGTCGTCGTCACTTTTGATCGCCACCCCGCAAGCGTCGTCAGGCCCGCTTCGGCACCATTGCTGCTGACTGATCTGGATCAAAAACTTGAATTACTCGCAGCCACGGGTCTTGATGCAACTTGCATTGTCAAGTTTGATGAAGAGTCAAGTCGCGAGACACCGAGCGATTTCGTGAAGAGAGTTTTAGTTGATGGATTGTCGGCCAAGCGAGTGATCATCGGCGAAGACTTTCACTTTGGTCACAAGCGTGGTGGCAATGTCGCGCTACTACGAGAACTTGGCCCGAAGTTTGATTTTGATGTGACGCCAATTGAACTGATCGCTCGTGGAGACGGGGTAGATGAGCCGGTCAGCAGCACAGCGATTCGGCGAGCGCTGGCTGGTGGGCAAGTTGAATTAGCAACACAACTACTCGGGCATCACTTTGAGGTGCGAGGAAAAGTAGTGCACGGTGACGAGCGAGGTCGCACAATTGGTTTTCCGACCGCGAATATCGAAGTGCCCAAAGCGATCTGCATTCCTGCAGATGGTGTTTATGCAGGTGTGCTCGTGCGTCAAGATGGTTCGAAGCATGTTTGTGCGATCAACTTGGGTCGCCGTCCAACCTTCTATGAACACGCCGACCACTCTTTGCTAGAAGCGCACCTGCTTGATTTTTCTGGCGACCTCTATGGCCAAAGCGTTCGTGTCTCGTTTACTTACTTTTTGCGAGGCGAGCGCAAATTTGAGAATATCGACGCGTTGAAGATGCAGCTCAAGAACGACATCGAGCAAACCCGCGCCGTTTCAGGGCTCTAAAATTTTAAGCGCTTAGTGCGCAACAAAAACTGCGTCTTTGCCATAAAGAGTTGATCGCTGTTGCAAGATTCGACCGAGAGGTTCGACAATTTCTCTGAACGAGTCTTCTGTCATTTCTTGACCGTGGCTCGCACCAGCTGCGCGTGAAATGTTTTCGTTCATCAATGTTCCGCCTAGGTCATTGCAACCACTTTGCAATAGTTGTGCCGCGCCAGCCTTGCCAATTTTGGTCCATGAAACCTGAATGTTGTCAATTAGTCCGTGATAGGCAATTCGTGCAATCGCATGCATCAACAAGGTCTCTCTGAAAGTCGGCCCGCGACGCGACTTGTGCTGCAGGTAGATCGGCGAGGCCATGTGCACAAACGGTAGACCAACAAATTCTGTGAACCCACCGGTTTCTTTTTGTAGGTCGCGTGTGCGCACGATGTGTTTTGCCCAACTGATTGGGTGTTCGACTGAACCGAACATGATCGTAATGTTTGATCGCAAGCCTGCTTTGTGCGCGACCCGATGGCACTCAAGCCACTCTTCGGTGTTGATTTTGTCAGAACAGATGATCGCTCGCACGTCATCATCCAAAATTTCAGCAGCTGTCCCTGGCAGTGATGCCAAGCCTGCTTCTTTCAAACGCAAAATATATTCACGCAGTGGCTCACCGAGGCGACGAGCGCCTTCAGTTACTTCGAGCGCAGTAAAACCGTGCACGTGCATCTCGGGTACGGCATCTTTGACGGCGCGTGCGACGTCTATGTAATAGTCACCATCAAAGTCGGGATGAATTCCACCTTGAAGTGTCACTTCTGTTGCGCCAAGATTCCAGGCTTCGCTCGCGCGCGCTGCAATGTCGTCAAGCGTCAATAAATAAGGAGTGCCACGCAGGTTGAGGCTGAGAGGGCCTTTTGAGAATCCACAAAATTTGCATTTGAAAGTGCAGACATTGGTGTAGTTGATATTTCGATTGTGAACCCAAGTCACCACATCGCCAACCACCGATTGACGCAATCGATCTGCGACTTGAGCAACTGCATCAACTTCACGACCTCGTGCGCCAAAAAGTGTGACGATTTGCTCTTGATCAATTTCTTGGCCCAGATCGACACCGCGCAAAACTTCGGCAACTGGCCCGGACTTCAACTCGCTTGACTCGTGTGATGCACGTGACGAGTTAGTTTTGTTCTGTGCGCCAATCAATAGCGGTGGCGGGTTGTTTGAGCCCGAATACCACTGCGTCGAGCGATGACCCACCAAAATGATTTCAGCACCATCGTGCACAACATCGGCCGCAGTAACTTTTTCTGGCCAAACCTGACCCGGATCATCGCGACCCAAACCTTCTGCGTCGCTTCGGTCGAGCACCCGAAAATGCAATGACTCGTCCAGCCACTTGTTTGGCGCAGTGGCGAACTCTGGATAAATCGTGAGACGCGGCGCCAATGCTTTGTCGCGATTCTCGGTTGCGACACGCAACTTCTCGAGCGACGGCCATGGGCGTTCAGGGTTGACATGATCTGCCGTTATCGGAGACACGCCGCCCCAATCGTCGATACCGGCATCTAGAAGAACGCCAAAGTCGTCACTTAAATTTGGCGGTGCCTGCAGATGAATCTCTGGTGGCAAAATCACTCGGGCTGCAGCAATCGACCAAAGATATTCGTCTTGTGGGCAGGCGGGGGCGTGTTGCATGATCGTCAGCGGCTTTGGCAAAAAGTTCTGCACGATCACTTCTTGTACGTGTCCGTGTTTCGCGTGTGATGCAGCGATCGCTTCGAGTGCATCAATTCGGTCTTGACGATTTTCGCCGATACCAACCAAGATTCCAGTCGTGAATGGAATCTTCAGTTCACCGGCAAGATCCAGCGTGTCAAGTCGGCGTTGCGGTTCTTTGTCTGGGGCTCCGCGATGACAATCCAAGTCGGCACGCAGCGATTCGATCATCATGCCCTGCGAAGGTGAAACTTTACGCAACATTTCAAGTTCGTCGCGATACAGCGCGCCAGCGTTGGCGTGGGGTAGTAGTCCTGTTTCTTTCAGCACGAGTGCAGCCATGTCGTGCAGGTAGTGCACCGTGCTGTCGTAGTTGTTTTGCTTTAGCCACTCGCGTGCGACTTCATATCGCAGCTCGGGTCTTTCGCCAAGAGTAAATAAAGCCTCGTGGCATCCGACTTTTGCTCCTTGCTTGGCGATTGCAAGTACTTGTTCTGGTGAGAGATACGGGTTCTCTAGTCGTGCAGGTGGCTGGGCGAATGTGCAGTAACCGCATTTATCGCGACACAACATCGTCAGCGGTATAAAAACTTTTGGCGAAAAAGTAATTCGGGTGCCGAATTGTTTGTCACGAATTGTTCTGGCTTCGCGCATTAAATCGGCTGTTGGCGCATCAAGTACGCGACGGCTCTCAGACAACGTGACCCTCCGATGGGTTTAGATGAAAATATGTTGAGAGCGCCCGACCAAGTTTCTTCACCGTGTTAGAGAGGTGAGGATTCTTGTATTAGCCGTGCGCCTCTAACCGTAGCGTCTTGCTTGCTTTGTGGCAAGCGCCAGTATTTGGCTGGTTAGCTGCTTGTTACTTGGTCAATGCTCGAAAGAGCGCGCGAACATTTTGCCCCGAGATTGGCACGCGATGACCTGTTCGCGAGATAAAGCCGAGTTGCACACCAGTTGAAGGATCAAGCACGGTAAACACTTGCTCGTGACCGTCGGCGTCGACAATCACGTCTGTAAGCAAAGGCACTTTGGCCTCGGCAAGTGCCTGTTGCACGAAGCCAGCGTTCAGAACTTCTATCGCAATGTGTTGCACGCCCGAGCCGTGTGTTGCCAGATGTGCATCAACGCCAGGGTCGCCAGGACCGACCAACACAACTGTCACGCCACCAGCGTCAGCAGTAACGATCGCCGAGTCTTGTGTTGGTGTTGTTTTGAATCCAAGCGAACTCAGAAACTTGATTGCAGCAGGCAAGTCAGCAACTGCGACAACAACATGGTCAATGCGACACGCAACTGTGTCTAGCGCCGAGCGCAATGCATCGGCTGTTTTGCTCGGCGCCGGCTCGATGCGGTCTTCGGCGATTTCAATTCGATGTGTCTCTGCGAGCAAGATGCGAAATAGTTGCTCTGTGAAATCAGGATCAACTTGTTTGTCAATTGCCCACTGTCGGCGCATGCTCAAAACTTCTCGCACTCGCTGTGGTTGCATCACTGCGGTTGCAGATTGCGCTTTGACGGCGGCAACATCTTTGCAAACAGCCATGCGTTGGGCGAGTAGGTCAACAATCGCGGCGTCAATCTCGTCGATCTTTTTTCTAAGTGAGTTAAGGTCGCTCAACGGCGCCACCACTTTTTCTTTGGCGGGTTCATTCGTTCAATATGTTTGGCCAGCATGTCCATTTCGATATTGACTTTGTCGCCAATCTTGCGCACGCTCAATGTTGTTACCTGCGCAGTGTGCGGAATCACCGCAACACAAAACGTGTCGCTGGTTAGATTAAAAGCAGTAAGGCTGATGCCGTCAACTGTGACCGAGCCTTTTTCAACGATTAGGTGCATTAGGTCGCGCGGTATGCGCACAACAAGATTTGGTGCAGGCTCGACAACTTCGCCGACAGCGTCGACGTGACCGAGCACGAGGTGCCCGCCAAGACGATCGCCGAGTGCCATCGGTCGTTCAAGGTTGACGACGTCGCCGACTTTCATCGCCCCTAAGTTTGTGCGCGAAAATGTTTCATCGCTGACGTCGGTGCTCCAAGACTGTTGATCCAACGACACGACGGTGAGGCAGCAGCCGTTGACGGCGATCGACGAGCCAATTTTTGATCCGTCCAAGACGGTGTGCGCCGAGATACGCAGGCGCGAACCACTCAGTTCTGCGACCTTGCCAAGTTCTTCAACGATTCCCGTGAACACGCCATCTGACACTACTTATATAGACACGGTTGTAGGTGGTGGTTTCGCGTGGAACCCGGCATAGATTGAAGGGGTCCACTAGGGCTAATACCTCTGGTGAGATGCCAACGATCAAAAGGTCGGGGCGTCCAGATCTCTCACCGGCTTGCAAAGTCGGACAGTGAGACTTCGAAAGGCAGAATTAAAATGGCGATTAGCCCAACTAAAGACATCATCAGCAAACACGGACAGCACGCGAAAGACTCCGGCTCACCAGAAGTACAAATTGCACTTCTCACTGACCGTATCAACAGTCTTACCGAGCACTTGAAGAGCCATGTGAAAGACCACCACTCACGTCGTGGACTTTTGATGATGGTTGGTCGTCGTCGCCGAATGCTTGATTACGTGCGTGATAACGACATCGAGAAGTATCGAAAACTTCTTGAGTCACTTGACTTGCGTCGTTAAACAATTTCGAAATATTCAAATTAATAGAAAACAAATAAACAAAACATAAAAAAGTCGAACAACTTGACGTTGGTTGTCAGTTGAGCATTTCGCGGATGAAAGAAGTCTTCGCGAGGTTTCCAACTGGGAACCGACAATTTGTTCGGCACAAAAGTTTGCGAGACCGTAAAAAAGCGGCGCAGACACGAAAGGAAATATCATGGCCGAGGCCATTTCAGTAAGCGGTGCAGTTTCAGGTACCGACAAGACCCTGTCGTTTGAGACAGGCAAATTCGCTTTGCAATCGCAAGGCGCAGTAGTAGCTCGAATCGGTAAGACGACAGTTCTTGCAACAGCAAACGCAGCAAAAGGTGTGCGCGACGGCATCGACTTCTTTCCGTTGACGGTTGATGTTGAAGAGCGTGCATACGCAGCCGGAAAGATCCCAGGTTCTTTCTTCCGCCGCGAAGGTCGTCCAAGTCAGCAAGCAATTCTCACGTGCCGTCTTACAGACCGTCCGTTGCGTCCTGCATTCCCAGATGGATATCGCAACGAAACACAAGTTGTAATCACCGTCATTGGTGCAGATCAGACGAACCCGCATGATGTGTTGGCAATCAACGCAGCATCAGCATCATTCATGATCTCCGGAATCCCATTTGAAGGCCCGATTGGCGCAGTGCGTTTGGCATTTAGCCAAGACGGCAACTGGGTGCCACATCCAACATTCACCGAGGGCGAAGAGTCGACATTCGAATTGGTTGTTGCAGGCCGAGAGCTTGACAACGGAGATGTCGCCGTGATGATGGTTGAAGCAGGCGGAACAGAAAAAAGTTTCACCTACTACGCAGATGGCGCGCCGAAAGTAACTGAAGAAGTTATTGCAAGCGGACTTGAAGCATCAAAGCAATTCATCAAAGAGTCGATCAAACTGCAACGACAACTTGTCGCCAGCGTGATTGCGACTCGCGGTCCGATTGAGCCGCTCAAGTACACCCCAGTTCTTGATTACACCGAAGAGCTTTTCGCTGCAGTTGAGGCAGCAGCCACTAGCAAACTTCAGCCGGCAATTCGCATCGCTCTAAAGAGTGAGCGCAATGCCGCAACAGATGCAGCAACAGCAGAGACTCTTGCTGAACTTGCCGAAAAGTTTCCTGGTCAAGAAAAGCAGATCAAAGAAGCTGTTCGCTCGTTGACCAAGAAATTGGTGCGCAAGCGTGTTGTCGACGAAGGCATTCGTATCGACGGTCGTGGACCAGCAGATCTTCGCCCAGTATCGGCCGAGGTTGGTTTGATCTCGACAGCGCACGGCACGGGTTTGTTTCAACGTGGCGAGACTCAAGTGCTTAACGTGTTGACGATGGCGATGCCAAAGATGAATCAGATGATCGACTCGATCACACCTGAAACATCCAAGCGCTACATGCACGATTACAACATGGCCCCATGGGCAAACGGAGAAACCGGCCGAGTCGGTACACCAAAGCGTCGCGAAATCGGCCACGGTGCACTTGCTGAGCGCGCGTTGTTTCCTGTTGTGCCAAGCCAAGAAAAGTTTGCATACACATTGCGCTTAGTTAGCGAAGTGTTGTCATCAAACGGATCGACATCGATGGCTTCAGTTTGTGCGTCAAGTCTTTCTTTGATGGACGCCGGTGTGCCGATTGTTGCGCCAGTCGCAGGTATCGCCATGGGTCTCATCTTTGACCAAGGCAAGTACACAGCCTTAACAGACATTCTCGGTGCAGAAGATGCATTCGGCGACATGGACTTCAAAGTTGCCGGCACTGCAGATGCAGTGACTGCATTGCAACTTGATACAAAAATCGAAGGTATCCCGAGCGATGTTTTGGCCAAAGCTTTGCAGCAGGCAAAAGAAGCACGCTTGAAGATTCTTGATGTAATGAACTCAGCGATCAGTGCACCTCGTGCAACTGTCAATGAGAGTGCACCAAAGATCGTTACCTTCACGATTCCGCTTGACAAAGTTGGCGAAGTAATCGGACCAAAGGGCAAAGTAATCAACACCATTCAGCAAGAAACTGGTGCTGAAATCAACGTGTCTGACGACGGCGCAACCGGCATCATCACAATTGGTTCACCAGACAATTCAAAAGTTGAAGATGCAAAGTCACGCATCTTGGCAATTGTTGATCCTCCGACTGCAGAACTCAATGCTGTTTACACCGGACGTGTTGTCAATACGGCAGCCTTCGGTGCATTCGTAAATATTCTTCCTGGCCGTGATGGCTTGGTGCATATTTCGAAGCTCGGTAACGGCCAGCGTGTAGCGCGCGTCGAAGATGTCTTGAACATCGGCGATGAAGTGCAAGTTCGAGTCGACGACATTGATGACCGCGGCAAAGTAAGCCTCAGTTTGATTGGTCCAGATGGTGAAGTAATCAAGGGCTCAGCAGGCGGTTCGTCAGATTCTGGCGACAGAGGACCACGTCAAGACCGTGGTGATCGTCCGCGTTCAAATGATCGTGGTCCGCGTAACAGCGATCGTCCACGTTCAAACAACCGCCCCGACCGCAACGATCGAAACGATCGCAATGATCGCAACGATCGCGGCCCGCGCAACAATGACCGCAATGTTTCATCAGATGCAGTCAGCGTGAGCTTTGAAGAAGAGTTTGATCGCGATCTGCGCAACGAGCTCGGAGATCTCGGCTGAGATGACAATCCGCGTCGGTGTTATTGGCGCTACAGGGCGAATGGGCGCAACAGTCTGCGCTGCAATCGCTGCCGATAAAAACTTAGAGCTGGTTGCAGCAGTAGACACTGCTTCAACTGGTTCTGTGGTTCAAGGTGTCACGGTTTCGAAAGATCTTCGTGCACTTGCCGATGCAAAAGTAGATGTTGCAGTTGACTTCACCGTCGCTGCTGCATCACGCGTGAACTTGCCATGGTTGGCAATGCACAATATGCACGCGGTAGTTGGCACTACTGGTTTCACTGATCAAGACATTGCTGATTTCGGCAAGATTTTTACTGCAAGCAATTGCATCGTTGCTCCAAACTTTGCAATCGGTGCGGTATTGATGATGCGTTTCGCAGAAATTGCGGCGCCATTTTTTGAAACTGCAGAAATCATTGAAATCCACCACGATGGCAAAGCCGACTCACCATCGGGCACAGCAATCTCAACTGCCAAGCGAATGGCTGCGGCCAGCAAAGATTGGGCGAAAGACCCAACGACGCACGAAGCGATTGCTGGTGCACGCGGTGCTCGTGGCCCGGCAGATATTCCAATTCATGCAGTTCGCATGCGCGGGGTCGTCGCCAATCAAGAAGTAGTTCTTGGCACGCAAGGTCAAACACTCACAATTCGTCACGACACGATTGATCGAGCAAGCTTTATGCCCGGCGTCGTGTTGGCATGCAAAAAAATTGCCGAGCACAAGGGTTTTACCCTCGGGCTCGACAAGTTTCTTGGAATCTAAAAAAAGTTTAAAGACTCACTTTATTTAAGTGAGTTGATTGCCGCCTCATAATTTGGCTCGCTGGCGATTTCGCCAACAAGTTCTGTGTGCAGAACCTTGCCTTTTTCATCTAGTACGACTACTGCTCGGGCGAGCACACCTTTGAGCACGCTGCTCGTAAGTTTCACGCCGAAAGCGGCAGCAAAGTTCGTACGAAATGACGAAGCGGTCTTGACATTCGTCAAACCTTCGCTACCACAAAAACGGCCCTGTGCAAATGGCAAGTCTGCCGACACACAGTAGATCTCTGTGTTGGCGAGCGACGATGCAATCTCGTTGAACTTGCGTGTGCTTGTCGCGCAAGTCGGGGTGTCGATGCTCGGGAAGATGTTAAAGATCACTCGTTTGCCTACAAGATCTTTGTTTGAAATATCTTGCAACGCGCTGGTTGTCAGCGAAAACTTTGGCGCAGGCTTGCCTTTGGTTGGCAATTTGCCGCTAACAGAAACTGGATTTCCACCCAGGGTTACTGTTGTGCCAGATTTTTTCGCTTTCTTAACTTTCGCTACTTTCTTGACTTTTTTAGCCGACTTCTTTACTTGCTTCTTCTTTTTCTTTGTAGCCATGGCTTCTCCGATTGTTGTAAGTGGTTAATTAGATTTTGGTCGACCTTTACGGACTGACTGTAGTGATGAGGCTATAAATAAAAAGCCGACAACCCACCATTGATACTTCTCGATATAACTCAGAAAGTCTTTAATCTGCTCTTCGAACATTTTTCCGCCGCGCCACAGCACCGCCAATTTGATTGCAATTCCAAGCATCAACAACGGAACAAACTTTTTCAGGCTCATCTTTCGGTGCCCAACAAGTAGGCAGACGATATTGCTGCCAGGCATAAGCACCACCATCGCCGAACCAGCTTTATCAACTGCGCGTTCTAACCATTTGTAGATCGCAGGCAATTCGCCCATGTTGCCTTCAACCCAGCCCAAAGCCTTGGCCCCATACCAACGACCCACCAAAAATAGAGCGACGCCAGCGATTAAGACTCGTGTAAAGCCAATAACCGAGTAGCTAAACAAATCGATGTAAGGCACCGCTCCAAATAAGTTGCGGTTGCGCGAACTTAAAAGAAGAACCAGCTTCGGTCGTTCATCAACAAGTGCCGGCCCAATATTGCTGCCGATAGTGCCGATTGCAAATAACAGTGTTGTAAGTGTCAAGACTGCTT
>ENA-ORFA01000015-ORFA01000015.1-marine-metagenome-genome-assembly--contig:-NODE-15-length-102450-cov-10.043947_pt1 | contig 102450 bp, 89 predicted proteins | sample MGYA00248621_ERZ508587 | MGnify/ENA primary metagenome ERZ508587 (study PRJEB26250, sample SAMN06266239) | marine metagenome | isolation source: Columbia River Estuary | place: USA:Columbia River... | reverse complement strand
ATATATATTTATTGCAGAAGTGGCAATAGAAGTGGTCAAGCCTGTCTAATGTTAGAGCCTTATGGCTTTAAAAATGTAGTCAATGTATCGGGTGGTATGCTAGACTGGCAGGCTAAATTCCTAGGTTAATTTTAATTACTTAAGATCTATCTTTATACTAACCCAATAGTTTCTGCCTGCCATAGGGTAGTAATTATTAGAAGTGGTTACACTGCCATCATAGATATAACTATAAGTATATCCATTGGGTGCATATTGAACGTTTAATATATTATTGGCATAAAGCTGTAATAGCATGTTGAATTTTGGTTTATTCAAAATAGTCCAATGTGCATTGATATCATTGATAAAATAAGAATCTAAAATTCTAGTTTTGTTTTCTGTGTTGTCAAGGAATTGCTTAGAGGTATATTTGGTTGTCCAGAAAAAACTAAACTTATCATTTGGTTTCCAATTAAAAGTACGGTTCGTGGTTAAACTAGGCGATAGTGCAATATTGGTATTTTTATGCTGAATAGCAACTTGCGTGAATTGATCGTAATCATCTACATATTCTGTAAATTCCTTAATCTTATTCTGACTAAATGTGATATTATAACTTGTATTATATTTCTTATTCAACGCATATTTGAATTGTAGTTCTATACCTGCTCTATAGCTTTTTGGCACATTGGTTCTTGTATAGGCACCTACATCATTAATCTTACCCGTTAATACCAATTGGTCTTTGTAATTCATGTAGTAAACATTTGCATTAATAGCATAATTTGGTTTTTTAAACTCAAACCCCGTTTCCCAATCTATTAATTGTTCTTTTTTTGGCTGCTCCGTAGCACTTGCTTCAAAATCATCTCTATTGGGTTCTTTATTAGCAACCGCAACACTTGTATAATAGAAAATATTTTTTGCTTGATAGGTTAATCCCATTTTAGGGTTGAAGAAATTAAATTTTCTTTCAATGACTAAATTCGTGTTTTTTGTAAACCCATTCATTTGATGATTTACATTTCTATATTGTAGGTCTATAAAACTTTTAAATGTTTTTGTCAATCTTCTTTCCCATTTCACATAGGTATTCATTTCTTTTTTAAGGGCATCATTATCATAATATCTATAATTGGCAGGTGCCAGTCTTACATCTAGGTAGGGCAGTGTACCAAAATGTAGTCCATCATAAATGCTCCAACCACCACCCATAGTTATATCATTTAAACTATCCACATAAGAGATGGCTGCAATTTGTCCATAAAAATTGTTATCTAACCATCTTCTTCTCACTAAGTCAATAGGGACATTCATTTTACGTGATATATCAATAAAGTAATCTGAAAAATCGACCCCTGCTTTATACTCTTCGTAATATCCTTTTCCAGTGGTTAAATACAATGCAGTATTCCATTTCCATTGACTATTGATATTCTTATTGTAAAATAATTGATAATGGGTTTGTCTGTAATTATCTGTTTGATTCTCATAAGGCGCATCTGCTTTTTCTGTTCCTGCTGGATTAAATGTTCTATTCGTATTTATTAATTCCTGAGGCACGCCATACCAAGCTTGGTAGGTTCTTTCTTTACCAGTAAATACATTTAATCTTAGGGAAGATTGATTGCCCCAATAAGTGGTACTTAGATAAAAGCTTTTTAAATCAGAATTGGCTCTATCAATAAATCCATCGCTCATGATGGAACTAAGTCTTCCGTCAATAGTGAATTTATTATTGAGTAGTCCTGAACCAAAAACTATATTATTTTTAAAGCTATTGAATGAACCAGCTGTATTTTGTAAAGACAAATAAGCGCTTGGATTATAGTCGTTGGTCATTAAGTTAACACTAGCTCCAAATGCTCCAGCTCCATTAGTAGAAGTACCCACACCTCTTTGAATTTGTATACTATTAACACTTGAGCTAAAATCTGGAATGTTCACAAAAAAAGTACCCATACTCTCAGGGTCATTATAAGGAATACCATTTAATGTAAAATTAATTCTTGTTGCATCCGTACCTCTAATTCGAATGCCTGTATAACCAACGCCAATGCCTGCATCTGCATGCACAACCACCGAAGGCGTATTCTCCAGTAAAAAGGGGAGGTCTTGCCCTACATTGTTCAATGCAATTTGCGCTTTACTAATATTTGTTTTTGCAAAAGGGGCTTGTTCACTTACTCTAATGGCTTTCACTTCTAGAGGGGGTAGACTTCTAACACTATCTGTATATAATTTAGTACTGTCTTTTCTCTTTGGAGTAGACAGTTGTTTTGATTGAGCCATACTAACTGCTACAATGAATAATAAGGCAAATGTTCCCAATAACTTAGTCATTACTAAAGTTTAAATGTTTCAAAAATGAATACTGGGAACAGGAATAATAGCTATGAGAAGTGCGCGTGTTGCGTTGACCTTCCCTTCGCAGGCATTACCCTGTTCAGGTTCAACGGGTTTTTCTCAGCCTTTTACAGCACCCCGAGGACGATGCAAAAATAAGCAGTAAAATGATACAAAGCGCTGTAACTTTATATTAATATTTACGTTTTAGGTAATAAACAACCTCAATTATGAAAAAAATACTTTTTGCCCTATTGTTTCTTGTGGGCTTTGTAGTGAATGCGCAGGAGAATAAATCTATTGTATATGACGAAAATGCCCAACAAAGAAAGGTACCTAGTTTTACAGCTATAAGTGTTTCAAGTGCCATTGATTTATATTTAACCCAGTCCAATAAAAATGCAGTGGCAGTGAGTGCATCTAATGATGAAATCAGAGATCATATTGTTACAGAAGTAGTAGGAGGTACTTTAATTATAAGACTAGGAGATAGAGATAGAAAATGGATGAGCTGGAAAAAATGGGGTAATTATAAAACCAAGGCCTATGTAAGCATTCAAGATATAAATGCATTAACAGCATCAGGCGCTAGTAATGTACATTTAGTAAATACCATTGAGTCTCCTAAAATGAGAATTAAATTATCGGGTGCTTCTGATTTTAAAGGAAATATAAAGGCAGGTGTTTTAATGTATCAGTTAACGGGCGCTTCAGATTATAAAGGGGAAATATCTGCAAACAGTATTGATATTGATGGAAGCGGTGCCTCTAGTATTGAGTTAATAGGCAAAGTAGATGATTTAGCGATAGAAGTATCTGGTGCAAGTACTGCCAAATTATATAATTTAACTGCGAAGGGTGCCATACTTCGTGCCTCAGGTGCTAGTAATATTGGTGTGACAGTTACAGAAATTTTAAGAGCCAATTCAAGTGGCGCTAGCGATATAAATTATAAAGGCAACCCTACTGTAAAAGAATCTAATACTTCAGGCGCATCAAGTATTCGACGCAGGAATTAGCTAATTTCCCTTTCTTTCCTATTCCCACATAGACCCCAATAAACTTGGTTAGGAACCAATATTGGCGCAACTTTGACGTCCAAACATCGCGAGGTAGAGCAGCGGTAGCTCGTCGAGCTCGTAACGAGTTTAGATAATAAAAAAAAATTAAATCTGATCTAAATTGACAATGAATTAGTAAATTTACATATTAGATATATATGACTTATTAAAATTATAGTAATTATGATTAAATTAATGAAAGCTATTTTTACATTCATTTTTTTAGTATTAAGTATTATATCTTATTCTCAAAAAAATAAAGAAAATTTAGATAAAGAAATTCTTCGTTTGTTAAACAAATATTTTAGTACAACAATTTCTTCATCTTCTATTTTATCTCAAAATTCTGGTGGTAATCCTATTTTAGCGACACGGGAATTTAAAATAAAAAACGATACTCTATTTATCTATTTTCAAGATAAAAAAGATTTTTTAACAGGCCTGACTTTAAGTGATACTAGCATTATTCCATTTAATGAGATTCATAAAGTATTATTGCAAAAAGGTGTCGGTAATGATGAAAGTCCTGCAATAGCAGTTGAATTCTTTAAAAAAAAATATGAAAGATTATCAATTTCTAATAGTGGAAAAAATTATATGAAGGAATTATCTCAGATAAACGGAGCTAATATTTCTCAAAAAATGAATGGACAAATTGCAGGAGTAAATGTGGGTGGAGATAATTCCCCCGGGGGGATCCCCAAAGTTCGTATAAGAGGAATAAGTTCACTTTTATCAAATAATGATCCACTTTATATTGTAGATGACGTACCGATTAAGAATATAAATATAATTAATCCTGATGATATTGCTTCTGTTGAAATACTTAAAGAAGCTTCTGCAATATCATTTTATGGAGTTCGAGGAGCAAATGGTGTTGTATTGATTAAAACAAAAAAAGATTTAGAATCACTATCATCATATAATCAAATAATAAACGAAGATTTATCATTTTCAATCTGGGTCTTTGGAAAATTAGCTAAAGAGATAAAGAAATTAAATGATGACAAAAAATTAATACAAATTTTAAAAAATAGAACAAATCTGACTTTACAATAAAAATAATTTCAATTATACTGCGTTAGATAATGACCTAAACAATCCCTAAAAAACCCTCAAATTCCCCGTTCTGCGCTAATTCCACATCCACCCCAATAAACTTGTTTAAGAACCAATATTGACCTACCTTTGCCCTCCAAACATCGCGAGGTAGAGCAGCGGTAGCTCGTCGGGCTCATAACCCGAAGGTCGGAGGTTCGATCCCTTCCCTCGCAACATCATCCCGCTCCCGATTCCTATCGAGAGCGGATTTTTTTTGTAGTAAGTTTGTACCATTAAAGAAAAGAAATGAAAGCGGGTTTTGTAAACATATTTGGAAGGCCAAATGCCGGTAAAAGCACTTTACTGAACGCCATTATGGGCGAGAAAATGGCGATTGTCTCTTCCAAGGTACAAACTACCCGTCACCGTATTAAGGCCTTTTTAAATAAGGAAAACGAGTACCAGATTATCTTCTCAGACACACCAGGTATCATCGACCCTAAGTACAAGCTGCACGAGAAAATGATGGGGGCGGTAAAGTCGGCCTTAGAAGATGCCGATGTGGCTTTATTGATGGTGGATATGCGTGACGATATCAAGGAACTAGATGAATTATTTGCTTCTTTAAAGCTAAAAGTACCCTGTGTGGTGGTCTTAAATAAGTCCGATTTGGCAGTAGGTACCCAGGTAAAAGAGGCAGTTGCCTTTTTTAAAGAGAAGTCTTATTGTACTAAAACTATTTCAGTTAGTGCGTTGAATAAGAGTGATATAGAGAGGTTATTGAAACTAGTAATTGAAATGATTCCAGAAGGGGTTCCTTTCTATAGTGAGGACGATTTGAGCGATTTACCCACTAAGTTCTTTGTAAGTGAATTAATTCGCGAGAAGATATACCAGCTCTTTGGAGAGGAGATTCCTTACCATACAGCTGTGCTGGTGAACTCATTTAAGCAGCAGCCCTTATTGATAAAAATTCAGGCCGATATTATAGTGAATAGAGAAACCCAGAAGGCCATTATTATTGGAGAGAAGGGTAAGATGATTAAGGAAATTGGTACTTTAGCAAGAAAGGATATTGAGGATTTTATAGGCTCTAAAGTGTACTTGGAATTGTTTGTAAAAGTGAAGCCTAAGTGGAGAGACAATGAGACGAAGTTAAAAGAATTTGGATACTAAGAAATTCAAATATCAATATTTAACTATTATATTGATAATGAATGAATTGAAATAGTATAATTGAATATTAAATATACATTATTATGAGCTATACAGTGGCTATTGTTGGAAGGCCAAACGTAGGAAAAAGCACTTTGTTTAATCGTTTCTTAGAGGAGCGAAAAGCCATTGTGGACGATATTAGCGGTGTGACCAGAGACCGTCAATACGGGGTTACAGAATGGGCGGGTAAAACCTTCAACGTAATTGATACGGGTGGTTTTGTACCTGATTCTCGTGACATGTTTGAAACCGAAATTCGCAAGCAGGTAAAGATTGCTATTGAAGAGGCGAACTCTATCATATTTATGGTTGATGCAGCCGTGGGTTTGACCGACTTAGACGCCTCCATGGCAGATATGCTTAGAAGAAGCACTAAACCTGTTTATGTATGCGTAAATAAAGTCGATAATTCAACACGTGCTTTAGAAGGTACCGAGTTTTACGGAATGGGCTTTGAGCATAACTACTTTGTAAGCTCCATTTCAGGTAGTGGAACGGGGGAACTTTTAGATGCCGTAACCAACGATATTAAGATTAAGGAAGTAAGTAATGACGATGAAGAAATAGCTGAAGGGGAAGAAGAAGTATTAGAGGTTCCAAAGATTGCCATTATGGGCCAGCCCAATGTAGGTAAGTCTAGTTTATTGAATGCCATGATTGGACAGGATAGAACCATTGTAAGTGATATTGCAGGTACAACACGCGATACCATTCATACACATTATACCATGTTCCAAAAGGAATTTATTCTTATTGATACAGCAGGTATTAGACGTAAGAATAAGGAGAAAGACGATCTAGAGTTTTACTCTATTATAAGAGCCATTAAGGCCATGGACGAGGCCGATGTATGTTTATTAGTCGTAGATGCCACCAAAGGAGTTACAGCCCAGGATTTAAGCATATTTAGCCTTGCTTCTAAGAAGGGTAAGGGTATTGTTGTATTAATAAACAAATGGGATTTAATTGACAAGGAAACCAATACGGCTAGAGACTATGAGAAAGTAGTAAAGGACAAACTGGCTCCTTTTACCGATGTGCCTGTACTATTCATTTCTGCAGTAGAAAAAACCCGCATATTCAAAGCCATTGAACTAGCCTTAGAGGTTTATGAAAATAAGCACCGTAAAGTACCTACTTCTAAGTTAAACGATATCATGTTGAAGGCTATTCTTAAGTATCAGGCCCCAGTTGTTAGAGGCCATGTGATTAAGATTAAGTTCGTATCTCAGTTACCGACTAGGGTGCCTAGCTTTGCCTTTTTTACTAATTTCCCGGATGACATTAAGGTTCCTTATCGTAACTACCTTGAAAATCAGCTAAGAGCCAACTTCAAGTTTACTGGGGTGCCCATTAGGGTCTATTTTAGGAAGAAGTAGAATTAGCTCTGTTTAGGAGTAGAATTAGGAGGCTGTGTAAAAAATTAATGTTAAAATTTGGCATATTTGAAGGGTATGGCTATCTTCGCCCACGTATTTTTACAAAACTTAAAAAACCAAAAAATGAAAAAAGTTATCGCAATTTTCGCTATCGCTGCACTAGCTGCATGTGGTGGTGCTGCAACTGAAGCTACAACTGACACTGCTGTTGCAACTGTTGATACAGCTGCTGCTGCAACTGTTGACACTGCTGCTGCTGCTACAGCTGATACAGCTGCTGTTGCAAAGTAATTTCAGAAGTTTATAAATAACTTCTTGCAAGAAGGTCCTTCCCGATTATATCGGGGAGGATTTTTTATTTTAGGGATTTCTGCATCCATAGTCAATTATGGGTTTTTGGCATCAATATTGTTTTATAAGGGTATACCTTAGTATATCAATGGTAAATCAATGCTATGCTAAGGTGGTATGTCATTTTGACTTTAATTTAAATTGTATAGAGAGTGGATAAGACGTTTTTGTTTAAGGGGGAAGAAGATAATGAGTTTATACCTTTATTTTCATTTAATGAGCAGGGGGAAGAGAACGAGCCAGAAATGGTGATTGATTCTTTACTACCCATTTTGCCATTGCGTAATACGGTCCTGTTTCCAGGCGTAGTCATTCCTATTACGGTAGGAAGAGATAAAAGCATTCAAGCGGTGAAGGCTTCTTATAATAAGGATAAATTAATTGGGGTGGTTTCACAAAAGGATGGCAATATAGAAGACCCTACACCCGCCGATTTATGTCAAATAGGTACTGTTGCAAAAATCATTAAAATGATTAAGATGCAAGACGGAGGTACCACTATTATTATTCAAGGTAAAAAGCGATTTGAGTTATTGGAGATGAAAGAAGAAGATCCTTTTTTCAAAGCCAGTGTGAAAGTATTGGTAGAAGATAAAGTAGAAAAAGAGAATCAAAATTTTCAAGCCTATTTATCCAATATAAAAGACTTAGCTACTCAAATTATTCAGTTGTCTCCTAATTTTCCATCGGAGGCAGCCATGATTTTAAAAAATATTGAAAGCCCTTTATTTCTTATCAATTTTGTAAGTAGTAATTTAAGTGTTGAGGTAAATGATAAACAAGCTTTATTAGAACAAAATAATATTACACTTAGGGCAGAAAAATTAATTCAGTTTTTACAACAAGAATTACAATTTGTTGAATTAAAAAATAAGGTGGCCAATAAAACGCGCACCGAAATCGATAAGCAACAACGCGATTACTTTTTACAACAACAATTAAAAAGTATTAAGGATGAATTAGGCGGTGACCCGAACGAGCGCGAAGTAGCGGAGATGAAAAAGAAAGCGGAAGGGAAGAAGTGGCCGGAGTCTGCTAAAAAATTATTTCAAAATGGCTTGGAGAAATTGGAGCGAATGCATCCAAGCACCCCCGACTATTCAGTAGTATATAATCATTTGGATTTATTATTAGACCTGCCTTGGGAGCATTACACAGCAGACAACTACGATTTAAAGAACGCTAAAAAAGTATTAGACGCCGACCATTACGGTATGGGTAAAATAAAAAATAGAATTTTAGAGTACTTAGCGGTACTTAAAATTAAAGGCGATATGAAAAGCCCTATTTTATGTTTCTTAGGCCCTCCAGGTATAGGTAAGACTTCTCTAGGCAAATCTATTGCGCATGCCATAGGTAGAAAATACATTAGAGTAAGTTTAGGGGGATTGCACGATGAAAGTGAAATTAGAGGACACCGCAAAACCTATATTGGCGCCATGCCTGGAAGAATTGTACAAAGTCTGCGTAAGGTTAAAACATCTAATCCGGTCATGATATTAGATGAGATTGATAAAATAGGCAGCGACCATCGAGGCGATCCTTCTTCTGCTTTATTAGAAGTATTAGACCCAGAACAGAACCATAGTTTTTATGATAATTATTTAGAATCGGAATACGATTTAAGTAAAACTTTATTTATTGCAACGGCCAATGACATTAGCCGCATTCAACCAGCCTTAAGAGATCGTTTAGAAATTATTGACTTAAGTGGTTATGCAGTAGAAGAAAAAATTGAAATTGCAAAAAGACATTTACTGCCTAAGCAAAGACAGGCACATGGACTAGATAAAATAAATTTCAAAGTACTTGACAATGTGCTAGAGAAAGTGATTGAAGATTATACAAGAGAAAGTGGTGTGCGTGAACTAGACAGACAACTGGCTTCTATTATGCGTTATCAGGCCAAGGAACTTGCCTATAAGCATAAGGTGAAACCAACTGTTACTAAAACCGATTTAAATAAAATATTAGGACAGGCTAAATACAGCAATGAAATTTATAAAACAGTAAATATGCCAGGGGTGGCAGTGGGTTTGGCCTGGACCTATGTGGGAGGAGATATTTTATTTATTGAAGTATTACTGGCTGATGGTAAAGGAGGCTTAAAGCTTACAGGTAACCTAGGTAATGTGATGAAAGAAAGTGTAGACACAGCCCTTACTTATTTACAAAGCAATGCGAAGAAAATTGGTGTTGACCCCAATTTGTTCACCACGAAGGCTATTCATGTGCATGTACCTGAAGGGGCAGTGCCTAAGGATGGTCCGAGCGCGGGTATAACTATGCTCACCGCGCTTACTTCTGCTTTTACGGGTAGAAAAGTAAAACCTTATTTGGCCATGACCGGTGAAATTACCTTGCGTGGTCAGGTATTACCTGTAGGGGGCATTAAAGAAAAAATATTAGCGGCTAAAAGAGCCGGCATGAAAGAAATTATACTTTGCTGGCAGAATGAAAAAGATATCAATGAAATTGACCATAGTTTTATTAAAGGGTTACAGTTTCATTATGTAAAAAATATGCAGCAAGTGCTTGACTTAGCATTAGTATAAAACCCTAGCTTTGTTCTATGAGAAGGGTGGTTCTAGCATCAAGATATATAGTAGGCTTTATTATTTTTATTGCATTTTTTGTAATGACCCCTCATGCGCGCGCGCAAAAGTCTAATGCCAACGAGGTATATCAATTTCTAAACTTACCCTATAGCGCTAAAGCTACTTCCTTAGGGGGTATTAATATTAGTAATCTTGGATCCGACTTAGGCTTGGCAATGTATAACCCTGCTTTATTAGACCCTACCATGGATAAGACAATTCATTTAAGTGTGAAGTCTTATTTTTCAAATATTCAGCAATATGATTTTAGTGGAGCGCATTATCTACCCAAAAAAAATTGGGTAATTGGTTGGGGTCTTCATTATATGGGGTATGGAAATATTAATATGACCGATGTATCGGGTAATGAGATGGGGAATTTTTTAGCCAATGATTATGTAGCACAAGTTTCAATGGCTTCTTTATTTAAAAAAAATATAAATCTTGGAGCCACGCTTAAATTAATACAATCTAATTATGGTATTTATAAATCTACTGGGCTAGCCATGGATTTATCCATGGTCTATACTTCATCAAATAGATTACTGCGTGCAAGTATACTTGCCAATAATGTGGGAGGACAGCTTTCCTCTTACACAGAAAAAGAAAGGCTTCCTTTAAATATTATTATGGGGGTTTCTAAAAAATTAGAAAGTGCGCCTATTCAATTTTCTTTAACAGCACAACGACTTTCAATTTGGAACAATACCTTCTACGACCCTAGTTTTTATACTTCGGAAGGGTATAAAGCTCCTTCCGCTGCGCAAGATATTTTTAATCATTTAATTATAGGAGCTGAAGCGAATATAGGAGAGCAAGTAAGTATTGATTTTGGGTATAATTTTATTCGACGCTTCGATTTGAATATTCAAAACCAACAAAATTGGTTCAATGGATTTAGTGCAGGGTTGGGTTTTAAATTACCTCGTGTTACGATACAATATGGAAATGCTTTTTTCCAAAGAAATTTATACCACCATTTCTCTATTTTTTATTCCTTGAAAAATACGCGTTAATTCTTCTTTGGTGGGAAGAGCGCTTTTGGTTTTGCCCCTTCTTTATTGGCCTTTGTATCTTTAGATTTAGTATCCTTCGAATTATTTTTTATGGGAGGCGTAGTTTTATTAGGAGCTGTATTTTTTACAGGGCTCGCAATTTCAGCATCGGGTAGGGTATAATCCGATTCAGCTTTAATATCTTCTGTATTAATAATATCATCCATACCTTCTAAACCTGTACTATCTTTTGAAATAAAATCTATATTAAAGTCGTTGAGCATACTGGATGGTCTTTCAAAGCTTGCATTCGCATCTAAATTACATGCAGGATCTGCGGCTACCTTACTCATAAAATTCGCCCAGATAGGTAAAGAAGCGTGTGCACCTTGCCCAAAATAATTATCTGAGAATCTTATATAACGGTCGTCACATCCCACCCAAGCGCCTGCTAATAATTGTGGAGTATAGCCCATAAACCATAAATCGCTATTGTCATTGGTGGTTCCTGTTTTACCTGCAATTGATTGTGTTGGAACAGCATAAGAATACATACTTCTTCCCGTTCCTTTCTGTATCACGCCTTGCATCATACTTACAACAGAATAGGCCGTTTCTTCTTTAATCACTTTTCTTCTTTGAGGAGAATAGCTTTCAAGTACATTGCCGTTTTTATCTTCAATTCTATTGATAAAAAAAGGCTGTGCATTATAACCAGCTCCTGGGAACATGGTATAGGCTTGTACCATTTCAAAGAGTGAAATTTCAACGGCGCCTAAAGCAATAGAAGGATAGGGTTGTATATCGGATTTAATATTGCACTTTTTCAAGTACTCCACAAATTGTTTAGCAGCTTCATTGCTATTGCCATTAATTTGTTTCATGATAAAGGCCGAGGAACAGTTTCTAGATTCAGCTAAAGCCTGTGCCATAGGAATAGACTGGAAAGTACAGGTTTTAGGAGTATTAGGCACCATGCCATAACCATCAAAATTTTGTTGTACGTCTTGTACAATGGTATTGGGTGTAAAGCCCGCTTCTTCAATGGCTAATGAATACAACAAGGGTTTAATGGTAGAACCCACCTGTCTTTTAGTATTTATATTTACGTGATCGTATTTGAATGTTTTAAAATCTACACCACCTACCCAGGCTTTCACTTCTCCAGTGAAAGGGTCCACCGCTAAAAATCCGGTTTGTAAAGTTTGCTTATGATACTTTAAAGAATCATAAGGGGTCATAATGGTATCAATAAAACGGTTTTTATTCCATGCAAAAATGCGCATGGGTAAGGGCTCGTTGAAAGTTTTTCTAATCGCTTCCTCTTCCATGTCTTCTTTTTTCAAACTCTTCCATCTGTCGGTTTGTTTTACCGCAAGCTCTAGTTGGGCGCTAAACTCTTTCCAAATAGTACCCGATTTTATATTGGCTTGTTGATTGAATTGTTTTTGTAAATAGGACATGTGCTGGGCTACTGCTTGTTCTGCATACAATTGCATTCTAGGGTTAATGGTGGTATAAATTTTTAGACCATCGCGGTATAAATCGTAAGGGTCGCCATTATTTTTTTTATGCTCTTTGCACCATTTTTTCATGTACTCTCCTAAAGTCATTCTGAAATAGGGGCCAAGGCCATTGTTTTGATCTAGCTTTTTAAAATTAGTGGCAATGGGTAAATTTCTAAGTTCTTCTGCCTGGTCTTGGCTAATATATTTTTGCCCTGCCATTCTACTTATTACTAAGTTTCTTCTTTCTAAGGCCAACTTAGGATTTCTATTAGGATTGTATTTGGTAGGCGCGTTAATCATGCCTATTAATAAAGCCGCTTCTTCTACAGTTAGACGGTCGGGCTCTTTTTGGAAAAAAGTTCTAGAAGCATTGCTTACACCAAACACATTTTCACTAAAGGGAACGGTATTTAAATAAAGGGTAATAATTTCTTGTTTGGTAAAATTGCGTTCAAGTTTAATGGCAATAATACTTTCTTTTATTTTTTGAATAACACGAAGTAATTTGTTTTTAGTGCCCCAGTTGTCGGTAAATAAATTTTTAGCCGTTTGCATGGTAATGGTAGAGGCACCGCCTTGGCTACCTAGAAAGGCAATGGCTCTTATAAGGCCTTCTCCATCTACTCCATAGTGGTCGTAAAATCTTTTATCTTCTGTAGCTACTAATGCTTGTAGCAAATAGGGGCTAATATCTCTATACTTAACGGTAATACGGTCCTCTAAATAAAACTTACCCATGGGCGTCCCATCTTGTGCATACACTTGACTGGCTAAGGATGCAGTAGGGTTTTCAATATCATCTAAGTCGGGCATATCGCCAATCCATCCCCAGTTCAACATCAAAATAAATAATAAAAATACGCCAGCAGAAATAAAATAGTATTTCCAAAAAAGGCGCACCCAACTTTTAGGTTTTTTTGAATCTTGACTCACTACTATTTTAATTAAGGTTTATAAATATTTTTAAACATATACTGCTGATATTGTTTTAAATCGGCTTCGTCTTTTATTAACAGTATATTGGATTTGCTTAATAAGTATATTTCATATTGTTTGGAGGGTACAAATGATATAATTTCAGTACTTAACCTTGGCTTCACTTTATTCATATAAGTTTTAGCATCAAGGTTGTTTACGAAGGGCCCAATCCAAACAATATAGCTATTCTCATTAAACTGTATGTAAGTTACATTTAATTTTTGTTTTATAAATTCATCATTATTCAAATAGGTAAAGGCTGTTTGCATTTCCTTGACAAAAGTGGCACTCACTTTTTGGGTGGCAAAAGCAATGTAATACTGCTCGCTACTATCATTGGTGAATGGGAGGGCTGCTATAATGGGTATAGTAGCTATTTGTTTAGTAGTGGTGGTGTCCTTTACATTAGGGTTGTCCTTTACATTAGGGTTGTCATTTTTAATAGGGTTGTCTTTTTTATTGGACTTGCTAATAGCTGCCGTATTGACTAGCGCAATTGTATCTAGTATTTCTTTGCTAAGGTTTAAATTAGTTAAATAAGATTCTGTTTGTTTTCTATTTTTTAACTCTTCTAGAATATTTTTTGCCCTGTCTCTTATTTTTTCATTGGTGTTCTGAAGTACAATAGAATCTAATAATACTATTGCTATACTATCCATTCTTTGTTGTGCATACATTTTTACTTGAATAAACTTAAAGGGGGTATACCATTTTGTTCTTCTTAAATCTGTATTTAATTGATTGGATAAAGCTGCTAAACTTTCCCAATTACCAATTTGGGATAAAAAGTAGGCTTCTTTATAATCATTCAGTACATCAGCTTCTTTTTTCTGTTTTAAGCTGCTTTCTTTTTTCTTTGTGACATAAAAACCTCTTGGAAACCTATCTTCTACTATTTTGATAATACTATCCGACTTTTCGTTTAAATTTTCATGTAGGTAATGGCTTGCTAAATCCAACATAGCTCTTTCGGTAATGGCAGTATCAATATTATTGGCAATTACTTTAGTATAAAGGGGATAGGCTCTTTCAAAATCGTTCAACTCTAGTAAAAAAGTTTGGGCATTCGCTAAAGCTGCTTTATTCCAATCTTGTTTAGATTTTATATAAGAACTGCCATCTGTAATCATTTCATAACTATTTCCCTTTTCATCTGCTTTTGAATTTTCTTTTTCATCTTTGGACAGGCTCCTATTTTGCAAAGAGTCCTTACTTGTATTATTTTGAAAGCCAGTACTTGTTGCATCCTGATTGCTTAAGCTGCTGGGTGCATTCATTAGGCTTGTTTTTCTTCTCCAACTATCCACATTGGGTCTTGGCCCCCATTTCTGTGTAAAGTTTTGTTTGCCTTGTACTAATACAGACCTATTATCAAAGTAAAAATCACTATTACTATTATTACTAAAACTATTATTGTTATTAAGGCTACTAAAATTATTTATAGCATCATTATCTTGTTGGCTATTTTTGTTCGAATTAGGCGTTTTATCTAAAAAAATATCTTTTAAAAATTCATTTTCAATTTTGGTTCTTTTTTGCCATAATTTAAAATAGGCTTCTTGATTGGATGGGTTTAGTTGGTAAATGTATTGTAGGGTATCTTGAGCTTCTACTATTTTTTCATTAGTGCTAATAGTGCTTAACCATTTTTTTCTGGCTTGAATGGTTTCGTAGTTAGGGTTTGTTTTTAATACAATACTTACACTATCATATGCAAGTTTAGCGGTACTATAGTGGTTGTTTGAATAGTTGATATCCCCTAATAATTCAAAAGCTTTTTGTTTTTGTTTTAGGTTGCTTCTATTTTTTTTGATAGATTGAATTAACCAGTCGTTGGCTTTTGTGTAAGCATTGTTTTGAATGGCTAATTTTGCCATCTCAAAATAAATGATATCGGCATAAGGTTTATACTTATCTCTTTTTATCATTTTCTCAAGTGAGTAGGCGAGTTCTTCCCAGGCATTGTTTGCGTTTTTGGCATCATAGCTAATCATACTAATTTTTGCATAGACGCTAATAATTGGGTTCACTGCATTTTGATTCGCTTTTTTAAACCAAGGATAGGCTTTATCCCACTTATCTGCCTTCTGCCATAACTGTCCTATTAAATAGTACCATCTTGTTTTTGCTGCATCATCAGGTGCATTGTTTATACCTTTTTCAAGGGCAGCCGCTGCTTTATCATACATTTCCATTTGATAATAGCCATAAGCAAGCTGTTCATTTAAAAAGGGGTATAGTCTTTTAGGGAAAATGGCATCGGCTTCTAATAGTTGTAATAAACTAATGCCCTCATTCCACTCTTCTTTTTCAATATAATTTCTTGCTTGCCAAATCATACTTTCGTTACGTACATTTAAATTTTCGAAAAAGCGATTATTCTCTGCTGTGGCAATGCTAAATTTACCTTTGGTATTTCTTAGATTACTTCCAATGGGCAAGTCCATTCCATCTTGTTTTTCATCGAACGAGTAGTTAATAAATTGGAGTATACTGCCGGCTGTATCAAAGTCTTTATGAAATAAATAAGCCTTGGCTAAAAGTAAATAAGCGTCATCTACCCAATTGCTTCTTAAATCGTGTAATACAATATTGGCATTACACCTATAAATTATGGAGTCGATACTATTTTTAGAGGTAGCACTTAAATCGTAATCATAAAAACTAATTAAGGTAGTATAGTCATCGACATATTCATTTCTAGCTTTTAAAATGTTTCCATTCAATTCTTCTTCTGCATTAAATAAAAAATTAAACTGAGAAACTGTATTTTGATAAGCTCTTCGGCCTAAAGTATATTTTGTATTAAGCAGGCGTTCATAGGGCAGGGGTTTTTCAATTTCCTGAGGGATTACTTTGCCTACTATTTTATTAGCCTTATCATTCGCAGCCCCCTTTAATTTATTGACCTTATTTAAAATAAAATCGTTTGCTTTTTTTTGAGTGCTATCTAAAATACTATTGGCTTTTTTGATAAGCTTACTATTATTAATATCTAGTAGGGAACTACTTGTATCTGTTTTTTGCTGGGGGCTGTCTTGTATTTTTTTAGTGCTGCTTTGTGCATTTGCTTGTAAGCAAAATTGGCTAAGGATGCAGATGGCCCAAAACCAATTCGTAGAAAATTTATAAGGGGCTTTTGTATGCTGCATAAAAGGGTTAAAATCGCCTTAAAAATACATTTATTTCCTATTATTCTCTTAAAAAAATGGAATAGGTTGTATCTTTAACAAGCACACTGCTTTATGCCAAAATTAGATATCAATAATACTTTCAAAAGAACCAGTAATACTTACCGATTAGTGGTCATGAACGACGACACCTTTGATGAAGTAGTAGCGTTTAGATTGTCTAGAAAATCGGTTTATATTGGTTTCAGTATTAGTTTTATTTTACTTGTTGGTTTAACTATTGCCCTAATTGCTTTTACGCCTCTTAAATATTATATCCCGGGCTATGGCACCAAAGAAAGTAGAACGGCTTTGCAACTATTAAAAATTAGAACCGATTCCTTAGAGCAGTCCATTCATTATAAAGAACAATATCTAGAAGGTATAAAAAAAGTTTTGTCTGAAGGCAATCCTAAACAATTAGACACTTTGCCTTTGGTATTACCAGATAGCAAACAATCTTTTGATTAATGGCATCTCCCTCTTCCCATAATAATAAAGAGAATCCGGTGAATAGCTTAGCCAAATATGCTGGTCTAGGAACGCAAATTATAGCGGGTCTATTAATTAGCTTGTATCTAGGAAAGAAGATGGACACTTACTTTACTTGGCATAACCGAGCTGCCTGGATTTTACCTTCATTTTTCATTTTATTTACGCTGGTGATGGTAGTGAGAGATACACAACAAAAAAAATAGGTATAACATAAAATAATTTAAACATCATCGTCACTATTCATCAAAATATCCTTTATGTTTTTTAAAAAGAATCTTACTGCCTTTGTATTATTTATGGTGGTCTTGGTGGCAGGTCAAACAATTATATTCAATGGTTTTTATGTACCTGTTAAAATTAATTTTGTACTAACGGTGAATATGATGTTGTTTGCAATGGTATATTTAAATTATATAAGACTGCAAAGAGTAGATAAGGCCAACCCCAATGCCTTAATTAGATCTGTGCTATTAGGAACGCTGTTTAAACTAATTGTATTTGCAGGCGCTGCCTTAACCTATGTGAAACAGGCTAAAGAACCAGTAGGGTATCCAACTCTACTAGCTAGCATGGCATTGTACTTGGCTTATACCTGGCTTGAAATTAAAGAAGCAGTAAGTAAAAAATAATCATCTATTTTTAATTCATTATTATTTTGGCAAAAGTTGAACATCCTTTACATGCTTTAAATACCTATTTGCCAGAAGGGGCTTTTGAGCCAGTGATTCAACTTATTAATCACTATAAAGTTCATCTGACTGTAACAAGAGAAAGAAAATCGGTATTAGGCGATTATAGGCATGCCGCTATGGGGGCCAATCATAAAATATCGGTGAATGGAAATTTAAATAAGTATGAATTTCTAATTACTTTATTACATGAGCTAGCGCATTTACTTTGTTTTGAACAATACAGAAATAGGGTGGAGGCCCATGGTAAAGAATGGAAGGCTATTTATGGGCAATTATTAGCTCAGTTTATTCAGTTAGCAATTTTTCCAGAAGATATTCGCAAGAGTTTGCAAAAAACTTTACTAAACCCCGCTGCCACTGCCAATGGTGAAACTGCTTTGCTCTTGGTACTTCGCAAATACAATCCAGTGCAAAAAGAGGGAGTGGTAACACTGGCGCATCTTGCAGATGGAACCTTGTTTATGGAAACAAAAGGCAGGACTTTTAGAAAAATAAAATTAAGACGCAAACGTATTGAATGTATTGAAGTGGCTACAGGAAATATTTATTTATTCAGCGCCCTTACAGAAGTAAAAATAGTGTAAACAAAAATCATTAGAGAGAATTTTTACTTTTTTATATTTTATAAAAAATCTGTAAAACTAAAAAGCCCTCGAGATATCGAGAGCTTTTTTAAAATCATAAGAGAGAATTTTTGACTTTTTTATATTTTATAAAAAAAGCAAAAAATTCTAAGCCACAGCTTGTTTCACCAAAGCTGCTGCTTCGCTTAATTGAATAGCAGACTGTACTTTCAATCCACTCTCGTCTATTAATTTTTTAGCTTCTACTGCATTGGTTCCTTGTAAACGAACAATGATAGGGATATTAATATTGCCTAATTTATTAAAGGCTTCAATCACACCCGCTGCAACACGGTCGCAACGAACAATACCGCCGAATATATTAATTAGAATTGCTTTTACATTTGGGTCTTTCAAGATAATTCTGAATCCAGCCTCAACTGTTTGTGCATTGGCAGAACCACCCACGTCTAAGAAGTTGGCAGGCTCGCCACCACTTAATTTAATCATATCCATGGTCGCCATAGCTAAACCAGCTCCGTTCACCATACAACCCACATTGCCATCTAATTTCACAAAGTTTAAATTGTATTCACCTGCTTCTACTTCTGTTGGATCTTCTTCAGATACATCGCGCATAGCTAATAAATCAGGATGACGCATTAAGGCGCTATCGTCAATATTCATTTTGCAATCTACTGCAATGATTCTGTCATCAGAAGTTTTGAATAAAGGGTTTATCTCTAACATACCACAATCTAAACCAACATAAGCGTTGTATAAATTAGTGACAAACTTTACGCAGCTTTTAAGAGCATCACCACTTAAACCTAGGTTAAATGCAATTTTTCTTGCTTGAAAACCTTGCAAGCCACCACCTGGGTGTATCCACTCTTTAAATATTTTTTCTGGAGTATTATGTGCTACTTCTTCAATATCCATTCCACCCTCGGTGCTATACATTACTACATTCATGCCTTTAGCACGATCCAATAAAATAGAAAGGTAAAATTCTTTAGTAGGCTGAGGGCCTTCATAATAAACGTCTTGTGCAATTAAAATTTTAGAAACTAATTTACCAGCAGGGCCAGTTTGAATAGTCACTAAAGTACCCCCTAAGATATTCTTTGCAAATGTTTCAATATCTAAAGCAGATTTACCTACAGCTACACCTCTTTGTTCTGTGCCTTCTATTTTTCCTTTACCACGACCACCTGCATGAATTTGTGCTTTTACAACAGCAAACTTGTTTTTCGTTTCGCTGGCAATTTTATTATAGGCTTCCACCGCGGCTTCCACTGTTTCAACAGCTACCCCTTCTTGAACGGGTACATTATACTTTTTAAGTAGTTCCTTAGCTTGGTATTCGTGCAAATTCATAGTAAGTAAAATTTTGGCGAAGATAATAGATTATAGGCAATGATTATCCTTAAAAATATATTTTGTTGTTTAAACATTGAATTATATCTTTACTTTTTAAAAATAAGTCATAAGGATGTATTTTAGCAGAAGCAAATCCTTAATTAATCAAAAATTCATATATGAAAAAAATCATGTTTTCTTTAGTAGTTATTGCAGCTACAATTTCATTGGTTTCATTTGCGCCTAAGGCGAAAAATGCTGATGTAGTAAATTTTAAAGTTACTGCTCAAAAAAGTAAAGTAGACTTTACAGGTTCTAAAAAAAGCGATTACCATACAGGTTATTTCCCAATCAAATCTGGCGCTGTTCAAGTAAATGGCGGTAAGTTAGTAGGAGGTAGTTTTGTAATTGATATCGCTGGTTTAAAAGTTACAGATGCTGGTGGTGGCGAGAAATTACAAGGTCATTTGATGTCTGGTGATTTCTTCGACATTGCAAAATTAGGATTCGGTGAAGCTAGCTTTACGATTAGTTCTGTAGAATATACAAAGGCTGACAGAGCTACTATTAAAGGTGACTTAAACTTAAAAGGAATTAAAGCGCCAGTTACTTTTTCAGCTGTGATCAGAAATGCAGATGATAAAGGTTTCTTCGCTGAAGCATTTATGCCTTTTGATAGAACTCTATTCGGTATCAACTATGGTATTGGAATGGTAGATTCTGAAGTTCAATTAGCTATTCATATTTATGGTACTAAATAATTCACTTCTTAGAATTATTTGAAACTTTAATAAGATATAAAAAAAGCCCCACGAGAAATCGTGGGGCTTTTTGCTTATCGTTAATTTTAAATACCGTATCGCTCTTTCAATACATGTAAATGATGTAGGGCATGACCAAATATAATAAAGCTTAAAGCATTTACTGACATTGGATTATTACTAGCTATTCCTTTTTGTTTTAAGTCTTCTTCAGTAAAAGAATTAAATAAGAAATTAGTAGACTGTCTTACCGCTTTCCATTCAGCTATCATCTCTTTCCAGTTACGATGCGCAGCAGTGGCATTTTTGGCATATTCATTTTCATCAAAGCCAGCTATGGCATTAGGTTCTTTTCTGGCAATGGCTACTGCCCTGTAGGCAAAAATTCTTTCTGTATCAATGACATGCTGAAACATTTGTTTAATTGTCCATTTGTCTTCAGCGTACGCATAATTTATTTTTTCTAAGGGGATAGCATTCCAAGATTCAATAATGCGTTCGTTGTATTGTTGCACCAATATTGAATAGTCTTTACCACTTGTATAGTTAATATAAGTTTGATAATAAGGGGCGTATTCAGTAACACTGGGTCTGGGCATATTTTGTTTTTATTAGGTATATATTAGTTTATATTTTACAAATCGAATTGTATGCCTTGTGCTAATGGTAAATGATTGCTCCAGTTAATAGTATTGGTTTGTCTACGCATATAGGCTTTCCAAGCGTCAGATCCACTTTCTCTTCCACCACCTGTTTCTTTTTCACCACCAAAAGCGCCACCAATTTCCGCGCCACTAGTTCCAATATTTACATTGGCAATACCGCAGTCGCTTCCGCTTTGCGATAAAAATAATTCAGACTCTCTCATATTTAAAGTCATGATGGCAGAAGATAATCCCTGAGGCACTCCATTTTGAATAGCAATGGCTTGCTCTAATTTGGAATATTTCATTACATATAAAATGGGCGCAAATGTTTCGTGTTGTACAATATTATAATGGGGTAGTGCTTCAGCAATACAAGGTTTTACATAACATCCACTTTCATATCCTTTACCTTCTAATACACCACCTTCTACTAAAAATTTACCACCTTCTTTTTTGCAAGCTTCTATAGAATTCAAATACATTTTTACAGCTTCTTTGTCAATCAATGGGCCCATATGATTTTTTGAATCTAAAGGATCTCCAATTTTAATTTGTCCATAGGCCTTGGTTAATTTTGCCACAAAACTATCGTATACTTTTTCATGTATAATTAAACGGCGTGTACTCGTACATCTTTGACCTGCAGTACCAACGGCTCCAAACACCGCACCAATTAAAGACATATCTAAATCGGCATGTTCTGAAATAATAATAGCATTATTGCCTCCTAATTCTAAAATAGTTTTTCCTAAACGCGCTGCTACCGCAGTATTTAATAATTTACCCATTCTAGTAGATCCTGTTGCAGATACTAAAGGAATGCGGGTATCTTTTGACATCCATTCACCCACTTCACGTCCTCCTTGAATTAAATTATTAACGCCTTCTGGTACATTATTTTCTTTAAATACTTTTGCAATTATGTTTTGTATAGCATTACCACATAAAGGTGTTTTTTCACTAGGCTTCCAAACAGTAACATTACCACATACCCAGGCAAGTGCAGCATTCCAACTCCATACAGCTACTGGAAAATTGAAGGCTGAAATAATACCCACAATACCTAATGGATGCCATTGCTCATACATTCTATGCGAAGGTCTTTCACTATGCATAGTAAGTCCGTATAGTTGTCTTGATAATCCTACTGCAAAATCGCAGATATCAATCATCTCTTGTACTTCTCCTAAACCTTCTTGTAAACTTTTTCCCATTTCATAACTTACCAACTGACCCAATGCCTGTTTTTCTTTTCTTAAGGCATCTCCCATTTGACGAACTATTTCTCCTCTTTTCGGGGCTGGCCAATTTCTCCATTCTAAAAAAGCAGACTGCGCTGTTGTAATAATTTTTTCATAAGCTTCTTTATCAGTACTTATTACTATTCCAATTTCTTTATTGTCAACAGGAGAAGAAGAAACAATTATTTCACCTTTACTATTTTGCCACACCGTGCCTGTTGAACTTCCCTCGTTTTTCTTTAGTAATTGCAGTTGTTGTAAAAATTCCATAGTTGTATAATTTATAAATTAACCTTTCATTTTCTCAATAAGACTAGTTGTTGAAAAACCCTCTACAATAGGGTTGATAATAACTTTACCGCCATTCGCTATTACTTCTTTACCACCTACTACTTGCTCAATTGTATAGTCGCCACCTTTCACAATTACATCAGGTAGTAATGCCGTTATTAATTCAAGTGGTGTTTCTTCTTCAAATATAACCACCGCATCTACCACAATTAAATTGGCAAGTACAATGGCCCTACTTTCTGTGCTATTAATGGGGCGGCTAGGGCCTTTTAATTTTCGAACACTAGCGTCGCTGTTTAAACCCACTATTAAATAATCGGCTTCCTCCGCTGCCTGCGTTAATGAAAATAAATGACCCGGATGTAAAATATCAAAACAGCCATTGGTAAAAGAAACTTTCTTGCCTGTTACTTTTAATGCAGCCATGATAGTTTTGGCAGTGGCAATAGTCATTATTTTTTTTTCAATAGACGCTCCCGTTTTCATCTTAATTTTTTTGCTTGTTGAATAATGGAAGTGCAATTAAAGCAGCGCCTCCTAAAACTAAAATAATTATGAATTGTGAAAACCATTGCAATGTGCCATTGGCTAATCCTAAAGTATAATCCACTCCGTTTAACTCTAAAACTTTTGCCATAAAATAGGCATAAGCACCAATGCCACCTGGCGTTATAATCATACCAATACTTGCAAAGGCTAAACAGCTAATGGCTGTTTGAAAAGAACTTTCAGTGCCCTCTGTTGCATACAAGCCCACATAAGTGGCTAGTAAATACAAAAACCAAATGGCAAAAGAGTAGAAGAAAAATAAATTATGTTTTTTTAATTTGGTCGCACTCATTACGCCTTCCCAAACACCTGCAATAATTTTTTTAATAGCAAGTATTGCATTTTGCATTTTTGATTTGAAAAACCAAAACGCTACGATGGCCGCTAATAGAATAACAGCTATAATGATATAGATTGTTTGATTGCTTCCGCTAGCATCTCCGGCGGCTTTTCCATAAGTTTTGAATTGATTCCAACCGGCTTCCACCACACTGAATTGAAGGGTAAGGGCTAGTAAAAAAATAACACCTAGGCTTATGACATCAAAGGCCCTTTCTGCAACAATGGTACCTACAATTTTTTCAGCGGGTACTTTCTCATATTTTGAAAGTAGGGTACACTTTAAAACCTCTCCTAATCTTGGAACAGCCAAGTTGGCCAAATAGCCAATTAAGACCGCTAAAAATGTATTCATAATGGAGGGCTTATATCCCAGCGGTTCCATAATTAATCTCCATCTTAAAGCACGCACTAAATGAGAGAGTCCAAGTATGAGTCCAACAGGGAAAATGATCCATAATTTTGACTTTTGTAAGGCTATAGTAAATTTATCCCATTCTTGAGGGGGGATTTGATGTAAACTCCACCAAATCAATAAAATGCCTATGAAAAAGAAGAAGGCTATTTTAATAAATTTACTCATGTGTAATGCTGTTAAACAATTCTCTGCAATTTACGACCAATTGTCTACAAATGAAGGGGGGAGAGGGTATTTATTAGTCTTTTTTGTTGTTTCTTAAAGTCCTTACAATTACGTACCTTCGCACACTCAAACATAGATTTGAGTTAAACCAAAAGGAATGTCTGAAAAAAAACGAATCTTATATATCGCCACAGAAATGTCGCCCTATTTAGAGCTGACCGAATTTGCTGAGGTAATTAATAAGCTCGCCATAAAAAGCAACGACAGTGGATTAGAAGTTCGTTGTATTATGCCTCGTTTTGGGGTGATTAACGAAAGAAGACACCGTTTACATGAAGTGGTTAGACTTTCTGGAATTAATGTTCAATTAGACGGAGACGACTATCCCTTACAAATTAAAGTGGCTTCTTTACCGAATGCCCGTTTACAAGTATACTTTTTAGAAAACGAAGACTTTTTCAAACGCAAGCAAATTTTTCATGATGAAACTGAAAAATGGTTTGATGACAATGCATTAAGAACTATTTTCTTCTGTAGAGGTGCTTTGGAAACAGTGAAAAAATTTGGATGGCCTCCAGATATTATTCATTGTAGTGGTTGGATGACTGGTTTAATTCCGGCCTATATAAAACACGCTTACAAGAAAGAGCCTGTTTTCTCTAATGCTAAAATCGTATACACGATTGGTCAAAATACATTTGAAGAAAAGTTCAATAAAGATTTATTAACAAAGGCTATTATCAATACCAATATTAAAGACAAAGATTTAGAACCTTTCAAGGATTTAAATAATGCTGCTTTATTTAGAGGTGGTGCTACCTATGCTGATGCTATTACTTTTGGATCTGATATTATTGATAAAAAATTAGTATCAGAATTTTCTGCTGTGAAAGGAAAAAAAGTGGTTCCTTTTAACGGATGGGACTCCGATTTAACAGAGTATTTAGATTTATACAACGAACTTGCATCTAAGTAAAGACAAATTAAATTCATGGTATCAAATTACACAATAAGAATATTTATTATATCTCTTTTTTCAACGCTGGTTTTTTCAGCTTGTACTAGAATTGGCAGTTCGGAATTAGGTCTTGGTTTACTTCCTTCAATGGATGCTTACAATACAAAAGATACCACACTCGATGTAATTACCGAAACTTTGGAAAGAACAGATTCAATGAGGGTCTACTTATCAGACGATCAAGTGCTAGGAAATATCACCAGCGATCCTATTTTTGGAACCACGAATGCTTCTATGTATTTTCAAGTGGTGCCTAGTTTTTTCCCATTTTTTATTGCAGGTAGTAAAGATAGTTTAGTCGTTGACTCAGCTATTTTAATTTTATCTTATAAAGGTTTTTATGGCGATACCACAAAGCCTGTAAAACTTCAATTAAAAAGAATTAGTGCAGCTACACCTTTAGATGCGTATAAATTATATGCCTCTAATTATCCTGAATTATACAATTTCAAAACCGATCAAAATTTAGGGGAGAGCACTGTCGATTTTGCTAAAATAGGAGATTCATTGTATACCCGATTTGAGGCTTCCAAAAATACCATCCGTATTAAATTGTCTAAAAGTTTTGCTACTCAATTTTTAAAAGAATTTGATTCAAATAATGCTTATAGAAGTGATACTACTTTACGTGCCTATTTTCCAGGGTTTGCATTAACGGCAGATGAGTCCGCTAATAAAAATGTATTACTAAAAATAAACTTACTAGATTCTAATACTAAATTGGCGCTTTATTATAATACCAATGCAACTGCTACTAATGCAACTGCTCCAAGAGATACAGCAGTGGTTAACTTTAAGTTTAGTATTTATAGCAATGGAAATGTCAATTTTATAAAGCGTAATAGAAATGGCGCTGAAATTGCTAAACATATGGATAAAGTGGCCAATGATTCATTGGTCTATGTGCAAACCAGTCCAGGTACCATGGTTAAAGTTAAAATACCAGGTATAAAGAATTTTGCGAATAAAATTATACACCGTGCTGAATTAATTGCAGAGCAAGTGCCCGATGCTGCTGGAGCAGGTAGTTTAGAATCTAAATTTTTACCTCCTAGGTATTTGTTCTTAGCAACCTATGATTCTGTTTCAAAGACTTTTGGCAATGTACCTAACGATTTTGCAGGTACCACCAACGCCAGCTCTTTTACACAGTTTGGAGGTAAATTAATTTATAAGTCTATTGATGGCTATGATAATATAGCTTCTTATACCTTTAATATAAGTAGATATGTGCAAGGAGTTGTCTCTAGAAAAGACTCTCTATTCGATTTTCGAATTATTGCGCCAGTGAATGACTCCCTTACTTTAGTACCTCCTTATCCTTATAATAAAGAAGCTCCTTCAAAGGACTATCTCACCACAGCTATTGCCAACCAGGCAGCTACTGGACGTGTTGTTTTAGGGGGTGGAAGTAGAAAGAAGTTCAGAATGAGGGTACGTATCTATTATTCCGATTTATAGATCAATTTATTACTTTAATTAATATATTTGCACCTTAAATACTAATCTATGCCATATTTATTTACTTCAGAAAGTGTTTCTGAAGGACATCCAGACAAAGTAGCCGATCAGATTTCTGACGCCTTAATTGATAACTTTTTAGCCTTTGACCCACAGTCAAAAGTAGCTTGTGAAACTTTAGTAACTACTGGTCAAGTAGTTTTAGCAGGGGAAGTAAAATCTAAAGCTTATTTAGATGTACAAACTATTGCGCGTAATGTGATCAAGAAAATTGGTTACACAAAGAGTGAATATATGTTTGAAGCAGATAGTTGCGGTGTGTTGTCAGCAATACATGAGCAGTCTGCCGATATCAACCAAGGAGTGGATAGAAAGAAAAAAGAAGAGCAAGGTGCTGGTGACCAAGGTATGATGTTTGGTTATGCAACTAATGAAACAGACGACTATATGCCTTTGGCTTTAGACTTAGCGCACAAAATTCTAATTGAATTAGCTGCTTTAAGAAGAGAGAACAAAGCTATTAAATATTTACGTCCCGATGCAAAGTCTCAAGTAACGCTTGAGTACAACGATAAAAATCAACCCGTAAGAATTGATGCCATTGTAGTTTCTACTCAACACGACGATTTTGATGCAGAAGCAAAGATGTTAGCGAAAATTAAAAAAGATATTGTTGAAATTTTAATTCCACGCGTAAAAGCAAAATATAAGAAATACGCTAAGTTATTTAACAACGATATTAAGTATCATATTAACCCTACGGGTAAGTTTGTAATTGGTGGTCCACATGGTGACACTGGTTTAACAGGCCGTAAAATTATTGTAGATACTTACGGTGGTAAAGGTGCACACGGTGGTGGAGCCTTCTCTGGTAAAGATCCTAGTAAGGTAGACCGTTCTGCTGCTTATGCAACGCGTCATATTGCGAAGAACTTAGTAGCTGCTGGTGTAGCGAGTGAGGTATTAGTACAAGTTTCTTACGCCATTGGTGTAGCGAAACCTACTTCTATTAACGTAAACACTTACGGTACTGCTAAAGTAAAATTAAACGATGGTCAAATTGGTAAATTAGTAGAATCTATATTTGATTTACGTCCTTACTTTATCGAGCAAAGATTAAAGTTAAGAACACCAATGTATAGTGAAACGGCTGCTTACGGACATATGGGTCGTAAGAATGAAACAGTGACTAAAACATTTACTACACCCGATGGTAAATCAAAGACTATGAAAGTAGAATTATTTACTTGGGAGAAATTAGATTATGTAGCGAAAGTGAAAAAAGCTTTCGGTTTAAAATAATAAATGCATTGAACATTATAAAAACCCTCTCGAGATTCGAGAGGGCTTTTTATTTAGAAGATATAGGCGAATTAGATTTACATCATAGACACTTAATTAATATAATTTTATGACGAACGAAAAAAATCCCTGGGAAACCCTTGGTGGTAAATTAGTGTACGATAATCCTTGGATAAACTTAACTGAATACGAAGTAATAACCCCTGCAGGCACACCAGGTATTTATGGTAAAGTACATTTTAAAAATATTGCCATTGGTGTTATTGTCATTGATGAAAACGGAGATACTTATTTAGTAGGTCAATACCGTTTTCCTTTAAATGAATACAGTTGGGAAATTCCAGAAGGGGGTTGTCCCGTAGGAACCGATTATTTAACAACTGCTAAAAGAGAGTTAAAAGAAGAGACAGGTTTTGAAGCAAAAAATTGGATAGAAATTTTACGCATGCATGTTTCTAATTCAGTATCTGATGAGTACGCAGTAGTCTATGTAGCCCAAGACTTAACGGCTGGAGAAGCGGAACCAGAAGACACTGAAAAATTAGCTGTTCAAAAAATGCCTTTTACAGAGGCATTGCAATGGGTAATGGAAGGAAAAATTACCGATTCAATTACAGTGGCTGCCATTTTAAAATGGAATGCAATGCAATCAAAAATCGTTTAACTTTGAGCATTATGGAGGAAAGACAATCAAGACCAGATAGACCCTATAAGCCAAGACCCAAATTTAATGCAGATCGTGGTCCTGTAACAGAGCGTAAGTTTATTATTGGTCGTCAACCATTAATAGAGGCATTTGAATCGGGTACCAATATTGAAAAAATACTCATTCAGAAAAATGCACAAGGAGAGGGCTTAACTGAAATTAAAAATGCTGCCAGAGAAAAAAGTATTCCTATACAATTAGTACCCATTGAGAAATTAAATGGAATGTCTAAGGCGAATCATCAGGGGGTAATCGCCTATATTTCAAAAGTAAAATATTTAGAATTACAAGAAGTCATTGATTTTGTGGTAGCTAAAGCACAAACACCCCTTTTTTTAATGCTAGATGGTGTCACCGATGTAAGAAATATTGGTGCTATTGGAAGAAGTATTCATTGCTGCGGGGCGCAGGCTTTAATTATTCCTGATAAAGGAGTGGGTGCTTTAAATGAAGAAGCTTTTAAAAGTAGTGCAGGAGCACTTGAACATATACATATTGTAAGAGTGAATAGTTTATTGAAAGCGGTGGACTTACTTCATTTAAATGGCATACAAGTTTTTACCAGTGAAATGCGCGCTGAAAAAAATATTCATGAACTGGATTTAACCATTCCTTCTTGTATTATTATGGGAGATGAGGGCAGAGGGGTACAACCTTATTTAGCCAAGGCAGCAGACTATTTTTTCAAAATACCAATGGCCACTAATTTTGATTCCTTTAATGTATCTGTTGCTGCTGGTATTATTTTATATGAAGCCATGAAGCAAAGAATGTTTCCCCAAAAATAATTGCCCTTAGATGAGTACCTTAAAATTTAAATTAACCCTTCCTTCAAAACGTTCTGAAAACTCTATTGGGTACAGGGATAATTTATTTTTAATAGGCTCTTGCTTTTCAGAAAATATGGGAGCTAAATTAAATACCCATTTATTTAAGGTATTTGAAAACCCACATGGTGTTTTATTTAATCCAATGAGTGTGGCGCAGTCCTTATCGGATTGCATTAATAAGAAACAATATACAGAAGCCGAACTTTTTGAACTCAATGAAGTTTGGAATAGTTGGCAGCATCATAGTCGTTTTTCAGGCGTAACTACTAAGGAGGCTTTAGAAAAAATTAATGAATCAATTAGTAAGGCCCATACCTTTTTAAAAACAGCCGATCATATTGTTATTACATTAGGATCTGCTTGGGTATATCAATTAAATAGTCAGTCACCTCATTCAGCAGGGCAGGTAGTGGCTAATAATCATAAAGCACCAGCTGCTTGGTTTGATAAATATTTAATGAAACCCGATGTATTAGTTATTTTATTAAAAAAGTTGATAGAGGATTTGCTTCAGTTTAATGCGCATTTACAAATTATATTTACCATTAGTCCTGTGCGTCATTTAAGAGAAGGCTTGGTGGAAAATAATAGGTCTAAGGCTGTCTTAATTCAAGCCGTGCATGAAATAGTGGAAACCTCTAAGCAAACTGCATATTTCCCTTCTTATGAATATGTGATAGATGATTTAAGAGACTACCGTTTTTATTCCGAGGATTTAGTACATCCCAATTATGCTGCTTCCAATTATGTTTGGGAGAAGTGGGTAGAGACTTATATGAATGAGGAAACCCAGAACATCATGAAACAGGTAGCCGAATTACAATTAGCTATGCAGCATAAGCCTTTTTTTGCAGGATCATCACAACACCGCGCTTTTCTTGAAAATTGTATCGCTAAAAGCGAGCGATTATTAAGCTTATATCCTTATTTGCCATTGCATGATCAAGTTCAGTTTTTTAAGCAAGGAATTGGCAAATAATATCTTAATTTAGTTCTCTAAATATTTCTTATGCGATTACTACCCTTTATTGCCTCAGCTATTGTTACTATTAGCTTAGTTACCGTTTTAAATACTCAATTATCTATTGGTACTACGAAGTCGCCAAAGCTGGGTTATTTTTTATCGCCACAACATGGTTTTTGGAAAAATGCAGAAAAGGTAAATACCAATTTCGATGCCTCTATTATTGCAAATGAATTAAAAGGAAATGTAGATGTGTATTTAGATGATAGGTTAGTACCGCATATTTATGCCGATAATGACCAGGACGCTTATTTTGTTCAAGGTTATTTACACGCAAAGTTCAGATTATGGCAGATGGACTTTCAAACAAGGGTAGCTTCTGGAAGACTAAGTGAAATTGCGGGTCCCGATAGATTACCCATTGATCGTTTTTTTAGAAGATTAGGCATGGTCTATGGAGCAGAGAAAACAGAGGCCAATATTAATGCCAACAATCCTGAAATGAAAGAAACGGTAGATGCCTATACTGCAGGGGTGAACGCCTTTATAAAACAAATGGATCCAGCAGACATGCCTTTTGAATTTAAGTTAATGAATTATGCCCCTGAAAATTGGACCCCTAAAAAGACTTATTTGTTTTTAATGTTTATGTCTTATGATTTAACAGGTCGTGCAGCCACTTCTGATTTACAATTAACCAATACAAGAGATTTTTTAGGCTATGATTTATTTGATAAATTATATACTAATAACCAAGATTCTTTAGACCCCATTATTCCAAAAGGTACGGTATATCAGAAGCCTTCCATTGTTCCTATTAAACCTATCAATGCCGATTCTGCTTATTTGCATCAATCTACCGCAGTTGGTATTACCAATGTTGAAACGCCGCTAGCGCCTAATAAAAATAATGGAAGTAATAACTGGGCAGTAGCCGGTTCTAAAACAAAATCGGGTCGTCCTATTTTAGCCTCTGATCCGCATTTAGGATTAAACATGCCTTCGCTTTGGTATGAAGTACAAATTACTACACCTACGCATAGCACTTATGGAGCAAGTTTCCCAGGTTCTCCTGCAGTTATTATCGGATTCAATGATAGTTTAGCATGGGGCGTTACCAATGCAGGTAGAGATGTATTAGATTTTTATGAAATTAAATTTAAAGACAGTACAGAAAATGAATATTGGTATAATGGTAAGTGGAACACTGCTGAAAAAAGAACAGAAGTCATTAAAGTAAAAGATAGCGCCGATGTAGTAGAACAAATACCTATGACCGTTTGGGGGCCTACTATGTATGATGCACATTATCAAAATCCACAATCTAAAGGACGTAATTTAGCCATTCAGTGGACAGCGCATAATACTTCAACAGGGGTGGAAACTTTTTACAGATTGAACCGTGCCAAAAACTATGACGATTATATCAAGGCCACTGCACTATGGACCTGCCCTGGACAAAACTTTGTTTTAGCTACTAAGACGGGAGATATTGCCATTAAGCAACAAGGAAGTTTTGTAGCAAGATGGGAGCGACAAGGAGATTTTATTATGCCAGGAGACGATACTACTTATGCATGGCAAGGAATGATTCCGAATGAAGAAAACCCCACTATAAAAAATCCGGAGCGCGGCTTTGTAAGCAGTGCGAATCAAAAAGCAACTGATGCAACCTATCCTTATTATTTAGGTACGGCCACTTCTTTCCCACTATACAGAGGTATTAGTGTCAATCAGCATTTAATTGGCATGTCTAATATTTCAGCAGAAGATATGCAAGCCTTGCAAACCAATAACGATAATGTATTTGCGGCCACTGCAAGACCTGCTTTAATGAAATATTTACAAGTAGACAAACTAAGCCCCGATGCCAAAAGAATGGTAGATGAAATGAACAACTGGGATTTAGTCAATAGCGAAAATTCAAAAGGCATTACTGTATTTGAAATTGTTTGGGACAGTGTCACAGAAGCAGTTTGGGGAGATGAATTAAAAGGTTCTCCCACTGCACTTACTAGTCCCGATGATTTTGTTTTAGTAGATCAGTTGTTAAAAGATTCTAATTGGTCTGTAGCGGATGATATCAGCACCAAAGGTAAAATTGAAAATTTTAAAGATCAAGTTACATTAGGTGTTGAAAATGCCACCAAAAAATTATTGGAATTAGAAAAAGAAAATAAATTAGAATGGGCTTTATTTAAAGCCACTAGGGTAATGCATCTTACTAAAATACCTGCTTTAAGCAGAATGAATTTACCTATTGGAGGAGGAAAAAATATTATAAATGCCACCACTGAAATGCATGGACCAAGTTGGAGAATGGTGGTACACTTGACAGATGATATAGAAGCCTATGGTTTATATCCAGGTGGGCAGAGTGGTAACCCGGGTAGTACTTACTATGATAGTTTTATTGATTATTGGGCAGCCGGGAAATATTATCGATTATTATTTTTAGCCAAAGAAAAATTAATACAGAACGAAAGAACTAAATGGCATATTCAATTTAAAAAGTCAAACGCTTAAATATTACTTATGAAATATATTGTATCTATTTTATTATCTGCCCTGCTTGCCTATGCTGTTGGAATTTATGGCAATTTACCATGGTGGAGTTTTGTAGTCACTAATTTTATTATTGCTTTTGCTATACCTATTAAACCTGCACATTCTTTTACAGCGGGTGCCTTGGGTGTAGGCTCTTTATGGGCTGGGCTAGCTTTTGGAATTGATATGGCCAACAATCATATTTTGTCCACTAAAGTGGCAAAAGTTCTGACAATAGGTGATTCCTATTTACTAGTCATTTTTATGACCGTTGCCATTGGTACTTTATTAGGAGGACTTGCTTCATTAACAGGAAGCTTTCTTAGAAATAGTAAATGATTCTATTTATCTTTGTATTGAATTTCCCCAACCTGTAATTGGGATAAAAATTTAAGCTATGTCAGTGCTACACAATCGCATCTCCAATAAGGAGTTGAAAGAAAAATTATACGAGGAAAATTTTCCGCGAACCACCATCAGTTTTTATCAGTACTTCACCATTCAAGACCCCTTGGCTTTTAGAGATGAATTGTATAAGGGCTTGAATCATTTACAAGTCTTTGGGCGTATTTATATTGCCACTGAAGGTATTAACGCACAAATAAGTGTACCCACCCATTTATTCAAAGACTTTAAAACTTATTTGTATTCCATTAAAGGACTAGAAGGCTTAAGATTAAATATAGCCGTGAACGATAATGGAAAAAGTTTTTGGGTACTTCGTATTAAACAGCGTAGCAAAATTGTAGCCGATGGCATTGAAGATGCTAGTTTTAGTATGGAAAATAAAGGCAATTATGTAAATGCCGTGCAGATGAATGAATTAATAAGTTCACCTGAAACCATTGTCATTGATATGCGTAACCATTATGAATATGAAGTGGGGCATTTTGTGAATGCCATTGAAATTCCATCAGATACTTTTAGAGAGCAATTACCCATGGCTGCAGATATGATGAAAGATAAAAAAGATAAAAATATTATCATGTATTGCACAGGAGGTATTCGTTGCGAAAAAGCAAGTGCCTATATGTTGCATCATGGATTTAAAAATGTTTTTCATTTAGAAGGGGGTATTATTAATTATGCCAATCAAATTAAAGAAGAGGGCTTAGAGAGTCAGTTCAAAGGAAAGAACTTTGTATTTGATGATAGACTAGGTGAAAAAATTACGGAAGATATTATTTCAAAATGTCATCAGTGTGGTGCCCCTTGCGATACGCATACTAATTGCAAAAACGACGGCTGTCATTTATTATTTATTCAATGTCCTTCATGTGCTGAAACCTATGCGGGCTGTTGCACGCAGGCCTGCACAGGTATTGTACATCTGCCAGAGGAAAAACAAATTGAACTTAGAAAAGGGATTGATAAAGGCCAACAAATTTTTAATAAAAGCAAGCAGCGCTTGAGACCTCGATTAGGGATTGATATTTAAGTTTATTTAAGATAGAATATCAATTAAAAAATATTTCATTCTTCACTGCTCGTCATGACGCTAAAAAATTAAAAAAGAATCTAAAATTGTGAACTCGCTTCGCTCAGACATGCACAATTTTTTAACGATTCATTTTTACTTTTTCTTGACGCTATGACTCGAAGTTCAAAACTGAAATTAATTTTTAAATTTCTATTCTAAAACTAACTAAGCTTTTCTAGCGATGCGCATACAACTTTATAAGTTTCTTCTTCAGATAATTGCTGCGGTTTAAATTTTTCGCCAATTACTTGTTCGTAAAGCTCAATATATCTTTTAGAAATAGTATCAATCCAATCAGGTGACATAGCAGGTACTGTTTGTCCTTCTTTACCCATAAAATTATTCGCAATTAACCACTCGCGTACAAACTCTTTACTTAATTGTTTTTGTTTTTCCTTGCTTGCCTGTCTTTGTTCAAAGCCATCTGCATAAAAATAACGAGAAGAGTCGGGTGTGTGAATTTCATCCATTAAATAAATGGTATCACCAATTTTTCCAAATTCATATTTAGTATCCACTAAAATTAATCCTTGTTTAGCGGCAATTTCTTTTCCTCTTTGAAATAAAGCCAAAGCATATTTTTCCAGTACTGCCCAGTCCGTTGCGGAGGCTAAACCTTGTTTAATAATTTCTCCTTTAGAAATATCTTCATCATGTCCTTCACTGGCTTTTGTGGAAGGGGTAATAATGGGGCTAGGGAAAAAATCATTTTCAGCCATACCTTCAGGTAAGCTTACCCCACATAAATTTCTACCCCCTGCACTATAGGTTCTCCAGGCATGACCTACCAAATTACCGCGAACGACCATCTCAATTTTGAATGGCTCACATTTTTTGCCAATGGCCACATGGGGGGCAGGGGTATCTAGTAGCCAATTGGGGCAAATATCCCTGGTGGCTGCCAACATATAGGCGGCTATCTGATTCAGGACCTGGCCCTTAAAAGGGATGGGGCTGGGTAAAATGACGTCAAAAGCCGAAATTCTATCACTGGCAATCATTACAAGTAATTGATTGTCAATATAATAGACATCTCTTACTTTGCCATGGTACTCATTTATTTGGTGGGGGAAAGGCTCTCTATTCATGGTACAAAATTAATTTTTTAAAGATACAAATGATAATTTTTTCTAGAATGCGAACAATATGTTAATTTGTAGGACGATTCAAACAAAAACAACAATCTATGAAAAAATGTTTAAGCCATTTTGCGATCTTTTGCCTATCTACTTTAGTAGTATTTACAGCAAATGCTCAAAATGCAAGTAGTGTTTCAGGTACAGTAAAAAATGCAAGTACTTCAGAAACAGTAGCTGCAGTTTCAGTTACCCTAAAAGGTAATAATTCTGGAACCTATACCAATGACAGAGGTAATTTCAAGTTAACTGTGTCTCAAAAAACACCGTATACCTTGGTATTCTCTTCTGTTGGATTTACAAATAAAGAAGTGGTAGTCAATGACAATGCAGCTAGTTTAAATGTTAGCCTTAGTCCAGCCTTTGTACTGGGTTCTGATGTTGTAGTGTCCGCTTCAAGAGTATCAGAGAAATTTCTTGAATCTCCTGTAACAATTGAAAGAATTAGTGCTGCTAATATTAGAACTGCACCTGCTTCTGGTTATTATGATATCCTTGGAAATTTAAAAGGAGTAGACGTAGTAGCTGCAAGTATTTTGTTTAGAAGTATTTCTACAAGAGGTTTTAACGGAAGTGGTAACACACGTATGAACCAATTAATAGATGGAATGGACAACCAGTTACCTGGTTTAAATTTCTCAGTATCAAGTGTTGTTGGTTTAACAGAATTAGATGTGGATAATATTGAATTATTACCAGGTGCTTCTTCTGCATTATATGGTTCTGGTGGTATGAATGGTACTGTTTTAATTAACAGCAAAAACCCATTCAAATACCAAGGTTTAAGTTTCCAAGTAAAGCAAGGGGTAAACCACGTTGATGAATCTCAACGTCCTACGGCTCCTTTTAAAGATTATACAGTAAGATGGGCTAGTACAATTGGCGATCGTTTTGCTTACAAAGTAAGTGCTCAATATACTGAAGCACAAGACTGGTTACCAACAAATACTTCAAACTATTCTAGATTAACTGGAAATGGTAATGGTGGTTCAATTGCTGGTACAAGATTAACAGATCCTAACTATGATGGTGTTAACATCTATGGTGATGAAACAACATTAAATATTAATTCAGGCTTAATTGCTCCAGTGAAAGCAGGTATCCTTGCTCAATTAGCAGGTGCTTATGGTGCTGGTGCAAGTACAGTATTGGCTCAATTACAAGGTGCTTCTGCAGTCTATAATACACTTGCAAAGTATGGTGCATTTTTAGGCGCTAGCCCAGCAACAGCTGGTTTAGTACCTTATGCAGCTTTCTTGTTTGGTGATGCAAAAGGTTGGTACAAAGACATGAACGTTTCTAGAACTGGATATGGTGAAGCTGATGTCATCAACCCAACTGCAAAAAATATGAAAGTAACTGGATCTATTCACTATAAAGTAAACGACAAAACAGAAGCTTCTTTAAGCGCTTATACTGGTTCTGGTAATACAGTGTATTCAGGTTCTGATCGTTATTCTTTACGTGATTTTGCATTGAGTCAATTAAAGTTTGAAGTGAAATCTAAAAACTGGATGTTCCGTGCTTATAAAACATTGGAGGATGCAGGTAACTCATTTAACTCAACTATTACCACTCGTTTATTCAATGAAACTTGGAAGCCTAGTGCTACTTGGTATCAACAATATACTGGTGCCTATACTCAATACAGAGATGCTGGTTTAGACTATACTGCTGCCAATAATGCTGCACGTGTAATAGCAGATGCTGGAAGACCAACAGGTAATGTAGCTAACAATTCACTTTTCCAAACAATCGCTTCTACGCCTATTTCTAAAGGGGGTGGTAAGTTTTTAGATCAATCTACTTTAAGTGTTGCAGAAGGTACTTTGAATTTAACTGAAGTGTTAAATTTAAATAAGTATGATATTGACTGGTTAGTAGGTGGAACAGCAAAATTATATACCTTAAACTCTCAAGGAACTTTGTTTGCTGATACAACTGGAAGAATTTTTATTAATGAAACAGGTGCTTTTTCTCAACTATCTAAGAAATTCTTTGGAGATATTTTGAAATTATCATTCTCTGGTCGTTATGACAAGAACACTAACTTCAAAGGTAGATTCACTCCAAGATTCTCTGCAGTAGTGAAATTAGCAGAAGACAACAATATTCGTCTTTCTTATCAAAGTGCTTATCGTTTCCCAACTACTCAAAACCAATGGATTAACTTAACAGTGGGTGGTGGTACTCGTTTAATGGGTGGATTACCTCAATTAAGAGATTTTTATAAATTCAATACCAACCCTGCTTATACTTTAGCAAGTGTTACTGCATTTGGAGGTTCTGCTGCTGTAGGAGCACCAAATCCTGCTTTATTGAAGCAACAAGTATTTGGAGAATTTAAGCCTGAGTCAATGAATTCATTTGAGATAGGTTATAAAACTTTAATTGCTAAAAAATTATTAGTTGATTTCTACGCATACGCAGGTCGCTATGAAAATTTCATCAGTGGTGTAACTGTACTTCAATCAAGAAATGCAGCTAACCCAAGTCCATTAGATGTTTTAGATCCCAATAAGAGAATTGCTTATAGTGTTGCTACTAACTCTACTGCAAATGTTTCTACAAAAGGATGGGGTGCTTCAGTAGATTATTTATTACCTAATCGTTTTGTATTTACTGCGAATCTTTTCACAGATGAAATTGGCGAATTACCTAAAGGCTTTATCTCTTATTTCAACACACCTACTTGGAGAGCTAACTTCGCTTTAAGTCACCCAGGTTTATTGATGAATAACAGATTAGGCTTTAATGTTAACTTACATTATCAAGATGAGGTTATGTACGAAGGTACTTTCGTAACAGGTTTAATACCTTCTGTCAATACATTAGATGCGGTTCTTACCTATAAAGTGCCTAAATATAAGTCTTTGATTAAAATAGGTGGTACTAACATAATGAACAAATATTACAACACTTCATATGGTAGCCCTGCAATAGGTGGCTTATACTATATAAGTTTTGCATATAACGTATTATAATTCGTTTTAGGGTGGGTTAGATTTTAGATCCCCTCTCCTGACAAGCTCAGGTAGAGGGGATTTTTTTTATGCCAAATAATTACTTTTTTCCTTTATAAATCTCTATTTTTGCAACTCAAATTAAATAGTTATTCATGCGTTCAATTGCCTTAAGAGAAGCCATCCGAGAAGCCATGAGCGAGGAGATGAGAAGAGATGAAAGAGTCTTGCTAATGGGGGAGGAAGTAGCTGAATATAATGGCGCTTATAAAGTAAGCCAGGGTATGTTAGCTGAATTTGGTGCTAAACGTGTTATTGATACCCCAATATCTGAATTAGGTTTTACAGCAGTGGCTGTGGGAGCTGCTCAAAATGGTTTAAGACCTATTGTTGAATTTATGACTTGGAACTTTGCGGTACTTCCCTTGGACCAAATATTAAATACAGCAAGTAAGATGTTAGCGATGAGTGGAGGCCAAATAGGCTGCCCAATTGTAATGAGAGGGCCTAATGGAAGCGCGGGTCAATTAGGGGCGCAGCATTCAACTGCTTTTGAAAGTTATTTAGCCAATATACCAGGTATTAAAGTAGTATCTATTTCAAATGGATATGATGCAAAAGGTTTATTAAAGCAAGCTATTCGTTATGAAGAAGATCCAATCATGTTTTTGGAAAGTGAAGTCATGTATGGAGATAAATGCGATGTGCCTGATGAAGAATATTATATCCCCTTAGGACTTGCCGATGTAAAAAGACCAGGCCGTGATATTACCATTGTATCTTATAGCAAGATGATGAAAGTGGCATTAGGGGCCGCTGAAGAATTGGAGAAGGAAGGTATTAGTGCAGAAGTCATTGATCTTAGAACCATTCGTCCATTAGATTGGATGACTGTTTTAGAAAGCGTGAAAAAAACCAATAGATTAGTAATAGTGGAAGAGCAATGGCCATTTGCTTCTGTTTCTTCTGAGTTAAGTTACCGTATTCAAAAAGAAGGCTTCGATTATTTAGATGCACCCATTAGAAGAATTACTAGTGCCGATGCACCGATGCACTATGCACCTAATTTAACCGCCCTGGCCATCCCAGATATTAGCAGAACTGTTAAGTTGATTAAAGAGGTAATGCATCAGTATAAGTAAAGACAAATAAAGGCTCCTTTATCCTTTATTTAAGCCTTTCAAATTAAAAATTAGTGAGTTCTAAATCTTTTTATAAATATCCCTCACAAAGGGATATTTTTGTTATAACAATAATTTCTTATTTATGGGACTAGTTATTTTTATTATTTTTTGGTTAGGTTGGCATATTGGTATGTATAGCATGCTTGTAAAAGCAGGAGGGGATAAAACCAAGGCAATGATTCCTATTTATAATACCTGGGAAGTGGTAAACTTATGTGGTATTCCAAAAATTTGGTTTTGGTTACAACTGGTTCCCATTTTAGGACAATTTATTAGCCTTTGGATTTCGATCATTTTTACCATGCATTTTAAAAAGGTAAATGTGATTCAACATGCATTAGTTGTTTTTTTTCCTTTTATATATTTACCTTATTTAGGTTTTTCAAAAAAAGAAAAATGGTATGGTGAACAGGCTTTAGCCCATTATCATAAACCCGCTTCTAGAGAATGGATTGACGCTGGTGTATTTGCTATTGTGGCTGCTACTTTAATTAGAACATTTTTATTTGAAGCTTATGTGATTCCTACAGAGAGTATGGAAAAAACACTTTTAGTGAATGACTTTTTATTTGTAGACAAACTTACTTATGGTGCTAGAATTCCTCAAACACCTATTTCTTTTCCTTTTGTACACAATACTTTACCAGGGGCACCTACCACACCTTCTTATTCAAAATTGGTGCAACTCGATTATCAAAGATTAACTAAGTTCAGAAACATTAATAGAAACGATGTAGTGGTTTTTAATTTTCCAGCAGGAGATACTATTATTAACTTACCAGAATTTGGATCTAAGTTTCCTTATTACGATGTATTAAGAACACCAGAGTATAATAATAATAGAGAAAAATTGCAAGCCGATTATCCAATTTTAGTGCATCCAGTGGATAAGACCGACAACTATATTAAAAGATGTGTGGGTATTCCTGGAGACATTATTCAAATAAAGGGTAGTAGGTTATGGGTGAATAATAAGCCAGCTTATGTGGCTGCTTCTGCGCAAACAGAATATATTGTAATAACCGATGGTACAGCCATCCCAGAAAGTTTTATAGAAGATACCATTGGTATTGACATTAATGAGGCAAGTTCCGATTTTAAAATAATGGAAGGAAGTCCTAATACTTATGTGATTAATATGACAGCAGGGGCTGCAGCCAGCTTACGTAAATTGCCTCAAGTAAAAGAAGTTAGTTTTTATGTAGATAATTTAATTGGTAATACTTTCCCGAATGATGTTGTGCATGCGCCATGGTCGGTAGACAATTTCGGTGCTATTCGTATTCCTAAAAAAGGAGATATTATTGAATTAAATGATACTACCATTGAAATTTACAGAAGACTTATTACCAACTATGAGCATAATCGTTTAGAAAAACAAAATGGTCAATACTTTATCAATGGAGCGGCTGCTACTACTTATTTAGTAAAGTATGATTATTATTGGATGATGGGAGACAATCGTCATCGTAGTCAAGATAGTAGATACTGGGGCTTTGTTCCTGAAACACATATTGTAGGTAGAGCCGCTTTAATTTGGTTTAGTTATAATAATTCCATTAGATGGAACCGACTCTTTAATCTTATTAAATAAATTACATAATTAAAGTACATGCAGCAAAAATTTGAATTCGAATATGATTTGTTAGACGATTCAAATCAATTGTCCAGCTCGGATCAAGAACTATTAGAAGCTGCTAAAAAAGCAACCCAAACGGCATATGCTCCTTATTCTAATTTTAAAGTAGGGGCTGCTGCAAGATTGAGTTCCAATACAATTATTATTGGCTCTAACCAGGAAAGTGCCAGTTTCCCCGTAGGCATTTGTGCCGAGCGTGCGCTATTAAACAGTGTAGGAAGCCAATTTCCCCAGGAAAAAATACAAACTATTGCCATTAGTTACGAGCCGGTAGCTAAGCCTTCCTTAGAGCCTATATCGCCATGTGGTATGTGCAGACAGTCTTTATTAGACTACGAGAACAGGTTTCAATCACCCATTAAGATTATTATGGCAGGCATGTCGGGTAAAGTAATGGTTTTAAAATCGGCTACTCATTTATTACCCTTTGGTTTTGATGGTTCTATTTTAAAATAAGGTTTGCACACCTAGTGCTAGCCTAAATTCATGTTGTAATAGCCATTTCTTTCTGGCCTTACCCCAGGCATAACCCACTAGTGATCTATCAGCCCCCACAATCCTATGACAGGGAACTATAATGGCTATTTTATTTTTACCATTGGCAGCGGCCGCTGCTCTAATAGCATTAGGGTCGCCCATTTTTTTAGCAAGTTCTCCATAACTTAAATTCTTTCCAAAAGGCACTTCGTATAATTCTTTCCAAACTCTTTGTTGAAATTCTGTTCCTTCCTGGTTAATCGCTACTGAAAAACTTCTTCTACTGCCCGCAAAATATTCCAAGAGTTCATCAATGCATTGTTGAATCACAGGGGGTGAATTCTCTGATAAATCTATTTTTGCAACAGCTTCTGCTTCTACAAAAACTAATTCTTCAATACAATAATCAGAAGCTACTATTTTAATGACACCAATGGGGCTATGATATATTTGTGTATAGGTAGTTTCCATTAACCGATGGGTTGTCCGTTTTGAACCGGATGTGAGGGGTGTAATAATACCACTTCATTTTGAGTATCATAAACACCTAAAACTAAACACTCACTCATAAAATTGGCAATTTGCTTGGGTGGAAAATTTACCACCGCCACCACTTGTTTACCAATTAAATTTTCAATGCTATAATGAGCTGTAATTTGTGCGGAAGATTTTTTAATACCTAGGCTGCCAAAATCGATACTCAATTGGTAGGCAGGTTTTTTTGCTTTTGCAAAAACTTCAGCAGTTAAAATGGTACCGCAACGAATATCTACCTTGGTGAAATCATCCCACTGAATCATAGTTTTTTATTTACGTCCAAAGGTACAATGCTTAGGTCAATATTGTATTCAATACTTGGGCCAATAATTAGTCTAATAAGTCGGCTAAATCGGAAAGGTCTTTTTGTTTGTATTGCAGGGTAGGGCTATTAAAACATTTTGCAAATTCTAGTAAATGTTTTTTAATGATTTTCACATTAGACAAAGCTTTGTAATAACTATTCTTTGGTTCTATGTTGGATCTAATCATGTATTGATCTAAATCTTTCTGTGAAAAGGCATTGCCTGTGGTGCCCTCTACATAAAATTGAATAAACTCCTGAGGGTTGGGAACTATTTCTTCAGGGTCCCAGTCCGATGCATAAAAAGCAATAATACATTGCTTAGGAATATTGATGAACTGCGCTTGTATTTCTAGTTGTTGACAAAGTTCTGCGTATAATAAAGTGTTCGCAATGGCATTGCCTTTTTTAGATTGTAGCGGCGCTGAAATTAAAAACTCTTCTGGCTTTTCGTAGTTAACTTCTACGCCCTTAATTTGATAGTAGCTAAATAAGATGTTTCTAATTACATTGGCTTGTTCTAAGGGCGTTAAGTAGTTGTTTAATTCAAGCCAAATATTGCGTCTAATTTTTTCCATTTGATGGCGTAAGCTGTCAATGGCTAATTCGGGAAATTGAAATTTTGTAACCAGTAATGCGCCTTCAAATAAAGAGGGGTCTGGTTTAGATTTCCATTCTATGAAGGCTTCTTTTAAATCTTGCAAACGCAGTTTGTAAATCATTATTTCAATGCGATCCAAAGTAGCCTCGTCCAGTGTATTTTCCCAAAGATGTTCTAGGTCGGGAATAATGGGGGTGCCATAATTGAGCAACCTGTCTGCAATGGTATTAAATACTTCTTCGTCAGGGTCGTCTATTAGCTTAAATAGGGCGCTAATTTCGGCTTCTTTTTGCATAGGTTAAACTAATGTTAGGTTTCAATTATTATTCAAATCAACGAAATATATCGTCAAAATCCCCTTTTACTTATCCCATCTATGTGGATATATTTAACAATTGTTTGCATAATAAATAGAATTATTAAACGTTCGGGTAAATAACAGAGAATAATGCCTAGTCTTATTGCTATTTGCCTTTTCTTTGTATATTATAACGATTGTCTATGTCAAACATGCATCTGATTACTCCTAAGTTTCCTGTAATGGCTAATTCATTACATGCAGAATTAAAAAGAAGAGTGAATCTATATTTAGAAGACCATGCTATTAAAGCAACAGGTAATTTTAAATTGTTTTCTAAAGCTATTATTTTAATGAGCTTATTTGTGGTTACTTATATTCATTTAATATTTTTTACCCCACCTGTATTTTATGCCATTTTAGAATCTGTATTATTTGGAGGGCTTATTGCAGCTATTGGTTTTAATGTTATGCACGATGGCAGCCATGGTAGTTTTAGTAAATACGCTTGGTTAAATAAATTAGCCTCTTCTTCTATTAGCGTGCTAGGGGCAAGCCGTTTTATGTGGGCGATGAAGCATGTAACCTTGCACCATACCTATACCAATATTGATGGGGTAGATGATGATATTGAAGTAGGTGTTTTAATGAGAATGGCGCCCACCCAAAAACATTATCTTTTACACCGTTTTCAACATATTTATTTCTGGGGTTTATATATGTTATTATATATTTTTTGGATTTTCTTTGCCGATTATAAAAAGTATTTCACTAAAAAAATTGGCACAGTAGAAATTAGCAAAATGAGCGTTTCTGAGCATATTGAATTTTGGGCAGTGAAAGTTTACCATGCATTTGTATTTGTAGTATTACCTATTTATATGTTGGGCTGGGTAAGCTGGTTAGTTGGGTTTTTAGTAGTGGGCTGCTTTGCTGGTTTTATATTGAGTATAGTTTTCCAATTAGCACATACCGTAACAGACACTGCATTTCCTTTAGCCAACCAACCGGAGAATAAAATGGAAGAAGAATTTGCAGTACATCAAATTCAAACCACTGCTAATTTTGCGACTAAGAGTAAAATAGTAAGTTGGTTAGTGGGTGGGTTGAACTTTCAAATTGAGCATCATTTGTTCCCTAAAATCTCTCATGTACATTATCCTGCTATTTCTAAAATAGTAAAGAAAACATGTGCCGATTTTAAATTAAAGTATATTGAATACCCAACTGTAGTAAGTGCCATCAAAGCACACGTTCAATACCTTAAATTAATGAGTAAGCCTTCATTCCAATAAACTAAGAAGCCTTTTTCTTTCTGGCCATTTTGCGTGGCGGGTTGGCTTTTAATTCAGCAATAGTGGCATTTACTTCTTCAATGGTCAAGGTTTCTACTTTTTCTTGTTGTTCTTTACTCAATTTGAAGTTGCGTAAACCTTGCTTGATATAAGGGCCATAAGGGCCTCTCAATAATTGTATCTTTTCTTTTTCAAATACCTTAATGGTTCTCTCGTCTTTGGCTTTGCGCTTTTCTGCAATCATAGGTGATAATTCTTCTAGGGTTACAGTGTAAGGGTCCATTTCCTTGTTAAGGGAGTAGAACTTCTTAGCATGAGCCGCATAAGGGCCAAAGCGACCAATATTTACTGAAACATCTTCCTCTTCGAATTGTCCAAGCATTCTAGGTAGTTTGAAAAGCTCCATGGCTTCATCAAAACTAATTGTCTCAATACTTTGAGAGGCTTTCAATTTTGCGAATCTTGGTTTTTCTTCTTCATCTTGGTGGCCAATTTGAACCATCGGTCCATATCTTCCCATACGCGCAATTACTTTTTTACCAGTCACTGCATCAAAACCTAGTTCTCTTTCACCTTTTGCTCTTTCAGCCGTTTCAAGGGTATGTTCAATGGTCGTATGAAATGGTTCATAAAAAGAGGCTAACATATCGCTCCATTTTAATTTACCAGCTGCGATTTCATCAAACTCGCCTTCAATTTTAGCTGTAAAGTTAAAGTCCATTACTTTTTCAAAATGCAATTTCAAAAAGTCGGTCACCACTAAACCTAAATCGGTAGGGGATAACTTATTTTTTTCTGCACCTGTAATTTCAGACGCAGTCTCTTTCTTGATAACATCTTTATTGTCCAATGTTAAAATCTGGTAGATTCTTTTAATGCCTTCTTTTTCTCTTTTCTCTACGTAATTACGTTTCATAATGGTAGAAATGGTAGGCGCATAAGTAGAAGGGCGTCCAATACCTAATTCCTCTAATTTCTTCACCAGCGATGCTTCTGTATACCTCGAACTAGGTCGGCTAAAACGCTCTAGTCCTGTCATTTCTAAAAAGTCTAAAACTTGTCCTTTTGCTAAAGGGGGTAATAAACTTTCGCCCTCTTCATTATTATCTTCTTCCTCTTCGTCGTTACTTTCTAAATATACTTTTAGAAAACCATCAAATTTCATCACCTCTCCACTTGCCGTTAATGTTTCTTTATTGGTAGATACTTCAATTTTAGCAGTTGTTTTTTCAAATTGCGCATCGCTCATTTGAGAAGCAATGGTTCTTTTCCAAATAAGTTCGTATAATCTATTTAAATCGGCATCGTCTACTTTACTTTCATTCATGTAAGATGGGCGAATGGCCTCATGCGCTTCTTGCGCATTTTCATTTTTATTTTTAAACTTACGAGGTTGATAATATTTTTCACCAAAGCTTGAATTAATTTCTGTTTTAATGGCGTCCACTGCTGTTTCACTTAAACTAATACTATCGGTTCTCATGTAAGTGATCTTACCACTTTCATATAATTTTTGTGCAAGCAACATTGTTTTACTTACACTGTATCCTAATTTTCTTGAGGCTTCTTGTTGTAAAGTAGAAGTAGTGAAAGGTGCTGAGGGCGTGCGTTTGCCGTCTTTTACTGCAATATCTTTTACGGTATATTTTGCACCTTTTGATTCGTTTAAAAACTTTTCTGCGGCGCCTGCGGTAGATAATTTTTGAGGGCCTTCTGCTTTAAACTTTACTTTCTTTTTATTAATGTCAGGAGCTGTAAATAAAGCTGAAATTTTAAAAACGCTTTCAGGTAAAAAATGATTAATCTCTCTTTCCCTTTCTGCAATTAATCTTACGGCAACACTTTGTACACGACCGGCACTTAAACTTCTTTGCATGCCTATTTTTCTCCAAAGCACTGGGCTTAATTCAAAACCCACAATACGATCTAATATTCTTCTTGCTTGTTGTGCGTCCACTAAGTCCATATTTATGAAACGCGGATTCGCAACCGCTTTTTTAATAGCAGGCGCGGTAATCTCATGAAATACAATACGCTTTGTTTTTTTAGGATCTAATCCCAATACTTCTGCTAAATGCCAACTAATACTTTCTCCTTCACGGTCCTCATCCGATGCAAGCCAAACTTCCTTTGCCTTCTTTGACATGGATTTTAATTCCTTTACTACTTTTTCTTTCTCACTAGGGACAGAATATCTTGGTGCAAATTTGTTTTTTAAGTCAATACCCATATCTGCTTTCTCTAGATCACGAATATGACCATAGCAGCTTCTTACTTCAAATTCTTCCCCTAAAATCTTCTCGATCGTCTTGGCCTTTGCAGGCGACTCCACAATTAATAAGTTTTTTGACATAGTTGCCAACCGCTCCTACGGGTATTTTTGGAATTGAATATCAATTAATTATGAAAAAAGAAAAAAGACCATTGCTGGCTAATCTTCTCTTTTCTCGCGATGCAATATTAGAGCTTTCACCTAAAAAATAAAAATAAGCTATTCTATTGGAGCTAGAAAGGCCATTATTTTATCAATAATTTCAGGGGTTTTATATACTTTATTATGACCTAAACCATTGGTAATCAGGAATTTTATATTTTTTGGGGCTTTTTTTTGAAATTCGACCAAATCTTCGAAGGGACAAACCAAATCCTCCCTGTCGTGCACCCAAAGTAGGTCTCCTGCATAGTTTTCGATGGCCCTGTCGGCTTCAAAATAGGTAATTGGCAGACCGGAACCCTTTTCTACTAATTCATTAAAAGCAGCTCTGATGGCAGGGCTAAGGTGCATCATATTGAAATATCTTTCAAAGGTAGTGGTGGTTTTAGTGGCAGGAGCAATTAAAACAAACTTATGCTTTGTTGGATTTTCAATAGTCTCTGCAATCATGGCCAAGGTAATGGCACCTAAGGAATGGCCAATAAAATGATCAATGGGGCCAATTTCTTTTATGATTTGTTCAATGGCATGTTTATAGATGATTATATTAATGTGTTTGCCCTCACTAAGCCCATGACCAGGTGCGTCAAAACCAATGACCCTAAAACCCTTTTTCAATAAGGGCTGAATATATTGGTCAAACTTATAAAAATAGCTGGCATAACCATGTACAATTAATACGGTTTGTCCATTTGGCTTTGAGGGTTTCCATTCAAAGCCATGAATTATAGTTTTGCCTGTTTTTATAATGCCATCCCCTACGACGGTGATATGCAAGGGCTTCCCCTGATTAAATATTGCAGGGGCCTTTCTTTTCTTATATTTTGGATAGGGGGTGCAGAATAAATCAAAGGCCAATTTGCCTGCCACTGGGGGCGAAACCATGCCTAGGGTTTTAAACTTGGTCCTCAAATATTGTAAATACATCCTTTCAGAGAACCCGAGCGTGGCCATAACTATATAATTAGAGCGCAAAGATAAGAAGCCCTATTGTATAGATATTAGTTTTTTTGTATTTCGACAAAGAAAAATAAAAATGTAATGAAGGCATTGCATGATAACTAGTATTTTTGCAAAAATCTAAGATTGACCTATGTATTCGTTAAAAATTAATTTTGAACAAAAGGGATTAGCGCCAGTGACATTAAATGACATTAAGCCAGACCATAGTTTATTAGAAGTACTATTAGATGCAGGAATTGAATTACACCATAATTGCGGAGGCGTTTGCGCTTGTAGTACCTGTCATATATATATAAAGAAAGGTTCCGAATTTTTACAGGAGTTATCGGATAAAGAAGAAGATTTTATTGATAGAGCAGTGAGTCCAAGAATAGAATCGAGATTAGGATGCCAATGCGAATTATTAGCAGGCAGTGGCGCAATTGAAATATTAGTTCCCGATCAAACACAATTTTTAGGAGAATAAATTATAATAGACCCGAATTAAATATACCATTATGCCTCAGTTTGAACCACCCATTTATTGGAATGATCATGAAGACATCGCTCAAAAATTATATGAAAAATTTGGGGATGATTTTACAGAGTCAAAAATTTATAGAGTGCGCTTCACCGATTTATTAGATTGGGTTTTATCCTTGCCTCATTTTGAGGGCAAAAAAGAGGAGTCTAATGAGGGCCATCTGGAAATGATTCAATCCGCCTGGGTCTATGAGTGGCGCGATAATCAAAAATAAGCTTACTTTTATTGTCTAAATAAAGATGCCTTGTTAGCTGATTTTAAAAAAATTACTTGTTTTGTATTTGATGTAGATGGTGTGTTAACCAATGGAAATTTATTGGTGATGCCCAATGGACTAATGGCTAGAACCATGAATATTAAAGATGGCTATGCGATTCAGTTGGCTATTAAAAAAGGCTACAAGGTTTGGATTATTTCAGGGGGTAATTCTGATGAAGTGAAAGAGCGATTAGAAAAATTAGGGGTTAGTCAAGTTTTTATGAAAGTAACAGACAAGAAAGTACTTTTAGAAGAGTTATCTATTTTACATTCAACCCCAATGGATCAAATATTATATATGGGTGATGATATGCCCGATCTAGAAGCCATGCAATTAGTAAGTATTGCGGCTTGTCCTAGTGATGCAGCTATTGATATTAAAGCGATGGCTACTTATAAAGCCATTGCTAAAGGAGGAGAGGGTTGCGCTAGAGAAGTGATTGAAAAAACATTAAAATTAAATGATCATTGGGATAATGATGATCATATCCAGTCAAAATGAATTTAAAATAATCAATTTGAAATTATTCATTCATTTTTTAAAGTTGGTGCGTTGGCCAAACTTGTTATTCATTATACTAGCAGAATGCTTACTACATTTTTGTATATACAAACCTTTATTTCCCCTTTCGGGTAATGAGGCAGATATTCAATTTTATTTCATGCTTACTAGTAATATTTTAATTGCGGCTGCAGGCTATATGATTAACGATTATTTTGATGTGAATATTGACCAAGTGAATAAGCCTCAAAAAGTAGTGGTAGGTGCTTATATTAGTAGAAGGATGGTTATTTTTTGGCATCTTATTTTCAGTGTACTAGGCATATTTGTATCCACTATTGTATTTCCTTTTCAAGCGTATTGGCATATTCATGTAACTAATTTATTGGCCATTTTATTTTTATGGTTTTATAGCACTAGTTTTAAAAAGAAATTTTTAGTAGGTAATATTATTATTGCCATACTCACTGCTTGGTCTATTGCTATTGTTTATTTTTCTAAGTTCACTATACAAGAAATTATACATCCTGCTATAAGTAATGGGGCTGTTTTAAAATTTGCAAAGCTTACTTTATTATATAGTGCTTTTGCTTTTATATTAACCTTGGTGAGAGAAGCTTTAAAAGATATGGAGGATATGGAAGGTGATCAGAAATTTGGTTGTAATACCTTGCCCATTGCCTGGGGTTTAAAGCCCACTAAAGTGTATTTAGCTGTATGGACATTTGTGGTTATTGCCGTTTTGTTAATCATTCAATTATATGTAATTCCTTTTGGTTGGTGGTACACTGTTTTGTATTGTCTTATATTTATTATCACCCCTTTAAGCCTTGTTCTAATTCAATTGCCTAAGGCCTTTACGCATAACCACTTTAAAAAACTAAGTGCCTATTTAAAATTTGCTATGTTGGCGGGTATTTTTTCTATTCTGTTTTTCTACTTTTTATTTTAATATAATAGTTTCATATAATCGATTCATTTCATGCCTTCATTCATACTAGCCTCGCAATCTCCAAGAAGAAAAACATTACTTGAATGGGCCGAGATTCCTTTTGAAATTATTGTTTCAGACATAGATGAATCTTATCCCTCTAGCTTGGCTATAGAAGAAGTGCCAGTATATATTGCAAAAAATAAAGCATTGGCCGTAAAAGAAATAATTCTTTCCACTAAACCCGCCTTGGTAAATCAATGTATTATTGCTGCAGATACTGTGGTGGTATTGGGTCAAACAATAATAGGGAAGCCTACTAATAAACAAGAGGCTATTGAGTCCTTATTGTCATTATCTGGACAAACTCATAAAGTCATTACCGGTGTTGTATTGTTACATCAAGGCCAGGAAATAAGTTTTAGTGAAACGACCTTGGTGGAATTTCATGTATTAACAGCTGAGCAAATAGAATTTTACGTAGATAAATACAAGCCCTATGATAAAGCAGGGGGCTATGCTATACAGGAATGGATTGGGGTAGTGGGGATTAAAAAAATTACCGGCGATTTTTATAATGTAATGGGACTTCCTGTAAGTAAGCTAGTGCAAACAATTAAGCAACTAGATATTAGTTAGTTGCTTCAAACTTCTACTACCAATTAAAAGCAATATCTAATTCCAGGTCTGGATGCAGGCTTCTTTCCACAGGGCAGGTTCTTGCCACTCTTTCTAATATCTCCTTAGTTTTATCATCTAAGTTTAAACCTGCAGGCATGGTTACATGCGCAATAATCTTTCCTATTCTTCTAGGATCTGACACCATTATTTTAGTCACTTCTACTTTGGCACCATCAAGCGCAATAGACATAGATTCTGCTTTAATACCCATGGTGGTAATCATACAAGCACCTAGGCCAGTAGCAATTAAATCGGTGGGAGAAAATCTTTCTCCCTTGCCTTTGTTGTCGGTAGGGGCATCTGTTTGAATAGGAGAGCCGCTTTGCAAATGCACGCAAGTGGTTCTTAAATTAGCGTCGTAGGTAACAATAGAAGTCATGATATATATTTTTAAGCTACCGCTTTTTCTGGGCTAAGTTCTTTTTTATGAAGCGTGAAGGTAACTATTAGGGAAAGTACAAAATAGGCAATCATTAACTTACTTAATAATGAATAGTATTTATCGGCTCCAAACCAATCTCCAATAAAAACAATAATACTTATTCCAAAAATTGATTTTAATAGCTCCCAAAAAAGAGAGGAGGGGTTGCCATCCATAAAATCGGTTAAGGCATAAATATAAACATAGACAAAGGCTCCATAAATAAATATATTGGGTACTCCAATACTAGCAATATTGCCTAAGAAATAGGCAACTATAATAAATATAAGTACAATTTGTAACCAAACCCATGCGTAGAATGAATTTGTTCTTTTAGTCTGGTATTTTTCAAAATGATACACATCCTCAATTTTAAACACAGGACTCTTGGCTTCTAGATCGGCAGGTCTCCAGCCAGTGGGTTTGAACCATAATTGAAACTTGGCTTTAATATCATTTGTTTTCCATGCGTCAGTAATTAACAGCCACATGTGTTTGAAATTAATTTTTATAGGGTTCCAAGTTCTCATAGGTCTAGTAATTCCATAAACAGGAACTACATGGGGTAATTCTTCCTGGAAACTGCCAAATAATTTATCCCATATTATAAATATTTGGGCCATGTTTTTATCCATGTACTCTTTGTTAATAGCATGGTGCACTCTATGGTGTGAAGGGGTTACTAATATATATTCTAGAAATCCCATTCTATTAATATAACGTGTATGGTACCAGAATTGTGCGAAAAATTGAATAGGGGTAACAGTAGCAATTACTAAAGGCGATACACCTAATAAAGCAGCGGGAAGTAAGAAAATAGAAAATATTTTTACAAAAGAAGAAATGGGTTGTCTTACTGCACAGGCTAAATCAAATTCTTCACTACTGTGGTGGACAATATGACTATTCCAGAAAAAATTAATTTTATGTTCTATACGGTGAATCCAATAATGTGAAAAGTCTAAGCAAACAAAGGCAATAACATAAGTGAGCCAAGTGGTGCTAATATGTGTAATGGCCACTCTTTGTTCAATCCATTTATAACTTAAAATGGTAAAACTTAAACCCAATACATTTTTAATGACCATGGTGATAGCTGAACTTAAACTACTCACTGTATCCATTGAATGGTTACGTTCTTTTTTTATATACCAACCATACCATTTTTCTATAAGGATCATTGAAAAAAAAATGGGCATGACAATTAATAAGATCTTTCCGTACTTCTCCATAAAATGGTATTAATTTATACGAAGATAAGCTATAATTTTAACGCAAAAAAGGTGAATATATAGGGCAAGTCTTGTATTTTTGTACCTGATTATAGAGAACGATTTATGCAAGAATTACCCATTGTAAGTGCTGAGAAAGATACGAGAATAAAAAAACCAGATTGGTTAAGAGTAAAGCTACCTATTGGGGAAAGTTATAAGCATGTGCGTGGGTTAGTAGATACACATAAACTACATACCATTTGTGAAAGTGGTAATTGCCCGAATATGGGAGAGTGCTGGGGCGAAGGCACGGCTACTTTTATGATACTTGGGAATATTTGTACAAGAAGCTGTCAGTTTTGTGCAGTGGCTACAGGGCGTCCTAAACCAGTAGAGTGGGACGAACCACAAAGAGTAGCGGAAGCTATTTTACTTATGAAAGTGAAACATGCAGTACTTACAAGTGTAGACAGAGATGAATTAGCAGATGGAGGTTCCATTATTTGGTACAATACCATTAAAGCCATTAAAGCGCTTACGCCTACTACTACATTAGAAACTTTAATTCCCGATTTTAGAGGTATACAAGAACAAATTAATCGAATCATAGAAGCGGCTCCTGAAGTAGTAAGTCATAATATGGAAACCGTAGAGCGCATTACACAGAAAGTAAGAGTACAAGCAAAATACAGAAGAAGTTTAGGCGTGCTAGAGACTTTGAAAAAAGGAGGCATGCGCACCAAGACAGGAATCATGTTAGGTATTGGAGAGCATAAAGAAGAAGTGATACAAACCATGAAAGATTTAGTGTCGGTAGGTACCGATGTATTAACCTTGGGTCAATACTTACAACCTACTAAAAAACATTTAGCCGTTCAACGCTTTGTACATCCCGATGAATTTGCTGAACTTAGACAAATTGGCTACGAGTTAGGATTTGACTATGTAGAAAGTGGGCCCTTAGTAAGGTCGTCTTATCATTCAGAAAAACATGTGATAGCAGGCTGGGGTAGAAACAAATGGTTAGAAGAAACTTTACTCCCACATTAGGGCGCTTGCACCTAAGATGGCTGCGTCAGATTCTTTCAAATGACTCACTAATATTTTAATTTTATTTTGGAACACTTCAATTAAGTTCGCTTCCATATGTTCACGTGTAGGTTTTAAAATTAAATCACCTGCTTTTGTTAAGCCTCCAAATAAAATAATGGCTTCAGGGCTAGAGAACATTACAAAGTTGGCTAAAGAAATACCTAATATTCTACCCGTGTATTCAAATACTTCTTTGGCGACTTCATCACCTGCAGTAGCTGCTTCAAATACAGCTTTAGAATCTATTTTATCAATAGGAATGTTTCTGAGTGTACTGGGTTTGTCTGTAGTATTTAAAATTTCAACGGCTGATGTTGCCACCCCTGTTGCAGAAGCATAACTTTCTAGTGAACCTTTTTTTCCTGTACCAGGATGGATGCGTCCATCGGGTATAATAATAGTATGTCCTAATTCTCCCGCCATTCCATCATGTCCATATATTAATTCTCCATTAGCAACAATACCACTTCCCACACCTGTGCCTAAGGCAATTAAAATAAAATTTTTCATACCTTTTGCAGCACCATAAGTCATTTCACCTACTGCAGCAGCATTGGCATCGTTGGTTAATTTTACAGGCAACTTAAATTTATCTTGAATGAGTTTTGCCAAAGGAATGATTCCTTTCCAAGGAAGGTTAGGTGCGTATTCAATAGTACCTGTATATATATTCCCATTAGGAGCGCCTACACCAATGCCTTTAATACGGCCCACGCCACCCACTTTATCTATAAGGATCATTAATTTATCATACAACTCATTTATATAAGCATGAATATCTGCATGCCCTCTAGTTGACATCGTATCAGAAGATAAAACATTCCCTAAATTATCAACTATACCAAACTTGGTACCTGTGCCACCAATATCAACACCCGCTATATAAGAATCCATGCTCTATTTTTATTTTAAATGATTATTAATGTCCTGCTACTGCTTCTGTTTCTTCATAATTAATTCCTTGCTTCTTTAAAATACCTTTTACTGAAATAGCAAATACTAAAATATAAGCAAAACAGAAAACAGGTACCCAGAAAGAATTATGAATACCATAACCTGGGGTATCTAAATGAGAAGATTGTAAGAAGTCAGATAATTTACCTTGGATAGGAGGAATAATACCGCCCCCTAAAATCATCATGATTAAAAAAGCAGCACCTTGTGTGGTATACTTTCCAATACCTGCAATAGATAAGGCAAAAATACAAGGCCACATAATAGAACATGCAATACCTCCTGTTAAGAAAGCATAAATAGCAATGTCTCCTTTCGTGAATACCCCAATTAACATAGAGACTACTCCAATCAAACTAAATATTAATAAAGTTTTAGCAGGTTTGTCTTGACTTAAGAAGAAGGCCACAATTTGAATAAATATACAAACGATATACATGTAAAGTGGAGTCATGTCGTATTGTGCGATACTATTTACAGCAATTACAATTCCAAAGGCTACTAAAGGAACAATGACAGTTAGCATTTTTTTAGTATTACTTTTAAACTCGAATGCAGAAATGGCACCTGCCCAACGACCAATCATCATGCTACCCCAATACATTGAAATATAAGGAGCAATTTTTGAAGAAGGGATACTTCCAAAATCGGCTTGCTTTAATAATTCTCCTAAATTAGAACCAATGGAAACTTCAGCACCCACATATACAAATAAGGCAAGCATACCTAACACTAATTGAGGGTATTTCATTGCACCCCAACCATTTTCATTTTTCTGTGCTTTAAAATTTGCATACAATAAACCCACTACTACAGTGGCTAAAGCGCCAAATAACCATTTTAAACGCGTGGTTTCTAAATCGTGTCTGCCAGCATCGGTTAAGGTTGTAGGATCAATTTTATAGCTACTAAAAATAGGGACAAACATTATAATTAAAACGCCTGTCATGATTAATAATAAGTATAAAGCTTTATTGGCTGGTTCAATTTTTTCTTCAGATATACCTGGAGGTACTTTCTTTGAAAAATGAAACATAGCGGCGGCGGCTAAAAATAAAATACCCACGGCTGTATACAATATCACCACTTTGCTTAAGCTTAAGGCAGCAATTTGATCATCGGTAATAGCTGCTGCACTTCCAAATAAGGCAAGGGCAACGACAATGGGCCCAATAGAGGTTCCAAAGGAATTGATACCACCCGCTAGGTTCACACGGCTTGCTCCGGTAGAAGGGTCACCTAAGGCAATGGCAAAAGGTTGTGCTGCGGTTTGTTGTAAAGAAAATCCTAAAGCCACTATAAATAAACCAACTAACATGCCTGTAAAGGTGTTTGCATTTACTGCAATAATCATTGCAGCTGCACCAATAGCAGAAAATAGTAAGCCATAGACAATACTTTTTTTATAACCCCATTTACCTACTAAGTCCTTGCCGCCAAATGCTCCATAAGCAAATAGGCCTAAGGCACCTACATAATAGGCTAGGTAGAAAGCAAAATCCACTAATTGACTTTGAAATTGGTCAAGGTTAAATTTATGCTTACAAAAAGGGATAAAGACACTATTGCTTGAAGCAATAAAGCCCCAGAAAAAGAACACCACTACAAGTGTAGATAATGCACCTGAATTGGTGGGTTGTTTGGTTTGGCTCATAAGATTCGTTAGTTTAATCGTTAATGGTTAAATCGATTCCGTAAAATACTTAAAATTATAATTCAATGTGTAAAAAGGCTAAAAATCTATCTACAAATAATTAGAATTAAGTACTGAAAAACAAGGAGTTTTAAGGACAATGAAGTAAATTTAATCAAATTAAAAGTGCTCATGGTGATAGTACATGCAAGTGCGGAATGCTACCCTATGGCGAAAGCTGGAGGATTGGGGGACGTGGTGGGAGCGCTACCTAAATACCAAAATAAACAGGGGGATAAAGCAGTGGTAGTCATGCCCATGTATCAAACCCCTTTTTTAAAAGAAAATAATTGGGAGGTACAATATAAAGGGAATACCAATTTAGGGAATTGGTTTTTTGACTACACTATTATTAAAGAAAGTACAGGCAAGCTAGGCTATGATTTATATTTAGTAGATATCAATGGCCTTTTAGATCGTCCTAAAATTTATGGTTATCCCGACGACATCGACCGTTTTATGGGTTTTCAAGTAGCTGTCGTAAATTGGTTAAGTCAATGGGGGGAGCTTCCTACAATTGTGCATTGTCATGATCATCAAGCAGGTTTAATTCCTTTTATGATGAAACATTGTTATGATTATCAAAAATTAAAAAATGTAAAAACTGTTCTAAGCATTCACAATGCACAATACCAAGGTGCCATGGGTTGGGATAAAAGTATTTTAATTCCCAGGTGGGATATGAGTAAAAAAGGTTTACTAGAATGGAATAATAGTATTAATTCTTTAGCTACTGCTGTTAAATGCGCAGATAAAGTCACCACAGTGAGCCCTAGTTATATGCAACAATTATCAGTGCAGTCAAATGGTTTAGAGTTATTATTTAAAAATGAACAAAGTAAATGTGTGGGTATATTAAATGGAATAGATAATGAAATCTGGGATCCATCGACAGATAAAATGGTACCCTTTCATTATGATAGCAGCTCAGTGGAGGCGGGAAAACAAAAAAATAAAAATGCACTCTGCGCAAAATATAACTTAGATGCTACCAAGCCTCTTATTGTATTTATTGGAAGACTAGTAGCAGAAAAAGCGGCCGATGTATTACCTGGAGCTATCCAACATGCATTAGATAAAACGAAGCTCGGTGCTAATTTTTTTATTATAGGTGCAGGAGATACTTCTACTGAATCGGCTTTAAATTATTTAGTGCAATTGTATCCAGGGCAGTACAATACATTTATTGGCTATGATGAAAAGATAGGACATGAGGCCTATGCAGCAGCCGACTTTTTATTAATGCCCTCAAGAATAGAGCCTTGCGGATTAAATCAATTATATGCCCTGCGTTACGGCACTATTCCCATGGTAAGAGATACGGGAGGCCTGCATGATACAGTAGTGGATATGGGTGATGCAGGTGGTTTTGGCATTAAATTTTTACATGCCAGTGAAACAGATATTGTGTATTCTATTGAAAGAGCCATTGAAGTATATAAAAATAAAAAGCAGATGAAAGCAATGATACAAACAGCTATGCAAATGGATCATAGTTGGGAATCGGTCATAGCTGCTTATAAAAAAGTATATCAATCAATTGCGTAAATTAATTATAAAATATTAAATTTTAAATATGCCAATATTTGCAAAAGAAACAGTTTCTATTATACTAGGAGGCGGAGCGGGTTCAAGACTACACCCACTTACTGCCAGCAGATCCAAACCCGCAGTGCCCATCGGAGGGAAATACCGATTGGTAGATATTCCTATTAGCAATTGTATCAATAGTAATTTGAATAGAATATTTGTGTTAACACAATTTAATTCTGCTTCCTTGAATCAGCATATTAAAAACACTTATCATTTTAGCGCTTTTAGTTCTGGTTTTGTAGATATTCTAGCGGCAGAACAAACACCTGATAATCCGGGATGGTTTCAAGGAACTGCCGATGCAGTGAGACAGTCTTTAAGGCATTTAGCCAAAATGGATTTCGAGTACGTGCTTATTTTAAGTGGGGATCAATTATATCAAATGGATTTTAGTAAGATGATTGAGGCGCATAAAAAAACTGGTGCGGCTTTAACCATTGCCACTATTCCAGTGGGGGAAAGAGAGGCGCCAGAGTTTGGTATATTAAAATCGAATCAAGAAAATGTAATTACTTCTTTTGTAGAAAAACCAAAAAAAGAAATATTAAAAGATTGGACAAGCGAAACGGGTACTGAAATGAAAGCGCAGGGGCGTAATTATTTAGCTTCTATGGGTATTTATGTTTTTAATAAAGAAATATTGCATCAATTTTTAAACGAACTACATCCTAATGCCACCGATTTTGGAAAAGAAATTATTCCAGACTCTATTGCAAACTACAAAGTGTTGAGTTATCAGTACGATGGTTATTGGACCGACATTGGAAATATTTATTCTTTTTTTGAAGCCAATATTGCTTTAACCCAAGATGTTCCTTTGTTTAATTTATTTGATAGTGCACAAAAAGTATACACAAGAGCTAGAATGTTACCACCCGCTAAAGTAAGCGGTACTATAATTAATAAAGCCATTTTGGCGGAGGGTTGTATTATTCACGCGAAAGAAGTAACTAGTTCTGTTGTGGGTATTCGTGCAAGAGTAGGAAAGGATACCGTTATTAAGCATACCTATATTATGGGTTGTGATTATTATGAAAATATTGATCAAATTGAGCAGAAGAATAAAAAAGGCATACCCATTTTAGGCATTGGTGAAAGATGTATCATTGAAGATGCTATCATTGATAAAAACTGCTCTATTGGTAATGATGTTACCATTAAAGGGGGAGCACATTTAGAAAAATTAGACCACCCTTTATATACTATTAAAGATGGTATTGTGGTGGTAAAAAAAGGAGCGGTCATTCCTAATGGTTACATAATATAAAGTGTAATACGAAAATTGTAAATACATAATTTAAGCTACATGAATACAGCCTATACTGGAAATAAAGTCCAACTTAGTTTTTGGCAAATATGGAATATGTGTTTTGGATTTTTCGGCATTCAATTTGGTTGGAGTTTGCAAATGGGCAATATGAGTGCGATCTATGAATTTTTAGGCGCTACGCCTGAACAAATTCCAGGTTTATGGTTGGCAGCTCCTATGACAGGTTTATTAGTGCAACCCATTGTAGGTTATTTCAGCGACCGTACCTGGCATCCAAAATTAGGCAGAAGAAGACCCTTCTTTTTAGTAGGGGCTATCTTAAGTTCAGCATTATTATTTGTAATGCCCAATGCTGGGTCAATATGGATTGCAGCAGGGGTATTATGGGTTTTAGATTCTAGTATTAATGTGACCATGGAACCCTTTAGAGCCTTTGTTGCAGATAATTTAGATGAAAAGCAACGCTCTCGTGGATTTGCCATGCAGTCCATGTTTATAGGACTAGCTTCATTTATTGCAGGCTATTTACCAATGGTGTTGGTGAATTGGTTTGATGTATCTAGAGAAAAAACAAATGGTTCTATTCCTCAAAATATTTTACTTTCCTTTTATATTGGAGGGGTTGTGTTTTTAGTATCGGTATTGTATACTGTTTTTAAGAGTAAGGAATATCCTCCTTCTGAAACAGCGTCAAATGCAGCAGAAAATAAAACGGGCATTATAAAAGAAATTATTGATTCATTAATACATATGCCCGTACAAATGAAAAGATTAGCCTTGGTTAATTTTATTACTTGGCCAGGACTATTTTTAATGTGGTTTTATTATAGTACGGGTGTGGCTAGTCAATTATTTCATGGCGACCCTCTCACAAATAGTGATACCTATACTATGGGATTAGAACATGCCAATACTACTTCTGCTATTTTAAACCTAGTCACTTTTGGTTTTTCATTTAGTTTACCTTTTTTAGTAGGTAAGTTGGGTAAGAAGTTAACGCATACTGCATGTTTATTAATAGGAGGCTTAGGATTAATTTCAGTTTACTATGTGCAGCAACCTAATTTATTGTATGTAAGTATGGGATTAGTTGGTATTGCTTGGGCTTCTATTTTATCGATGCCTTATTCAATGTTGTCAAGTTTTATTCCAGTTCAAAAAATGGGTATCTATATGGGCATATTCAATTTCTTCATTGTCTTGCCTGAAATCTTAGCCTCCATCTTTTTTGGAAAGATCATGTCTACCTATTTACATAACGATAGGTTAATGGCTGTTCAAATAGGAGGTTTCTTATTAGTATTAGCAGGTATTGTCTGCGCCATTATTATTAAAGAGGAAAAGATTAAAGAGTAGAAAAAATAAAGAGAAATAAAAGGAGAGAAGATAGAAAGAAGAGCCATTAAGAGAATAAAAAAGTTAAAATAAATATGAAAACTTGTTTTTTACACCGCCCAGTTTTATTGACTATTCTGCTATTGAATTTTGTAATATTTTCAGAAGTTAATGGTCAAACAATAGAAGCGTATCCTACTAATTGGTTTACGCAAATGCAATTCAATAAAATTCAAATTTTATTTAGAAACAGAGATGCTAATTTTTCTAAGGCTACAGTGAATGCAAATTATCCGGGCTTGAAAGTGTTGGGAATACATCATTTTGAAAATGGGCATTATATAGCGGTGGATATTGAAATTACCGCCACTGCAAAACCAGGAACCGTAAATTTTGTTTTTAACAATAAGGGAGAGAAAACAAATACCCCTTGGTCATTACTTCCAAGGCGAAAGGGAAGAGGAACTTTGTTTGCACAAGGTATTAATCCATCCGACCTTATTTATTTTTTAATGCCTGATCGTTTTAGTAATGCCGATGTTTCTAATGACCGTATAGCAGGATTAAAAGACCAGTCTTTAAATAGAGACTCTATTTTTTTAAGACATGGGGGCGATTTAAAAGGGGTAACCAATCATTTGGATTATTTTGAAAAACTTGGTGTTTCAACTTTATGGATGACGCCTGTGATTGAAAATGATATGCCTGATAGAACTGAACATGGTTATGCAGCTACAAATAATTATGCGATTGAAAAACGTTTAGGTGGAGACCAGGCTTATTTAACATTAAGCGATAGCCTGCATAAAAGAGGCATGAAATTAATTCAAGACATTGTATATAATCATTTTGGTCGTTTTCATTTCTTAGTCCAAGATGCGCCTGATAAAAATTGGGTACATCAGTGGCCTTCTTATACACAGACACATTATAGAGAACAAGCAGTATTTGATCCTCATCACTCAAAAGTGGATGCAGAGAAAATGATTAACGGTTGGTTTACTACCGAAATGCCCGATGTGAATCAAGAGAATCCCTTTGTAGAAAAATATTTAACACAAAATGCTATTTGGTCTGTTGAAACCTATGGTATTGACGCTTTCAGAATAGATACCTATAAGTACTGTAATGTAGAAGTAATGAATAGATTGAATCAAGCCCTTATTGATGAGTATCCAAATATATTTGCCTATGGAGAGTGTTGGGTAGATGGAGTTTCTTCTCAGGCTTATTATGTTCGAAATAATTTAAATATTCCCTACAAAAGCAATTTACATGCTACTTCCGATTTTCATTTATTGTTTTCAGGTATTTTACCCGCACTCAATGAAAAAAATGATTGGAGTGGAGGGGTGATTAAATTATACAATACTTTAAGCAATGACTATTTATACAAAGTGCCTAGTAATAATGTGATATTTTTAGACAATCACGATATGACGCGTATACATTCTTCTTTAGGAGAAAGTATACCCAAAACTAAAATGGCCTATGCTTGGCTAATGACCTCTAGAGGTATTCCTCAAATGTATTATGGTTCTGAAGTTTTAATGAAGGGCATCTCCAATCCAGATGGCTGGGTAAGACTAGATTTTCCTGGTGGATGGGCAGGCGATAAAAAGAATGCTTTTACAGAAGTAGGCATGACAGACCAAGAAAAAGATTTTTTACATTATGTGCAGCTATTGGGTACTTATAGAAAATCATCCGCCGCTTTAAAGACAGGGGAGATGATGCAATACCTTCCAGAAGATGGATTGTATGTATATTTTAGATATACCAAGGGGCAAACTATTATGTGTGTGATGAATACTGATAACAAAGAAAGAAAACTTAATTTTGAAAAATATGCTGAAAGAACCGATGGGTTTAAAGGCGGAAAAGATATTGTGACGGGTGCGCAAATAGGAAACGAATTTACAATGGCTGCTATGAGTATGCAAGTGATTGAATTAACGAAATAATTATGCCAAAATACGAGGATCTTCATTTTGTAGATACCAAGCAAGCTGTTTGGAACTACTCTTTATTTACAGATGAAGATGTGCATAATTTTCAAAATGGCACACACTATTCTTTATATACCTTATTTGGAAATAAACAATTAGAAGTATCGGGTACTAAAGGAACTTACTTTGCTGTATGGGCACCTAATGCAACAGCCGTATATGTAAAAGGAAATTTTAATGATTGGAATAATCAAACCCATTTATTAATAGTAAGACAAGATAGTTCTGGTATTTGGGAGGGCTTTGTTCCAGGTATACATCAAGGAGAAGTATATAAATACCATATACATGGCTATAAAGGGGTGAAGCTTGATAAAGGTGACCCCTTTGCCAATTATTGGGAACTAAGACCCTTGACCGCTTCTATTACCTGGCAAACGAATTATGCATGGAAGGATGCAAAGTGGATAGAGCAAAGAAAAATTAAAAACAGAACCGACCAACCTTATGCTGTCTACGAAGTACATTTGGCTAGTTGGATGCGCCCTAATAAAAACGATGAAAGTTCTTATAATTCCTATATCCAACTTATTGACTTATTAGTTCCTTATGTAAAAGAAATGGGTTTTACCCATGTTGAATTCATGCCTGTGATGGAACATCCTTTTGATGGTAGCTGGGGTTATCAAGGGGTAGGATTTTTTGCACCCACTTCTCGTTTTGGCAACCCACAAGAATTTGCGGCCTTGGTAGAAGCCTTTCATGCAGCAGAAATTGGTGTTATTCTAGACTGGGTACCTTCTCATTTTCCATATGATGCCCATGGCTTGTTTATGTTTGACGGTACCAATACTTATGAGTATGCCGATATGCGAAAAGGCTATCACCCCGATTGGAACTCTTATATATTCAATTATAAAAGAGGGGAAGTAAAATCTTTTTTAATAAGCAGTGCACGTTTTTGGTGTGATCAATTTCATATCGACGGATTAAGGGTAGACGCCGTGAGTTCTATGTTAAGATTAGATTATAGTAGGGAAGCAGGTGAATGGGAACCGAATGAATTTGGGGGTAATGGAAATATTGAAGCCATTGCTTTTATAAAAGACTTAAATGAAACCTTATACCGAGACTTCCCTTATATACAAACCATTGCTGAAGAAGCCTCTGATTGGCCGGGTATAAGTAAGCCCACTTTTATGGATGGCTTGGGCTTTGGTATGAAATGGATGATGGGTTGGATGCATGATACTTTAGATTATTTTAAATTGGATCCTTTGTTTAGGTCAATGCAGCAGGATAAGTTTTCTTTTTCCATGATGTATTTTTATGATGAGAGTTTTATGTTGCCTTTAAGCCACGATGAAGTAGTACATGGTAAAAGCCCTTTAATTTATAAAATGCCTGGGGATGATTGGCAAAAATTTGCAAACCTAAGATTGATGTTTACCTATATGTTTATGCACCCTGGTGCTAAACTATTATTTATGGGGAATGAATTTGCGGCTACCAAGGAATGGAATTATACTACCGAATTACAATGGGACTTATTAAAAATAGAATCTCATGCAGGAATGCGCAAAACGGTGCAAGCCTTAAATGAAATATACAAGAACAACCCTGCTTTATATGAATTACAATTCGACCCTACCGGTTTTGAATGGGTAGAGATTAATAAAAGAGAGGAGGCAGTAATTGCTTTTAAAAGAAAGGGTCTAAAACCTGAAAACGATATTTTGGTGGTGATGAATATGACACCCGTTCCTAGACATCAATTCCCGATTCATGTAGCAGGAAAAAAAGTTTGGAATGAAATTTTCAACTCTGATGCTAAAAAATATGGAGGCGCCGGAGACTTAACAAATACAAGTATTTTGGTGCATCCTCAAGATGAAAAGGGAGAATGGAGCCAGGTTTTGTTGAACTTACCTGCATTATCGGCAATTGTCTTAGTATAATTTCTAAGATTTTATTTCATTTAATATATTCATTTTCAATTGTTTAATTAGCACTTGATAAATTTTAATAGCTGTACGAACATTTTCGGCTAAGTTTTCCACATTTAAGTAGAACTGAGCAATGGTAACAATTAGGTAACAATTAGTTATGAACTTTGCGGTGTAATCCAACACCTAAAAAACAAAATGTATGAAAGCTACAAACAAAGCGATGTTGTATGAAGCCGTTTCGGAATTTATACAGTTGCACGCCTTCGATCATTTATTGGACAATGAATTAGCACAGTTGAAAAGTTTACTCAATGCATACACGCTAGCCGAAGAGGGTAGTGAAATGCATGAAATTAGCAGCAAATTAATTCCTTTGTTAAGCAAGGCGAATTTCTTTGTAGAAACTATTTCACCTGCTGCCATTCAATTATGGTTTTATGCTTTATCCTACAACGAAATACCAATTGGTGGTATGATGCAGGATTTTAGCAGTACCAATGAGTTAGTAAATTAGATTTACTAAAGTTTTTACTTTATTAAATTGTGATAATAAAAAAGGCCTCCTTTTTAAGGGAGGCCTTTTCTGTAAATAATATTATTGATCTTGTTCTTTCTTGTCTAATATTATAAATATTTTTCTATTCTAATACAATTAGGTACTAGAATAAACCCTTTGTTAGTTTAGTTTTACCTTCTCCGATTTTGAAACCATTGTGATAAATTTCTACTAAATATTCTCCTTCAGTAAAGCTTACATTTTTGATATCATAGCTTACAGGTAAATCTTTATTTTGTTCGTATTGAACTGATACTTTGTTAGAATAGCCTTTGGCACCATCTTCTCTTGTATTTATTTTACCAGTTTCGTTGAAAGCTTTGCCATCTGGACCAGTGATACTAACAAATAACTCTTGAGCTCCTGTTGGAGTGATTTTGTTTCTATCAATTTGGAAAGACAAGCGAATGGTATTCGCTCTTTTAGTGTTGCTCGTTACTTTTTCAGTGCCGTCATCTTTAACTCTTAAAGCTTGAATGCTAAAAGTAGAGGCGTGTAAAGTAGAACCAATATCTTGTAATCTTTCTCTCTCTTTTTGAGTAGCCGTTAAATTCGTATTTAAGGTTGTATTCGTAGTATTTAAAACTTCGTTTTTAGCAGTTAAATCTTTGTTTTCAGCTTGTGCTTTACTAAGGTCTGCAAATAGGTTAGTTACCTTGCCATTTAAATCGGCAATTAAAGTTTTGGCTTCTGCTAATTCTACATCTGTAGCATTTTGCTTGCGCAAAATAGTACTGATATTAGATTTCAATTTTTGAATTTGATTAGACTTGTCTAATAAATCACCTTGAAGGCTTGTATTTTGGTTGGTTAAAGAGTCTGCTTTAGCAGAAACTTCTATAAATTCAGCTTGAATTTTTGCTTTAGCACTGTCAATCACAGCTATTTTGTTGTCATAGGTAGTAATAATGTCCACTTTTGAACTACTGAAATATATCCAAGAGCCAATAATGACTAATACTAAAACCCCAATGGTTATTTTACTGCTCATGCTAGAAGATTCGTTACTCATAAATTTTTTTAGTTTAAGGCTACAAAGATACAAAAAATCGAACAGATTACTAAAAATTATAAGCTGAGTTAATAGGGGGTTGATTTTTAGCCAATTATTTTAAAATATTTAAGATTCAAGCATGACTTATCTTTATATTTGAATATGCCTACTTCCAAAATTATAGCTAACTGGAAAAAGAATGTTTTTGATGCCATTTATTGGCTAGAAGGCGAAGAGTCATATTATATAGACAAGGTCGTAGACTATGCCGAAAAGCAACTACTTCCTGAAGCTGAGCAGGCTTTTAACCTTACTATTTTTTATGGCAAGGATGCAGAATGGTCGGAGATTATGAACGCATGTAAACGTTATCCTGTTTTTGCAGAGCGTCAGGTGGTCATTATTAAAGAGGCCCAATTAATGGGTCAAATTGAAAAGCTGGAATCCTATGTAGAAAATCCTTTGTCTTCTACCATTTTAATTGTGGCGTATAAGGACAAAAACATAGATGGTCGTAAAACCTTTGGTAAACTATTAAAGTCCAAAACCACTTTTATTGCTACTAAAAAAATGTATGATAGTAAGCTGCCAGAATGGGTGAATGAATGGGTGGCAGATAGAGGCTTTCAGATTGCACCCAAAGCGGTACAAATTTTAGTAGATCATATTGGCAATGATTTAAGTAGAATACAAAATGAATTAGAAAAGCTTATTGTGAATTTAGGTGATCGCAAGAAAATGACCGAAGATGATATTGAAAAGTACATTGGCATAAGTAAAGAGTACAATGCCTTTGAGTTTCAAGAGGCTGTGGGCCAAAAAAACTTTGCCAAAGCCATTCGAATGATTCAATATTTTGAATCCAATAATAAAGCAGCCCCCATACAATTAATACTACCTACTTTATATGCTTTCTTTTCTAAGCTATATGCTATTTATGGTTTGAATAGTAGTGATGAAAAAAGAATCATGAGTGAAGTAGGCATTTCCTTTTTTGCAGTGAAAATTTATTTAGCTGCACTAAGACAGTATTCATATTCAAAAGTGGAACATATTCTATTATTAATACACGAATATAATTTAAGAGTAGTAGGTATTAATGATGCCGATAATACCGATGCCGATTTATTAAAAGAATTGGTTGTTAAAATTATGGATGTTCCTGAAAAGCAGCCAGCCTAAGATTATTGATATTTCTTTAAAATAGCCGCTGTGGTTATTTTGTCTTTGGCTAGTTGTGCTTTTAAGGCCTCTAGCCCATCAAACTTTACTTCGCCTCTAATATATTCATACACCATGACTGTTAAATTTTGCTCATAAATATCTTGATCAAAATCTAAAATATGTACTTCAATGACTTTCTTCTGTCCATCCACAGTAGGTCGTATGCCAATATTCATCATACCATTATAAATAGTATCTCCTAAACATTTTCCTTTTACTTTAACGGCGTATACACCATTGGAAGGAATAATCTTTTCTTCATTATTAATATGCAAATTCGCAGTGGGAAATCCGATGGTGCGTCCAATTTGATTACCTCTTACAACAAATCCATCAAACAAATAAGGATAACCTAAGAGTGCATTGGCTTTTTCAATTTGATGTTCTTGTATATAGTTTCTAATATGGGTAGAACTTACAATTTCATCACTTATAATTTTTTCATGAATCTGTTCTACTTTAAAGCCAAGTTCGTTTCCAAACTTTTGCAAGAGCTCAAAATTTCCATTGCGGCCATTTCCAAACCTGTGATCATAGCCTACTAAAATTGTATGTGGGTGGAAACGGTCAAATAAAAAGGTTTTGACATATGCATCGGCAGTTAAATTAGAGAAAGCGTAATCAAAATTGACTACTACTAAATGGTCAATACCGCTTTGCGTTAGTAATTCAATTCTTTCTTCTAGGCTGGTCAGTTGTTTGATTTCTCCAGGGATAGAAGATATTACTTTTCTGGGGTGGGGATGAAAGGTGACAATGACTGTTTCTCCCTTCATTTCAAGGGCTATTTGCTTCATTCTACTAATAATCTCTTGATGGCCTATATGCACTCCATCAAAGGCTCCCGTAGTAATAACGGCATTTTTAAAAGCAGGTAATTGATTCAAATCGTGGTGAACAGTCATCTTCATTGTCTAAATATGGCACAAATGTAAAACAATTGTACCTTTGTGCCACAAACCAATTTAGATTCATGTCATTGTATGCCCAACGCGGTGTCTCCGCTCAAAAAGAAGAAGTCCATGCGGCCATTAAGGACCTTGACCAAGGCTTATATCCCAATGCTTTTTGTAAGTTATATGCCGACTACTTAGGGGGTCAATCTGACTATATTAATATTATGCATGCCGATGGGGCAGGTACCAAAAGTATACTGGCCTATCTCTATTGGAAAGAAACAGGAGACGCGACTGTTTGGAAAGGCATTGCACAAGACGCCATTGCCATGAATTTAGACGATTTATTATGTGTAGGTATTTATGATCAAATATTATTCTCTTCCACCATTGATCGCAATAAATTAGTGATTACGGGAGAAGTATTAAGCGAGGTTATCAATGGTACTCAAGATTTTTTTAATACGCTGAAAAAATTCGGCATTCAAATTGAATTTTTAGGTGGAGAAACTGCCGATGTGGGAGATGTAGTGAGAACAATTGCTGTAAATGGAACCATGACAGCAAGATGGCCCAAGGCAAAACTCATTACCAATGATAAAATTGCTGCGGGGCAAGTCATTGTTGGTTTTTCTAGTTATGGTCAAGCAAGTTATGAGACTGCCTATAATAGTGGACTAGGTAGTAATGGACTTACCAGTGCAAGGCATGATGTTTTGGAGCATAGCTATGCAAAAAAATATCCTGAAACTTTTGAACCAAGTTTGAAAGAGGAAGTGGTTTATATTGGAAAAAACAAAATGACCGATACATTAGACATTCCTGGCTTTGGTGCTGTTAGTATTGGTAAATTATTATTAAGTCCCACGCGTACTTATGCACCACTTGTGAAAGCTATACTAGACAAGCATTTTGAGGCAGTGAAAGGAATGATACATTGTAGTGGGGGTGGACAAACAAAATGTATGAAGTATTTGCCTGGCCCTATGCGTATTGTGAAAGATAATTTTTTAGAGGTACCTCCTATATTTAATTTGATTCAAGAAAATTCTGGAGCGAACGCTAAAGAAATGTATCAAGTATTTAATATGGGTCACCGTTTAGAAATTTTTACGGATGAAAAATCGGCAATGGATTTAATTGCCTTGGCAAAGACTTTTCAAATTGAAGCGCAAATTATTGGAAGGGTGGAAGCATCTACTGAAAAAGAGTTAATTTTAAAAGGTAGTTTTGGAACAGAAATTTTTAGCTATTAATTTTACACTAACAAACTAAGATATGAGCGAAATAGTAGTGCAATTAGAAAATGTAAATATTTATCAAAGTGGTAATCTCATTTTGCAAGATGTAAATTTTACGGTTCAAAAAGGAGAGTTTGTGTATTTAGTAGGTAAAACAGGTACTGGAAAAAGTAGTTTATTGAAATCTTTATATGGAGAAGTAAGTATCACTGAAGGAAAAGGAATGGTGGTAGGCCATGATTTAAAAGATATGGATTGGAAGAAGCTACCTTTTTTAAGAAGAAATTTAGGAGTCGTTTTTCAGGACTTTCAATTATTAACCGATAGAAATGTACACGAGAATTTACGTTTTGTACTAAAAGCAACAGGTTGGGAAGATGAAAGGTTGGTGGAGCGAAAAATAGAAGATGTACTGGCTAAGGTAGGGCTTCAAAATAAAGGCTTTAAAATGACCTATGAGATGAGTGGTGGCGAGCAACAAAGAGTGGATATTGCCAGGGCCTTATTAAATTCCCCTAAATTAATACTAGCAGACGAGCCAACAGGAAGTTTAGACCCAGAAACTAGCGATGAAATCATGCAATTATTATTCCAAATAGCCAAGGACGACGGAACCGCAATCGTTATGGCAACACACGACTTTATGGTCGTTAATAAGTTCCCTTCAAGAACACTAACTACCCTTGGAGGTAGGCTCATTCCACAAGTTTAATTTTTCTCCACTAATTGTACACAAAACAGCATTTAGGCCTTGATTTCTAGGCTCTTTTTCTTATGTTCGCAGACATAAAATAGAAGTTAACAAGTGAGACTAAAGTCATTAGAAATCAAAGGGTTCAAGAGCTTTGCTGACAAAACAATTGTAAGTTTTGATGATGGAATTACGGGCATTATTGGGCCAAATGGTTGTGGTAAAAGTAATATCATTGATAGTATAAGATGGGTAATAGGAGAACAGAAAATTTCAGCTTTAAGAAGTGAGAATTTAGATTCTTTAGTTTTTAACGGAAGTAAAACCCGTTCTGCAAGTAGTATGGCCGAAGTGAGCCTTACTTTTGAAAATACTAAAAACTTATTACCTACCGAGTTTAGCACCATTACCGTAACGCGTCGTTTTTATAAAAACGGAGAGAGTGAATACCGTTTAAATGATGTGGCTTGTCGTTTGAAAGACATCCATAATTTATTTTTAGATACAGGCGTAAGTACCGACAGCTATGCCATTATCGAATTAGGTATGGTAGATGATATCATTAAAGATAAAGACAATAGTCGTCGTAGAATGTTAGAACAAGCGGCGGGTATCACTATTTACAAAACAAGAAAGAAAGAAGCGAAAAATAAATTAGATGCGACTGAACAAGATTTAGCCCGTATCGAAGATTTATTGTTTGAAATTAATAATCAGTTAAAAACTTTAGAGAACCAAGCTAAAAAAGCAGAAAAGTATTTTGAAATCAAAAAAGATTACAAAGACACTGCTATTGAACTAGCCAAGGCTTCTTTAGAAGGCTTTAATGTTAGCTATAAAGAGCTAAATGAGCAACAAGAAGCAGAAACAGATAAGAAATTTCAATTAGAAGCTGCTATTTCATTGGAAGAAGCTGCTTTAGAACAGGAGCGTGTGGTTTTTATTGAAAAAGAGAAGGGCTTGCAGGCAATGCAGCATCAGTACAACGATAGCTTATCTACACTTAGAACAAAAGAGAACGATAAAAATCTAGCTGCTCAACGTTTAGATTATCTAAATGATAAAGAAGCTTCTTTACAAGAGTTTTTATTAAAAGCAGAGGGGCAATTAAAAACCATTGGCGATTCTATCGAGTACACCAAACTACAAGTAGTAGAGGAAGAAAAAATATACCAAGACTTTAAATCAAGAGTAGACCAATCTCAAACAGCTTTAACTGAAAAAAGAGATTCCTTCGATAGCCAAAGATCTATCTTAGATAATTTACGTCAGTCTTATCAACAAATTCAAAGAAATCAATTTGATGCGGAGAAAAAAGTGGCGGTATCGGATACTTCTATTCAAAACGTACAAAGATCTCATCAACAATTAGAAGAAGAGCAAAATCATAGAGTAGGGCAAATAACAGATATTACTGCTCAATTAGCTACTAAAGAAGCCGATTTAGAAACAAAGAAAGCGCATTTAGAAGCATTACAAATTCAACATGATACTGCAAGAACTAGTATTTTTGAAACGCAGGAGCAATTAGAAATTCTAAGATCAGAACTAGCGGAACAAACTAGAAAATTAGACGCTAAGAAAAACGAATACGATTTATTAAAGAGCTTAGTAGATTCTATGGAAGGTTATCCGGAGAGTGTTAAGTTCTTACACAAGAATACAGGTTGGAATCATCAAGCGCCTATTTTATCAGATATCTTATATGTACAAGAAGCCTACCGTGCAGCGGTGGAGAATGTACTTGAGCCTTATTTAAACTATTATGTAGTTAACGATTTAAAAGAGGGTATGCAAGCCGTGCAATTATTGGATGACAATAAAAAAGGCAAGGCCAACTTCTTCTTATTAGATCAATTAAATGGAGCTTCAGCAAATGCAGCACCAGCTAATACCATTGCAGCTTTATCCGTTATTGAAATAGATAGTAAGTATAGCGCTTTGGCTAATCATTTATTAGGCAATGTTTTTATAGCTGAAAATGAACAAGCCTTATCGGGCGATTATGCTGGAATCATTTTAGAAAAAACAGGTAAGTATGTAAGAGGTAAGTATACTTTAACCGGAGGTAGCGTAGGCTTATTTGAAGGAAAGAAAATTGGACGTGCCAAGAACTTAGAAAAGTTATTGGAAGATATTCAAGCGCAAGAAAAAGTAGTCAACGATTTAAAAGCCACTATTCAAACACAGCATAATTCTGTATTACAGTTTAATGAGCTTTTGAAAGAAAATGAAATTCGTGCAACTGAGCAAGCCGTGAATACTTTAATAAATGAAGTATTTGCTAACAAGAACAGATTAGAGAACTTACAATTAGCACAGTCGGCTGCTATTATTAAGTTAAAAGAGTTTAAAGATAAAATTACGGAAGAACATACTGCTATTGCCGATACAAGAGTAGCACTTGAAGCTTTGAATTTATCTTTACAAGAAACTCAGTCTAATTTAAATGATGTGGAACTGGCTTATCAAGCAGCCGAGCAAGCCTATCATTTAGCTTCTGGTGAGTTCAATGAAATGAACTTGCAGTTAACGAAGCAGTACAGTAAAATTGAAGCCTTACAACAAGAGGTAGTGTTTAAGGAAAATCAATTAAATGATTTACATGTACAAATTCAAACCAATAGTGTTCAATTAACAGAAGCTAGTGCCGCTATAGTGGATAGTCGTGCTGAATTAGCACAATTAGAAGAAGACTTGGTTAAGTTATTAAAGACCAAGGAAGAAGAAGAGTCGGTATTAAACGAAGCAGACCAGGCCTATTATAATTTAAGAAACGTCTTACAAGAAAAAGAGAGTGCCTTAAGAATGCAGATTAAGTCTAAGGAATTAATTGATCAATTAATCAATGAAATCAAAGATCAACTGAATAATTTAAAATTACAGTTGTCTGGCATGAAAGAAAGATTGAATGTAGAGTTTAAAGTTGAATTAGAAGAAATCTTAGACGAAGGCAGAGCTACTGAAATTTCTTTAGAAGAATTACAAGCCAGTGCCGATAGAATGAAGAAGCGTTTGGAGAATATGGGTGAAGTGAATCCAACAGCTATTGAAGCCTATACTGAAATGAAAAAGCGTTATGATTTCATCTTAGAACAAAAGAACGACTTAGTAACGGCTAAAGAAAGCTTAATGCTTACTATTCAAGAAGTAGAAGCTACAGCGAATAAAGCCTTCTTAGAAACCTACAACCAAGCAAGAGAGAACTTCCAAAAGGTATTTAAAGCCTTGTTTACAGAAGAAGACTCTTGTGACTTAATATTAGTTGATCCAGAAAACTTAGCAGAAACTGCAGTAGAAATTGTAGCCCGTCCTAAAGGTAAAAAGCCATCTTCTATTAGTCAATTAAGTGGAGGAGAGAGAACCTTAACGGCAACGGCTATGTTGTTTGCCATTTATTTAATCAAGCCAGCACCATTCTGTATTTTGGATGAGGTGGACGCCCCATTAGATGATGCCAACATTAGTAAGTTCACACAAATGATTCAGAAGTTTAGCGATAACTCACAATTCATTATTGTAACGCACAATAAGCAAACAATGAGCGCTGTAGATGTTATTTATGGTGTGACTATGCAAGAACCCGGTGTTAGTAAATTAGTACCTGTTGACTTTAGAAGTTTGAGTAACTAAAATATATTATAAATTCGCTTTAAGAGTCCTTGGTAGCAATACTAGGGGCTCTTTTAATTTAGAACCTGTTTTTAATGATCAAATCTGCCTTACTATTATTTCTCACTTGTTTTTTATTATACCTACCATTTAGTAGGGTACCAGATTATTTTGACAGTGAAACAGCTCCTGGAATTATTATAAAACAAGAGGCGGGGCCTAGGACTAAGATAATGGCCGTTTATTCTGAATATGGTAAAGAATATAAGCTTGAATTAGATAGTGCGCAGTATGCTTCTAAAATAGGAGAGAAGGTGGAATTAATCTATGCATTAAGCGACCCTCAAAAAGCGGTGGTGAGTAAGTTCTGGGGCTATTGGTTAATTCCTATTGAATTGGCTTGGTCTTTTGGAGGATTCGCTGCGTTACTAGCCATTGCTTATGCCACCACGCATAAACCACATCCCTCTGCCATCGCCGAACAATTAAAGGGCGAGGAAGCGCCAAAGAAAAAGTACGAGTAATTGGCGATTTAAATATTAAGTGAAAAAACACCTATATCTCACGGGTTAAGGCTGTATAGTACTAGATAAATTATTTTGAATGGAGCTTAAAAAATATTGAATAAAGAATAAATGCTATATCGAACGAACTTTGTGAGCGTAGCGATCAGAGAGTGAGATATAGGTATTTTTTCTATGAAAATATTTTTTAAAAGAAATTTATTAGCGCTTCAGTAGTCGTTTAATTTCTTTGTCGACATCGCGGGACTTAATCGTTTCACGCTTATCAAATTCTTTTTTACCCTTACCAACGCCAATTTCTACTTTGGCATAATGTTTATCATTAAAAAATATACGTAAGGGAATAATAGAGTAGCCTTTTTCTTTGACCTTGGTCTCTAATTTTTCAAGCTCTCTTTTTTGCAATAATAATTTACGGTCATGCACTTCAATATGATTATTGACATTGCCATGGGTATAGGCATTAATGAATAAACCACGCACCCATAGTTCCCCTTTATCAAACATACAGAAGGAGTCGTTGAAACTTACCTTGCCTTCTCTAATTGATTTTACCTCGGTTCCTAACAATACAATGCCTGCCTCATATTTGTCCTCTATGTGGTAATTGAAATAGGCCTGCCTATTATTTAATTCTTTTGCTTGTACTGGTTTTGCTTTAGCCATAAAAAATCCCGGAACTGATACAGCGCCGGGATACAAAAATAGGATTAAATATTGACTTCCTAAATGGATTCTAATGAGGGTTAATGCTTAAATAAGTAAGCCACTTCGGATAATTTATTTTTTAAGTCTTTTCTATCAACGATAAAGTCTAAAAAGCCATGTTCTAATAAAAATTCACTGCGTTGAAATCCTGCGGGTAAATCTTTTTTAATGGTCTCTTTAATAACACGAGGGCCTGCAAAACCAATTAAGGCGCCAGGCTCAGCAATATTAATATCACCTAGCATACCAAAGCTTGCAGAAATACCACCAAAAGTGGGATCGGTAAGCATTGAAATGAAAGGAAGCTTAGCATCACTTAGTTGAGAAAGCTTACCACTGGTTTTGGCCAATTGCATTAAGCTAAAGGCACTTTCCATCATACGCGCACCACCACTTTTACTTATGACTAAATAGGGTAGTTTATGTTCTATACAATAGTCAACTGCGCGACTAAATTTTTCTCCCATTACACTGCCTAATGAACCACCAATAAATTCAAAGTCCATACAAGCCACCACCATTTCTTCTCCATTAATTTTACCAACTGCTACACGCATAGAATCCTTTAAATCGGTTTTAGCGTGAATTTCATCTAATCTTTTTTGGTAGTTTTTTAAGTCGGTAAAGTTTAAGGCATCCTTGCTTTTAATATTATCAAAAAGTTCTGAACACTGAGTTTCGTCAAATAAAATATCAAAATACTCATCACTTCCAATACGATGATGAAAATTACATTTAGAACAAATGAATAAGCTTTCTTTTAATTCAGAACTAGTGCAAATATGATTACAAGACGGGCACTTCGTCCAAAGTCCTTCTGGCGTTTCTTTTTTATCAGCAGTAGAAGTGGTAATGCCCTTTCTAATTCTTTTAAACCATCTTGATTTACTAGCTTCAGAGGCAGCCGTTTCTTCACCTGTTAAGTTTACTTCAATATCTTCTTCTCTATTTTTCATAGTTAAGCAATCGTTTTAGTCCTATATGAAGTTATAAAAAAATAAACAGCCACCCATTTTAATAAATTGGCAGCTGTGTTAAAATTTTGTTTAAGCGTTTCTATTAATGCAGTTTAAATCATCAAAAGCCACTTCTAATCTTTTAATAAAGGATTCTTCCCCTTTTCTTAACCAAACTCTAGGGTCATAATACTTCTTATTAGGCTTGTCGGCTCCCTCAGGGTTGCCTAACTGTGCTTGTAAAAAAGCCTCATTCTTTTTGTAGTATTCTAAAATACCTTCCCAGAAAGCCCATTGTAAATCGGTATCTAAATTCATTTTAATAGCGCCATATCCAATGGCTTCTCTAATTTGATTTTGTGGTGAACCCGATCCACCATGAAAAACAAAATATACTGGCTTCTCCGCAGTGTTTAATTTTTTCTGAATATGCACTTGGCTATTGTTTAAAATATCGGGTCTTAATTCAACATTTCCTGGTTTATAAACACCATGCACGTTTCCAAAAGCAGCAGCCACAGTAAATAAATTACCCACTTTACTTAATTCAGTATAAGCGTATTCAACATGTGCTGGTTGTGTATATAATTTATCATTATCGACATTGCTATTGTCTACGCCATCTTCTTCACCACCTGTTACACCTAATTCAATTTCAATACTCATTCCAAGAGGGGCCATTCTTTTATAAAATTCAACTGAAGTTTGAATATTCTCTTCTAAACTTTCTTCAGATAAATCCAACATATGTGAGCTAAATAAAGGTTGACCTTTTTCTTTTTTATATTGTTCGCCTGCATCAATTAAAGCACTAATCCATGGTAACCATTTTTTAGAAGCGTGATCGGTATGTAAAATAACGGGAACATTGTAAAACTTGGCTACTTGGTGCACATGTAAGGCACCTGCAATAGCTCCTTGAATATTGGCTTGTAAATTATCGTTAGGCATTCCTTTACCTGCGATGAATTGAGCACCTCCGTTAGAAAATTGAATAATAATAGGAGAGTTCACTTTTGCAGCTGTTTCAATAGCGGCATTAATAGTGTCGGTTCCTGTTGTATTTACTGCTGGTATTGCAAATTGATTGGCTTTTGCATCATTGTATAATGTCTCTAATTCTTTACCAAATAAAACCCCTGCTCTGTACTTGCTCATAGTTTAATTATTGAGTGGCAAATATACAATTTATGGCCCAAACGCATGTTAGCCAAAGCCTTCGTTTTAGGGTAAAATAATCCACAAAAAAGGGAAGAATACACACATTTTTAATTGAAAATCAGCTCTTTACAAAAAACCCTTAGACTTCATCCATTCGTCATTATAGACCTTGCCTACATACCTACTTCCATGGTCATGTAAAATGCAAACCACCAGGTCAGAACTTTTTAATTTATCCTTTAATTGTAGTAATCCTAAAATGCAACTTCCTGCACTGTAGCCGCAGAATAAACCTTCTTCTTTTGCTAATCGACGGGTCATTAAAGCCCCTTCTTTATCGGCTACTTGTTCAAAATGATCAATAACAGTCATATCGTAATTGGCTGGAATAAAATCTTCTCCAAAACCTTCTGCAATATAAGGTTGAACATAAGTATGATCTTCAATACCTGTTTTATAATAATGAGTGAGTAATGAACCAATAGGATCAATGGCCCAGACTTGAATATTCGGATTTTTTTCTTTTAAATATTTAGCGGTACCTGTAATAGTGCCACCTGTTCCTGCAGTGCAAACAAAATGAGTAATTTTTCCTTCAGTTTGCTCCCAAATTTCTGGCCCAGTGCTTTCATAGTGCGCCTGACGATTCGCTAAATTATCATATTGATTAAAGAAAAAAGAATTTGGTGTTTCGGCAGCTAATTTTCTAGCAACGGAATAATAACTTTTTGGATCGGCAGGTGCTACATTGGTTGGACAAACAATTACTTCAGCACCTACGGCTCTTAAGATATCCATCTTTTCTTTACTTTGTTTGTCGGTGGTGGTGAATATGCATTTATATCCTTTCACAATGGCAACTAATGCAAGTCCCATACCAGTATTACCACTAGTACATTCTATAATGGTGCCACCTGGTTTAAGTTTTCCTTCTGCTTCCGCTACTTCTACCATTTTCAATGCCATTCTATCTTTAATAGAATTACCAGGATTAAAATAATCTACTTTAGCAAGTACGGTGGCGGGTATTTCACTCGTAATTTTATTTAAACGAATCATTGGCGTATTGCCGATTGTTTCTAAAATATTATTTAACCACATGTATTTTTCACTTTATTGATAAAGTAAAAATAAACTAATTATTAATAAAGGAATAATAAAGAAATTCAGAAGTTGTAAACGAAAAAGAAGCTATTATCAGAAGAATAATAGAGGATTAGTTGGAGATAAACAGATTTGAACTATATATTCTCGAAATTACGAGTGATAATTTCACAGAAGCGTGTTTGGATCATTTTTTCGGCAAGTAAAATCATATTGTAAAATGCTTTTGCATTGCTAATGCCGTGTCCAATAATTACGGGTTTATTCACGCCTAAAACAGGAGTGCCTCCATAATTTTCAAAATGAAACCTTCCAAAGAAAGAGTCGTTTTCTAATTTTTGATGTGCCGCTGCATCATACATGGCTTCAGCAGTTTTTAAAATAATATTACCGGTAAATCCATCACAAACAATGACGTCGGCTTTGTCATTGAAAACATCTCTGCCTTCAATATTACCTATAAATTGAATGGCTGTATTTTCTTTTAATAATGGGTAAGTGGCTTGTGCTAAAATATTTCCTTTGCCTTCTTCTTCACCTACATTTAATAAACCCACTGTAGGAGTATCGATATTTAAAATATGCTTGGCGTATAAGTTGCCTAGAATACCAAACTGATTTAATTGTTCTGGTTTACAATCTGCATTTAATCCAACATCTACTAATAAACCTGTTTTACCATTTAGTTTAGGAAGCAGGGTGGCGATGGTAGGTCTTAATACCCCTTTAATGGTTTTGATGCTAAACATAGCACCTACTAACATGGCACCTGTATTACCCGCACTAAGAAAGGCATCTATTTCGCCTGTGACCAAAAGTTTAAATCCAATGGCAATAGATGAATTTGGTTTTTCTTTTAAAGCTTTCGTAGGATGTTCGTGGTAGCCTATCACTTCAGTGGCAGGTACTATATGTAAAAAAGGTGAGGAAATCCCGTGTTGCTGAAAAAGTGCTTTCAGCTGGGTTTCTTCACCTATACAAAATAAATTATTTTCTGATTGAGCTAAATATTGCTGAACACCTTTAACGGCTTCTAGTGGGGCGTAATCGCCTCCCATCATATCGATGCCAATATTCATTGAGTCAGTAATTAGGCTTTTAGTGGCGCTTTTTCGCTTACTAATAAACCTTTGTAGTACAATTTACCTTCTTGAACGTGTGCACGATGACGTACATGGATTTCTCCAGTAGTTCCATCTTTGCTTAATGTAACTTCTTGAGCTACATAGTGAGTTCTTCTTTTAGCACTACGTTGTTGTGAGTGTCTGCGTTTAGGATTAGGCATCTCTTATTTTTTAAAATTTATTATTTAATATTCGTTGTTAATTCTTGTTTATTTCTTCCTCATTTGTTTCATCAAGTCCTTTAAACTTTTCTAAACCTTTCCAGATGTTTTTATTATTAACTTCTGTTGGATTTACTTTGAATTGGTTCAACTGGTCTAGTACTTTTTGATTGCAGGTCGATTCTCCTTTTTCAGTCTCCTTGCAAATATGTTGTAAAGGAATACTTAAATTGATGAATTCATAAATCCAAGCAGCAATTGAAAAATAGTTCTCGCCTTTATCAACATAAAAAATATCAGCATCTTCTTCTTGACTGTTCATGGTAATTGGGTCGTCCACTAATTTTACAATTAAGTTGAACTCATCCCATAATTGAATCGTTAGGGGGTTGCCGCAACGATCACAAAGGGTGTCTATTTTCCCATCAACATCAAAATGCAATTGAAAGAAACCTTGTTTTTTGTCAAGCTTAAGCCTAACAAGGGTATTGCAATTAGAGAAGTCTTGTTGTCCAAAACTGGTAAAGAACTGATCCTCGATACGGTATTCGAACTCATGTAAACCGGGTGTCAAACCCACAAATGCTATTTCGTAAGCCCTGTCTTGGTTCATAACCGTACTTATAAGGTTGGCAAAGTTAGTAAAAACCAACCAAAAGACAAAGTTTATCCTACTTTTGGGTACCTAATCTTAGACCAGCCCATTAATCCAAAAAAGGTGAAAAAAGACCTATCAAACCGCCGTTCTCGTATCCAAACCTTAGTTCAGGCAGTCTGGCTGCTAATGGCATTGGCTATTTTAGTCTTCTCTTTCTTTCCTGATGCGGTAGCCACCTACTTCAGTTTTGGCCTATTTCAATACATTGGCCTAGGGCTAAGATCCCTTACTGGGGACATCAAAATGCCTATTGGGGAGTATGTCTATCTTATATTAATTATAATATTGATTATCAATAGTATACTAGGCTTATATAAACTTAAAAATAAAATTAACACTGAATCTTTTAGGACTAATCTACTCCGTTTTGGCAAGCAGCTTACGCTGAAGCTGGTTCAATTATATGTAGTTTTTATGCTTATTTGGGGTTTGAATTACCAAAAATCTAGCCCAGCTAAAAGCTTTGATTTAAAAATGGATACTAGCTATACCGCAGTTCAGTTAGATAGCCTTAGTCTGTATTTAATGGAAGAATTAAATAAAACCAGGCAAATTCTCTCAGATTCGGTTATCGAAAAAACGGAGGTAGACCAGGTATTTAGAAATAGTATCTTGAATTATAGACTGGTCAAAAACAGATTCCCCCAGCTTCATTTAGATAAACCGGTTTTGAAAGAGGCTGCTTTTTCTAGTTGGGGTGATTATATTGGGTATTTAGCATTTTACCAACCCATTACGGGGGAAGCCATTGTTAGAACCGATGTTCCGCTGCTTACCCTGCCATATACCAGTTGCCATGAATTAGCACATCAAATGGGATATGCCTCTGAAGCGGAAGCCAATTTTATTGCCTTTGTGGTTGCCACAGAATCAAGCGATGCATTATTGCGCTATTCTATGTTACTACAAATGTTTACTTATTGTCAATCAGAACATTTAGGCTTCATTGCCAAAACGGGCAATTTTGAAAAGTGGAAAACAATTGTGAATAGAAATAAAGCCATGCTGGATCCTAAAGTAATAGGGGATAGAAAAAAGATAAAAGATTTTTTTATACAAAGACAACATTTACTCCTACCTGCATCCACATCTCTTTATGATCAATTCTTACAATGGAATAAACAGGCGAAGGGCATTAAAAGTTATGATGAAGTGTTATTATGGGTACTTGCTTACAATAAATCTAAGCAGTAAATAAACATGAATCAAGTCTTAAATTAACTCTACTAAAACTGGTTCTTCCACATCATACTCTCAATAGGCTTTTCCGGCTGGCCGCTATATTTAGCGTTTTTCTTTTGATTGTATTTAACTTCAATTTCACCATCTACTGGGAAATAAATTAGTTGGCCAATAGGCATTCCTTTATATATACGAACGGGTTGCTTTACAGAAATTTCTAAAGTCCAGTAACCGCAAAAACCAACATCGCCTTTACCAGCGGTGGCATGAATGTCAATACCTAATCTTCCGGTAGAAGACTTTCCTTCTAAGAATGGAACATGCGCATGTGTTTCAGTATATTCTAAGGTAACGCCTAAATAAAAGCCTGTAGGTTCTAAAACAAAACCTTCTTCAGGTATTTCAAAATAGGTAATGGTATTATGTGCTTTTGCATCTAAAATGGCATTATCATAAGTGGCTAGCCATTTACCCAAATGCACGTCATAGCTATTACTGCCTAAGTCTTTGCGGTCGTAAGGTTCAATTTTAATGGTTCCTTTTTGAATTTCTTCGAGTATACGTGAATCTGATAATATCATCTTAATCGATTTATGTTTAATTTCGGTCTATAAAACAGACCGCAATCTAATTCAAAATGCCTTTCTTTTATCAACAAAATATTAACGAGACAGCTCATCTAGCCATTTGGTCTATTCAAGAACCTGCGTCTTTTTTTGAGACAGATATACAACTTGCTGTTCCCATTGCCAATGAGGAAAGAAGGATACAGCATTTGGCCGTTAGGTTATTATTCAAATTAATGATGCCTGCAGCAGATTTGAATCAATTGGTCATGGCAGATAATGGGAAGCCTTATTTAATTGGCTTGCCTTTTCATTTTTCATTTTCACATTGTAAGGGTTATGCAGCTTGTGCAGTAGATGACAAACCTATAGGGATCGATATTGAAATTATACACCCGCGCATTGCGAAAGTGGCGCATAAATTTTTAAATGAAAAGGAGAAATCAATGATTGCTGATTTGGAACAAGAGGATCAATTGAATCAGTTAGCATTTTTATGGGCAGCCAAAGAAGCCATGTATAAAAAGTATGAACAATTAGGAATTGATTTTGCAAAGGATTTTAATATCCTTGAATTAACGAAGGGAGATAGGGGCACTATACCAGCAGCAATTGTACATAAAGGAAATAAAATTGATCTACGTTTAGACTATCATTTTGGAGCGGACTACGTTTGCGTCACTTGTTATAGTTAAGCCATCTTAGATAGTTATTCTTCCTCTATTCCAATGGTGGTATCATCCTCCAATAAATCTAAGTGAATCGCGTCTGCACCAGCAATACCTTCAATGGATCCTTTAATGTGCATGGCATTCAATAATACTTTTTCAAGTTGCTTTTCTCTTGCTTTCCAAAGTTTTTCCATGGCGTCTCTTTCCTTTTGAATACTAGAACGCATTTGTCTAAAGCCTTCGCCCACCGCTTTCCATTGTTCGCTGAATTCATTGCTTGTTAAGTAGTCATACAGGAAACTCATTTTATCTCCTTTATTCACTTGACTCTTTTTGGTATCATGGACTTTTAAAATCGCATTTCTCAATAATAAGGCAACGCTTTTTACTTCTTGGAAAGAACAAATATATACGCCGTCTTTTTCACCAAAACGATCTAATTCTTTAGGAAAAGTTTGGGTTACAATTACTGCAATGTCTGCGCCTTGACTGCGCATATCCGCCTTTAATTTATCTATCCACTCTTGATTAAAGTCTTTGGTTCTTTTACTTTCATAAATAATTTTACCAGCTTCTTGTCCAAGGCTATTGCGCACCATTTGTATACAATCTGCACCTCTAACACCTTTGCCCACTTCGGAAATCTGATCAAAAGGGAAACTTGTTTTAAGAAGTTCTTCTAATAATAGTTCTTGTACTTCACCTTGCATTTGCATACTACCTTGTTCTGCTTTGCGTCGCATTTCTTCAGCTAGTTTGCGTTGATCCTCTAATTGCTTTTCTAATTCTTTTACTTTCAACACATGCTCCTGGTCTTTTAAAGAACCTCTTTCTATTTCTTCTTTTTGTATTTGCGCTTTTAAGGTTTCTCTTTCCTTTACTAATTTTCTTTGTAGTTCTAATTCTAATTCCGCTTCCTTGGCTTGAATGACTTGTACTTGTTTTAAAAATTCTAATTCTTTTTCTTGAAAATCTTTTACTTGCTTACTCATGGCAGACTCATTTTGCTGCATTGCTTTTATTTTATGATCATACTGAGCGCCTAAATCTTTTTTTAGTTTTTCTGCCAATTCATTTTCAATAGTTACTTTTTGTTCAGCTAATAAAGCAGTGGTTTCTTCTTCTTTCTTTTTTTGCCAATCGGTCATTTTACCGCGCAGTTCTTTTTCCACTTCTTCTCTAATAGCATCGGTAGGCTCGAAGTTGTGTTGACATTTAGGGCAGGTAACGTTGTAATTAGACATAGTGAAAATTTGAAGTCTTACAAAGATGCAAAAAATACTAGCAGAAAAGAAATTTTAAGTAGGTTTGCGTTTGAGCGGAGGTGGCGAAATTGGTAGACGCACTACCTTGAGGTGGTAGCGCCCATACCCGGGCGTGGGAGTTCGAATCTCCTCTTCCGCACAAAAAAGCCCTTCGGAAAATCCGGAGGGCTTTTTAATAGGGTGGAGGTTAATATTACAAAGACTTCAAGATCTCATCAGCAGATCTTACATAGTCCATATTTTTTGCTTCAGTCGCCATTTGCTTACAAGTTTCAGCACTTGCTTTAGCACCTTTTTGATCTTTCAATGCAACATGAATTCTTGCTTTTAATAAATGCAACCAATATGCTTTTGCATTTGCGGCAATTGCTTTATCTGCATATACCAAAGCTTTATTATAGTCGTTGTCTAATTCTAGATAAAATGTTGCAGCAGATTGATACATATTAGGATTCACAGTTGCAGCAGCTGATGCAGCTTCTATTTGTGCTCGAACCGCTGGTCTGATATCTGTGCTAATAGGAATATTCACTTTTGTCTTGCCCCATTTCAAATAAATAATTGCAGTTTGAGCAGTGATTGCTTCAATACCGATAGAGAATGTTTCAGTGGTACTTCCAGTTGTTTCTGGAGCAACTTTAAGGCGAACCAGATCTTCTGCTTCTTTATATTCAAAACTTCCCCAACCTTTAGAATTGGTATTGATAATAACAGTCCATTCAGTAGCACCTGGGATAGTGAATAAGCCATAAGAACCTGCTGGAAGGGTTTTACCTCCAATAGTCACAGGGTCAGAAAATGTCAATTTAGTGGCACCATTTGCGCCCGTTCTCCAAACATCACCAATAGGTGCTAATAAACTACCTGCACCAAAAACAGCACGACCTTTTAAGCTAGGTCTTGAGTAAACAATTTCAATTTTACCTAATCCAAATTCTTGGGTTAAAGTTTGAGCCGGGCTAGGAGCAGGCATCTTCACTTGAGCCATTGCGGTTAAGCTTAAAAAGCTTCCAATAACAAAAAGTATCTTTTTCATATTTCTTTATTTTTGAACAACAAACCTACTTTATTTTAGTCGTTTTTAAGGTTATTTTTTTTAAAGGCGGGGTGAAATCGGTCAAGGGTATCTCTGAGGTATTCTCTATTAATATGGGTGTAAATTTCAGTGGTGGTGATACTTTCATGGCCTAGCATTTCCTGAACGGCTCTTAGGTCGGCGCCCCCTTCCACTAAATGGGTGGCAAAGGAGTGCCTGAAACTATGGGGGGATATCGATTTTTTAATACCCGATTTCAAAATAAGGTCTTTAATGATATAAAATATCATCACCCTGCTAAGCCCTTTGCCACGGTTATTTAAAAATAAAATGTCTTCACAGTTTTTAGCAGGTGTTTGATGAATACGAATGGTGTCTTTATAAATTTTTATAAATTTAATGGCATCTGATCCAATAGGAATTAGTCTTTCTTTATCGCCTTTTCCTATGACTCTGATAAAGCCAACATCTAAATACAAACAAGAAATTTTTAAGTTAATGGCTTCAGTGACCCTAAGGCCAGAGCTATACATGGTTTCTAAGATAGCTTTATTGCGACCACCTTCAGGTTTACTTAAGTTAATATGAGAAATTAAAAGCTCAATTTCTTCAAAGCTTAATACATCGGGTAGTTTGCGTCTTGTTTTAGGACTGGGTAAAAGAGTTGTGGGATTAACTGTACAAATTTGTTCCAACAAGCAATATTTGAAAAAAGATTTTATACCTGATATGATTCTTGCTTGAGAAGTGGGCGCCATATCCATTTCACCAATGCATTGTATAAAGGATTGCAGGTGTTGTAAACTAATATCTGCAGGGCTAAGGGCTTCTTCATTAGATTCAAGATAGTTGGTTAATTTATCAATATCTCTTAAGTAAGCTTCAACAGAATGAGCGCTTAACGACTTTTCAAGTTGTAAGAATGCTTTGAATCCTTTTTTATACGGAGCCCAATTCATATAATTGAATAAAAGATTTGATAGTTATGTATTAATGATTTTATTTCGCATCAGATTAATCATAATATGAAAGTAAATTTAAGGTCATTTAAGCAGAAAGTGAGGCATAACGGGAAACAATTAAAATCATTTCTTAGAAAAATAGAAAAGAATACACCAAAAGGGCTAGACCAACTTACTAAAAAACTAAGTCCATCTGTATGGAAGGAAATAGACTGTTTATCATGTGCTAATTGTTGCAAAACAATGAGCCCTACATTTACACCCACCGATATTAAAAGAATTTCAAGTCATTTAGAAATGACACCGGCTGCTTTCAAAGAAAAATATTTAGAATACGATAAAAAGGATAAGGATTGGTTGAATAAATTACAACCTTGTCAGTTTCTAAATTTAAAAACGAATAAGTGTAACATTTATGATATTAGACCAGCAGACTGTGCTGGATTTCCACATTTGACTAAAAGAAAAATGACCGAGTATATGCATGTGCATAAACAAAATGTTGAATTGTGCCCAGCCACTTATAAGATGGTGGAGAAGATGCAGGAGCTGATTGGCTAATACTTACTAGAAATAGACATCCTCGAAAAAAGCTAATTCCCAAATTTGTTGGTCATTTAAGAAAATGGAAATGACATCGAACTGCAAGTATTTCCAGCTAGGATTTTCATATTGAAAAAAAGCAGCCCCATTTTTTAAAAACTGCATTTTCTTTCGATGAATAAATTGTTCAGGATAACCAAATTCAATACTAGTTCTTGTTTTCACTTCAATAATATGCAAGAGATTATCCTTGTTGGCAATAATATCTATTTCTAAATGCTTGTATCTCCAATTTCGATGCATTATCTCATAGCCTAGTTCACTCAGATGGCTAATGGCCATATTTTCACCAAAAATCCCAATTTCTTTGTTGCTCATTTAAAATTCATTTAGCTTTATCCTATAGCTCAAACATCGACATTTTATCTACATGCAAAAAGCGTATAAATTACTTGGAAAACATAGGCATTATGATTGGGGAGGTAATACCTTTCTTCCCAATTTAATGGGTGTAGAGAATGTAAATCATTTACCGTATGCTGAATACTGGATGGGAGCGCATGCATTGGCTACCTCTACTATTGAAACAACAGAAGGGCAGAAAGACTTAGCTGCATTAATAAAAGAGAATCCAGTACAATGGTTAGGGAAAGAAGTAGCCACTAAGTTTGAGGTATTACCTTATTTATACAAAATATTAGATGTGCGAGATATGTTGAGTATTCAAGTGCATCCTAGTAAAGAAAATGCAGTAATAGGTTTTAAGGCAGAAGACTCCAAGGGTATAGCCATTGATGCAGTCAATAGAAATTATAAAGACCAGAATCATAAGCCTGAAGTAATGGTGGCGCTTAGCGATTTTTGGTTACTACATGGTTTTTTAGCGCCCGCTGTTTTAGAAAAGAGGTTGAATAGTTATTCCTATTTTAAACCCTTATTGAATGAATTTAAAGGGAGCGATTATAAAAATTTATATGCTTATTTTATGCAACTGCCTATGGAGGCAGCTGATGCAATATTGAAACCCTTATTAGAAGAAGCAGCGAAGGCTGTGGCCAAAGGAACTGTTACTAAAAATGATCCACACTGGTGGGCGCATAAATATTATGCCGATGGGATTCCTACAAAAAATATTGACAAAGGAATTTTCTCTATTTACATTTTGAATATTGTAAACATTCCAAAGTATAAAGGTATCTTTCAAGGAGCAGGTATACTGCATGCCTATTTAGAAGGACAGAATATTGAATTGATGGCGAATAGCGACAATGTTTTAAGAGGGGGATTAACACCCAAACATATCGATGTAAAAGAATTAATACATCATGTCAATTTTGTACCCACTAATCCTTCTATTCTTAAAGGGGATAAGCTTACTGACCAAGAAATAAACTATCCCTGCCCGGTGCCCGATTTTGGTTTAACTAAAATAGCGCTAAATCCTGGGGAAGTTTACACAATATCAAGCTATAGCTTAGAGATGCTTTTGGTTATGGATGGCGAAGTTATTATTGAAGATATGGCATATAAAGCCGGTGATACTGCGCTTTTAACAGCTAATGCCAAGGTTAAAATAAAGGCCCATACAGCAACCGTATTGTTTAAGGCTTATGTCCCTAAATAGTTTATTCACAAATGAGGAAAATGATTATTTATAAAATATATTAAATAAAGAATGAAAACCTTATTTTTGTTTGCTTAGCTTTCAGCAGCAATTTAGCATTTAAAGAAAAAAACAAAAAAGATGAGATTCAACAAGCAAATATTCGTGGCTTTAGTTATAATGATAATTACCAGTGCTTTATACCGTGTATTACCAGGAAGACCTTATGGTTTCGCACCACAAATTGCTATTGCCTTATTTGGGGGATCTCTATTCGCAAGACAAAAGCAGTATGCTTTTTTATTACCCCTACTTTCAATGTTTATTTCTGATTTATTGTATCAAGTATTGTATACTTATCAATTAACTGATATGCAAGGTTTTTATGAAGGCCAGTTATTAAACTATGTATTAATTGCTAGTACCGCTGTATTTGGTTTTGGTTTACAAAGCAATAAACTTTCTAAATACTTTATTGGTTTTTTAAGTGCACCTACTGCTTACTTCTTAGTTTCTAACTTTTTAGTATGGACACAAGGGGGAGGCTATCATCATGCATTTACTATTACTGGACTTATTCAAACTATGGTAGATGGTTTACCTTTCTATCCTTATAGTGTGGCGGGTACTTTAGTATTTGGTGGCATTTTATTTGGCTCTTTTCGTGTACTTATACCGAAGTTTAAAGCCATCTAAATTTTAAGTATCTAATAATAGTAGAACAACTATTATTTAGCAGCTTCATTTAATTCGAAAACCTCGTCAATTTTCCAAGGGCCATTATCGGCAGCTTCTGTTGCTAAAACATCACATCTATTATTGTGTGCATTATCGCTATGTCCTTTAACCCAATGGAATTTAATGGTAAAAGGAGCGGCTATTTTATGATACTGTAACCAGAGGTCTTTGTTTTTCTTTCCGCCTTTAAAATCGGTTTTGATCCAGTTGTTCAACCATTTTTTCTCTACCGATTCCACCACATATTTACTATCGGTATATATATGAATAGGGAGGGTTTTTGTTTTTAAGGCTAATAGTGCTTTAATCACGGCTAATAGTTCCATTCTATTATTGGTGGTTTTACGATAGGCTTCATGAATTTCTTTGGTTTTCCCCGCCCACATTAATATAGCACCAAATCCACCCGGACCAGGATTACCCCTTGAAGAACCATCGGTATATATTAAAATTTTATCCATTAATTATCGTAATCTATTGATTATAAGTACCATAGGTAAATATACAAAAGCCAAAATCATTTTACTAAAATAAATTTAATGTGTTTTTTGTACACTTTATTATTTTATCTTTAGCTACTTGAACCTATAACGATAGATAGCAGAACCAGATTGCATGCCTACTAGTACTATTAAAAAAGAAAATACGATTAAAATTAGCTTTCATCTTAAGTATCAAACTACTTATGGTCAAAGTATATGGATCTATGGGAACCATCCTTTGCTAGGAGGGGGAGAAGCAGACAAAGCCATTCCTTTGGTTTATTTAAACGAAGCGCACTGGGTTTTACATTTGAATTTTCCGAAGACAGATAATGCAGAAAAAATAATTTATCATTATTTAATCAAGTATGCTGAAGGAGGAGAAATACTAGAATGGGGGAATGATAAATTGGTTGACTTAGCATTAACCCCAAATGATGAGCTTGTCTTAATAGATACTTGGAATTTTGCAGGCCAGATAGAAAATGTATTTTATACAGAGCCCTTTACTTCTACTTTATTGAATGAAAAGTCAACATCTGAAGTTGCCAAAAAAATAACCAAAACAAAAACGCATTTATTTAAAGTAAAAGCGCCCCTATTAAAAAAAGGGCAAAGCTTATGTATAATTGGGGAGACTGCTATTTTAGGAAATTGGGATACCCAAAAAATTGTACCACTTACAAAAATTAAAGGGACTGATTATTTTGAAATAGCCTTGGATTTAAAGCAAACAGCATTTCCTTTACTTTATAAGTATGGTATTTATGATACTAAGAATAAAGCGTTTATAAATTATGAAGATGGTAATAATAGAGTTGTCTATGAACCTGCTAGTAAAAATAAATTAGTTATTTGCAATGATGGCTTTGCAGCATTGAATAATACGCAGTGGAAAGGAGCCGGCGTAGCTATACCTGTATTCTCTTTAAGATCTAATGATAGTTGCGGGGTGGGTGAGTTTTCTGATATAAAATTATTAGTAGACTGGTCAAAAAAAATAGGACTTACATTAATTCAGCTACTACCTGTAAATGATACTACGGCCACGCATACCTGGATGGATTCTTATCCTTATGCGGCTATATCGGCCTTTGCGCTGCATCCACTGCTTATAAGAATTGATGAAATGATTTTACCCAAGCAGGAAAATTTAATTAAATCTTATTTGATTGAAAAAGAAAAATTGAATGTACTTGAAGCAGTAGACTATGAAGGGGTCATGAAATTAAAGTGGAAGGTTTTAAGAACTTTGTTTGATAAAAATGGCAAGCATGAATTAGCCTCGGCTAGCTTCACTGAATTTTTTAATAACAATGCGCATTGGTTGGTTTCTTATAGTGCTTTTTCTTATTTAAGAGAATTACATGGAAGCGTTGATTACAATACATGGCCAACACATTCAAAATACAATGAAGCAGCCATTCTAAAACTAGTAGATCCTAAGTCTACAACTTATGCAGAAATTAGTTTTTATTATTATGTGCAATTTCATTTGCACTTGCAATTAAAATCGGCTACTAGCTATGCGCATGAAAATGGTATTATTTTAAAAGGCGATATACCTATTGGTGTATACAGATATGGCGCAGATGCATGGCAGCATCCAACACTATTTCACATGGATAAGCAAGCCGGTGCACCCCCAGATGATTTTGCAGTGAAAGGACAGAACTGGGGTTTTCCTACTTATAATTGGGAGAAGATGGCGGACACCGATTATAGTTGGTGGAAACTGCGCTTTGAACAAATGCGTTTTTACTTTGACGCTTTTAGAATTGATCATATTTTAGGATTTTTTAGAATATGGAGTATACCCATGCATGCAGTAGATGGTATTATGGGCAGATTTGTTCCAGCTATCCCATTAAGTTTACAGGATTTCAATAGCAAGGGCATTTCATTGGATGCAGATAGGTTTACTAAGCCCTTTCTCAATGAAACTAATTTGTTTCAAACATTTGGTTATGATAATGAGTATGTAAAAAATAATTATTTTGAAAGTATAGGGGAGGGGCGTTATGCATTTTTACCTGCTTATCAAACACAGGTTCAAGTAGTGAATCATTTTAAGACCTTGCCTAAAGATGACTGGCAAAATAAAATACAAAATGGTTTATTGAATTTACTAAGCAATGTTATTTTATTTGAAGATGAAAAACCAGGGCAGTATCATTTTAGATTTAATATAGAAGGTACTTCTTCCTTTCAAGCATTAGAGGAAAGAACAAAAGAAATACTTAGAGGTTTATATGTCAATTATTTCTTTGTTAAACAAAATGACGCATGGGAAAAAGAGGCCTTACAAAAACTACCTAATTTAAAAAGGGCCACCAATATGCTTATCTGTGGTGAAGATTTAGGACTCGTGCCTGCTTGTTTACCTGAGGTAATGAAACATTTAGGTATTTTAAGTTTGGAAGTGCAAAGAATGCCTAAAGCAAATAACACTGTATTTTTTAATCCTAAGGATGCCCCTTATTTAAGTGTGGTTACGCCTTCTTCACATGATACAAGCACATTAAGAGGATGGTGGGAAGAAGATGCTGCTAAAACACAGTTATTTTTTAAAGAACAATTAGCACAGACTGGAGAAGCGCCTAAGTTTTGTGAACCCTGGATTAATAAAGCCATACTTCTTCAGCATTTATATTCACCGGCTATGTGGTCTATATTTCAATTACAAGATTATTTAGGTGTAGATGCAAAACTAAGAAGGGAAGACCCGCATGCTGAAAGAATTAATGAACCATCCAATCCAAAACATTATTGGCGTTATAGAATGCATCTTAGTTTAGAAACCTTAATTGCTGCAAAAAGCTTTAATGAAGACTGGGCCATGGCCATTAAAGAATCTGGCCGCTAAATAAGGCTATTTAGTATCTTAGCTAAAATTTTATAAGTGCAACTCGATTTCTGGGAACAAAAATTAGCTTTTGAATATCCATTTACCATTTCCAATGGTAGAACAAAAACGCATCAGCATAGTTTGATGATACGTTTGTCTTTAGGCAATTGGCAAGGTTTTGGCGAGGCGCCAGCCATCGTCTATTATAATGTAACAGTGGAAGACATGATGGAGCAATTGGAAAAAAGTAGAAAGCTTATTGAGAAGTTTGCTTTAATTGACCCTGAACGTTTTTGGCATTTTTTACATCATTTATTTCCCAAGGATCCTTTTTTAGTATCGGCCTTAGACATGGCAGGTTGGGATTTATTCGGACAAATGAAAAAGCAACCCATTCATGAAATTTGGAATTTGCCTTGGAATGAAAATACGCCCATACCTATTTGTGATTATACCTTGGGAATTGATTCTATAGATAAAATGGTAGAGAAAATGAAGGCCCATCCTTGGCCAATTTATAAAATTAAAGTAGGCACCGATTACGATATTGAAATGATTACAGCAATTCGTGCACATACAACTGCGCCACTTCGTGTGGATGCCAATGCAGGATGGACCACCGAAGAAGCCTTACAAAAAATTCCAGCGCTTGCAAAATTAGGTGTAGAATTAGTGGAACAACCTTTGGCTAAAGATAATTGGGAAGGGATGGCGCAATTAAAAGCGACTTCAGTGCTGCCTTTATTTGCAGATGAGTCCTGTGTATTTGAAAAAGACGTAGCTGCTTGTGCGCATTATTTTCATGGCATTAACATTAAACTAACTAAATGTAGTGGGCTTACGCCAGCACTTAGAATGATAAAGGAGGCAAAGACTTTAGGCATGAAAGTAATGATGGGTAGCATGAATGAGTCGGTGATAGGTTCTGCTGCTATTGCGCAGTTCTTACCACAACTTGATTATGTAGATATGGATGGCCCACTACTTATGACAGAATTAAATGGACATGGGCTTGATTATAATATGAAAAATAATAAGGGCAAAATAATGCCATTGCCAAAACCAGGCTTAGGTGTGCAATATGCGATGCCTTTTAAAAGATAATTAATTTTTTAAAATAAATTATCTTTATTTTAATTTGAAATAAATTGTATGACACCAGAACGTAGTGAAAAATTATTAAAAGTATTAAGTAAGCGACAAGCAAATTTGACAGTGGTACTTGAGAATGTGCAAGATCCGCATAATGTTTCTGCCGTAATGCGCACCTGTGATGCGGTGGGTATACAAGAAGTATATGTACTTACCACTAAAATACCGAGGCATAAAAAATGGGGCTATAGAAGTAGTAGTAGCGCCTTAAAATGGTTAACCATTCATGAGTTTGAAACCTTGGAAGACTGCGTGAAAGAACTTCGAAAAAAATTCAGTAAAATTTTAACCACGCATTTGTCCAGTGATGCAGTAAGCCTGCATGATATTAATTTTACAGAATCGGTGGCCTTAGTTTTTGGCAATGAACATGCGGGGGTGACAGAAGAATTTAGAAATTTAGCCGATGGTAATTTTATTATACCACAAATGGGTATTATCCAAAGCTTAAATATATCGGTGGCCTGTGCTGTAAGTATTTATGAAGCCATGCGTCAGAAAATGAATGCGGGCCATTATGAAAAAGCTTCTTTGCCGCAAGCACAAATGGAAACTTTATTAACGCAGTGGGGGTTTGAAGAGGATACACCAGAAGTGTATAATAATTCCAAGTTAAAAAGGTCTTAAGTAAATTAAAACTAGCGTAATATTAAGTTTACATCTGTTCTGGCACAGCAATACCTAAAGCGCTCATGGCTTTTTGTAAAGTAGCCGCTGTTAAAATACCCAATTGAATTCTTAGTTGTTTTTTTACTTCCGATTCCGCATTTGAAATGGAATGCTCGGCGTAAAAGGTATTGAATAATTTAGCTAGGTTAAAAGTATAGATGGCTAGTTTAGACGGGTCTAAATTGTCAGCCGCTTCATTCACCACTTCTGGGAAGGTGGAAAGCTCAATAGCCAATTGTTTTTCTAAAGGAAGTAGTTCATTAGGGGTAATGTTTACTGCTGTACCTGTTTTTCTTAATATACTTTTAATACGCGCATGTGTATATTGAATAAAAGGCCCCGTAAAGCCATGAAAGTCGATACTTTCTTCTGGGTTGAATATCATTTTCTTTTTAGGGTCTACTCTTAATAAGAAAAATTTAAGGGCACCTAGTCCAATGGTATTATATAGTTCAGTAAGTTGTTCCTTGGTAAAATCGGAAACCTTACCCAAGGCTTCTGTTTTTTCTTTTGAGATATTAATCATCTCGTCTACTAAATCATCGGCGTCCACTACAGTTCCTTCACGGCTTTTCATTTTACCAGTAGGTAGTTCCACCATGCCATAACTTAAATGGTAAATACCATCTGCAGCAGGTTGTTTTAATTTTTGGCAAATTAATTTTAAAACTTTGAAATGATAATTTTGTTCATCACCGACCACATAAATACTGGCATCGGTATTAAACTCTTTTTGTTTTAATTGAGCTAGTCCAATATCCTGGGTCATATACACTGAAGTACCGTCCTTGCGACGCACAATTTTTTCATCTAAGCCATCGGGTGTTAAGTCAATCCAAACAGAACTATCTTCTTTTTGATAAAATACTTTTTTAGTAAGTCCTTCTTCTACTAATTCCTTGCCTAATAAATAAGTATTGCTTTCATAATAGGTTTTGAAAAAGTCCGAACCAATTTTTTTATAAGTGACTTCAAAGCCTTCGTATACCCAAGCATTCATTTTCTTCCATAAATCCAAAGTGGCAGCATCTCCTTGTTCCCATTTCAATAACATTTCCTGAGCACCTTTTAAAATAGGGGCTTCTTTTTCTGCAGTCTCTTGCATCATGCCACCAGCCACTAATTCAGCTACTTGGGCTTTATAAGCATCGTTGTATTTTACATAATAGTCTCCCACGAAGTGGTCGCCTTTTTTATGGCTTGATTCAGGTGTGGCACCATTTGCAAATAATTGCCAAGCAATCATGCTTTTGCAAATATGTATACCTCTGTCATTTACTATACAAGTTTTCACCACCTCATGTCCTTGCAGTTTTAAAATTTCAGCAATACTCCATCCTAAAAAATTATTTCTTAAATGCCCTAAGTGTAAAGGCTTATTGGTATTAGGGGAGGAGTACTCCACCATAATTTTTCTTTTATGCTTAATAGCAGGCATTAACTCATTAGGTGAAAGGTTTTTTATAAACTCTAACCAATAGTCGTTGCTAATCGTAAAATTTAAAAACCCTTTTACAATATTGAACTTAGTAATTATACTAGGAAGCGCCTTTTGCATAGCATTGCCTAAATCGTTGCCCACTTGTTCAGGGTTCTTGCCTAATTGTTTTACGAAGGCAAAAAGTACAATGGTATAGTCTCCTTCAAATTCAGGCTTAGTAGCATTCACTAATACTTGATCAGGTTGTATTTTAACCTGGTATAAGCTATCTAAGCTAGTTGACGTGGTCTGTTTTAAAAGAGTTATTAAATTCATAAATTGGGCTTGCCTTTGGCAAAAGTAATTAATTAAGATTATCTTAGCGCATTGATGTTGAAACTACACGACTTTATTAGCAAAGTTATTCTTGAAATCATAGATTGGTTTTATCCTATTTTCAAGAAAATGATGCCCTTAAAAACTTTTAGGTACGCTGCCTGTGGTGGTGCCAATACGGTATTGGATATTAGCTTGTTTTTTCTGGCCTACAATTATATTTTAGATAGGCAAATAATTGATTTAGGCTTCATTAGTATTAGTCCCCATATTGCTTCTTTTATCATTTCTTTCTGTATCACCTTTCCCATAGGCTTTTATTTAAGTAGGTATGTGGTCTTTCAGGAGACTACTGTAACTAAGCGTAAACAACTCATGAAGTATTTTGTAGTGGTGCTGGGCTGTGTGCTACTTAATTATGGCTTTTTAAAGCTATTTGTAGATTATTTCGGCTGGTTTCCTACCATGGCTAAAATAGTCACGACCTTCTTTGTGGTTATCTTTAGCTATACCAGTCAAAAAAACTTCACTTTTAAGGGTTCAGATAACCTATAATTCTCTGACTTTTCTACCCCTTTTTTAATTTTATATGTCAATTATGGCCTTTAAATAGCCTTAATAACTGCCATATATGACAAATTTGCACCCCTATATGGGCATACCTATTATGGCATAAAGATTGACTATAGTAGAGTAATTAATCATTGAAAATCAAGCATTATGGCAAAAATAATAGGAATTGACCTAGGTACGACAAATAGTTGCGTATCAGTTATGGAAGGTGGCGAACCAGTAGTGATCGCCAATGATGAAGGACGTAGAACTACCCCTTCAGTAGTAGCCTTCTTAAAAAATGGCGAGCGTAAAGTGGGAGATCCTGCTAAGCGTCAAGCGATCACGAACCCTGAAAACACAATATCAAGTGTAAAGCGTTTTATGGGTCGTCGTTTTAATGAGATAGCTGAAGAGAAGTCTCATTGGAGTTATAAAATTGTACAAGGCGAGAACGACACAGTGCGTGTTGATATCGACGGTCGTATGTATACTCCACAAGAAATTTCTGCAATGGTTTTACAGAAGATGAAAAAAACTGCTGAAGATTATTTAGGCACTGAAGTAACAGATGCAGTTATTACTGTACCTGCTTATTTTAATGATGCACAAAGACAAGCTACTAAAGAAGCAGGTGAGATTGCAGGATTGAATGTGCGTAGAATTGTAAACGAACCAACTGCAGCAGCCTTAGCTTATGGTTTAGATAAGAAGAACATTGAGCAAAAAATTGCTGTATTCGATTTAGGGGGTGGAACTTTTGATATTTCTGTCTTGGATTTAGGAGATGGTGTATTTGAAGTAAAATCTACTAATGGAGATACACATTTAGGTGGCGATGATTTTGATAAAGTAATCATGGACTTCTTAGCAGATGAATTTAAAAAACAAGAAGCAATTGACTTAAGAAAAGATCCAATGGCTTTACAACGTTTAAAAGAAGCGGCTGAGAAAGCGAAAGTAGAATTAAGTTCTTCTTCTGAAACAGAAATTAATTTGCCTTATATTACTGCAGTAGATGGCGTTCCTAAGCACTTAGTATTAAAATTAACAAGAGCAAAATTTGAATCATTGGCAGATAATTTATTTGCACGTTGTTTAAAGCCTTGTGAAATTGCATTGAAAGATGCAGGATATTCTGTATCACAAATTGATGAAGTTATTTTAGTAGGAGGTTCTTCAAGAATTCCTAAAATACAAGAAATAGTAGAAAAGTTCTTTGGTAAAAAACCAAACCGTTCTGTAAACCCTGATGAAGTGGTAGCAATTGGTGCAGGTATCCAAGGGGCGGTATTAACTGGAGATGTGAAAGATGTATTGTTATTAGACGTTACACCTTTAAACTTAGGTATTGAAACAATGGGTGGTGTAATGACTACTATGATTTCTTCTAACACAACTATTCCTACTAAGAAAACAGAAGTGTATTCTACAGCTAGCGATAATCAACCAGGTGTACAAATACATGTATTACAAGGCGAGCGTCCAATGGCACCTCAAAATAAAAGTTTAGGTATGTTTAACTTGGATGGTATTCCACCAGCACCAAGAGGCGTTCCTCAAATTGAAGTTACTTTTGATATTGATGCGAATGGTATCTTGAATGTAAGTGCAAAAGATAAAGGCACTGGTAAAGAACAAAAAATTAGAATTGAAGCTGGAAGTGGTTTGACGAAGGAAGAAATTGAAAAAATGAAAGCTGAAGCCAAAGCCAACGAAGCAGGTGATAAAATAGAAAAAGATAGAGTAGAAAAATTAAACCAAGCCGACAGTTTGATTTTCCAAACAGAAAAACAATTGAAAGAATTTGGTGATAAAATTCCTGCTGATAAAAAAGCACCTATTGAAACAGCTTTAGCGAATTTGAAAGAAGCACATGCTTCTCAAGATACTGCTAAAGTAGACACCGCTTTAGAAGCAATGAATACTGCATGGACTGCAGCAAGTGAAGAAATTTACAAAGCACAAGCAGCTGGTGCAGCTGGCCCTGAACAAGCGGGTGCAGAGCAAGCAGGCGGACAAGCAAATGGTGGAGCCAACAACGATACTGTTGAAGACGCTCAGTTTGAAGAAGTAAAATAAACCGACTTGCCTTTATAGGCATACGAAGTATTATCATAATGTTAAGCCCTTTCAGTATCTACTGAGAGGGCTTCTTTATTTAAATAAGTTTAATGTACCTTCGCGCAGCATAAATTATATATGAAGAGAATTGAAAGACATAGAGCCATACTTGGCGTAGACGAAAAAGCTACTTTAAGCGACTTAAAAAAAGTGTATCGTAAGATTATGATGGAATGGCATCCAGATAAATTTCAGGATAGTGATGAGGCTAAAAAAATGGCGGAAGAAAAATCGGCAAAATTAATTGCGTCTTATCATTTTTTAGTGAGTGTGCATATTGAAACACATGAAGCCACTAAGGACGCCTATATAGCTACTACAACAGATGCCAGTATTGACGACTTTGAATTTAAATCTGAAATTTTAAGAGTGGTATTTTCCGATGGCAATGAATATGAATACTATGGCGTTCCAAAAGCCATTTATGTAAAGTTGGTGAATGCCGATACCCCTGATCGTTTTGCAAGACGACATATCTACGAAAATTACTTATACAGAAGTACCAGCAAGATTGTGGGAGGAAATGAGTAATTGTGTATAATTAACTAAACAAATAGGGTAATTTTTTCCGTTTTTTGATACTAATAAATGAGTATTTGTAGTAATTTTATTGCTCACTATTTACAACAAATATTATTATGGAAAATAACGCAACTGCAGCAGCAAAATGTCCTTTTACAGGTGCATCCACTGCATCAAAAATTACAAGTGCTGGTCCAAGAAATACCGATTGGTGGCCGAATCAATTAAGATTAAATATTTTACGCCAACATTCTTCTTTAACCAACCCAATGGACGCTTCTTTTAATTATGCAGAAGCTTTCAAGTCTTTGGATTTAAATGAAGTTAAAAAAGATATGTTCGAATTAATGACCACCTCACAAGATTGGTGGCCTGCAGACTATGGTCACTACGGACCTTTCTTTATTCGTATGGCTTGGCATAGTGCAGGAACTTATAGAACAACCGATGGTCGTGGTGGTGGAGGAGCAGGTATGCAAAGGTTCGCACCTTTAAATAGCTGGCCCGATAATACCAATTTAGATAAAGCCCGTTTATTATTATGGCCTATTAAAAAGAAGTATGGTCAAAAATTATCTTGGGCTGATTTAATGATACTTGCAGGTAACTGTGCAATGGAATCGATGGGTTTCAAAACTTTTGGTTTTTCTGGTGGAAGAGCAGATGTTTGGGAACCACAAGAAGATGTGTATTGGGGAAATGAAAGAGAATGGTTAGGAGATAAAAGATATACGGGAGATCGTGATTTAGAAAATCCATTGGCTGCGGTACAAATGGGTTTAATCTATGTGAATCCAGAAGGGCCAAATGGCAATCCTGATCCTATTGCTTCAGCGCGTGATATTAGAGAAACATTTGCGCGTATGGCAATGAATGATGAAGAAACAGTTGCATTAATTGCAGGTGGACACACATTTGGTAAAACACATGGCGCGGCAGATCCTGGTAAATATATAAGTAAAGAACCTGCAGCTGCAACCATCGAAGAACAAAGTACAGGTTGGAAAAATACTTATGGAACAGGTAATGCACAATATACAATCACATCAGGTTTAGAAGGAGCATGGACAACCACACCTACAAAATGGGATAATAATTATTTTGATAATCTTTTTGGATATGAGTGGGAATTAACAAAAAGTCCAGCAGGCGCTCATCAGTGGAAGCCAAAAGCGGGTGGAGGTGCAGGTACTGTGCCAGATGCACATGATCCAGCGATCACACATGCGCCAACTATGTTAACAACTGATATCGCATTAAGAGTGGATCCAGCTTATGCAAAAGTTTCAAAAACATTCCATGAAAATCCTGATCAATTTGCAGATGCATTTGCAAGAGCATGGTTTAAATTAACGCATCGTGATATGGGTCCTCGTTCACGTTATGTTGGATCGGAAGTGCCTGCAGAAGTTTTAATATGGCAGGATCCAATTCCTGCAGTGACACATCAATTAATTGACGCTACAGATATCGCAGCATTAAAAACAAAAATTATTGCTTCTGGATTATCAGTGAGCGAATTAGTTGCAACTGCTTGGTCATCTGCTTCCACTTTCCGTGGATCAGATAAGCGCGGTGGTGCAAATGGTGCACGTATTCGTTTAGCACCACAAAAATTTTGGGCGGCTAATAATCCTGCGCAATTATCAAAAGTGTTAGATGCATTAGAAGTAATTCAATCAGCATTTAATAGTGCGAATAAAGAAAAACAAGTTTCTATTGCTGACTTAATAGTTTTAGGGGGTGATGCTGCCATCGAAAAAGCAGCGAAGGAAGGTGGTTGTGAAGTTAAAGTTCCTTTCACACCTGGACGTACTGACGCATCACAGGATGAAACAGACGTTGCTTCATTTGCGGTGTTAGAGCCTATTGCTGATGGATTCCGTAATTATATCAAACCACGTACTTTAATATCTGTTGAAGAAATGTTGATTGATAAAGCACAATTATTAACGCTAACTACACCTGAATTAACAGTGCTCGTTGGTGGGTTACGTGTATTGAATACTAATTTTAATGGATCAAATCACGGCGTATTTACAAATCAACCTGGCGTATTAACCAATGATTTCTTTGCTCATTTAATTGACTTCACTACCACTTGGAAAGCGACCGATGCACATCAATATACTTTTGAAGGAACTGATCGTGCCACTGGAAAAGTAAAGTGGACAGGTACAAGGGTTGATTTAATCTTTGGATCTAATTCTGAATTACGTGCATTGGCTGAAGTTTATGCATGCGACGATGCAAAGGAAAAATTCCTTCATGATTTTGTTGCAGCATGGACGAAAGTGATGAACCTAGATCGTTTTGAATTAGTATAAAAAAATAATCTTATATATTAAGGCCTTCTCAATCACATTGGGAGGGCTTTTTTATGGATATTAATAGCAAAAGCGTACTGTTATTATATGTATTTAACATAAATTGCTAATTCAAAATAATGAATATGGGATATCATCCAAATTTTCGAATGAATGTATTGTCTTCCTTTAAATCAGTGATTGCAATTTTGGCATTGTTAATTAGCCTGAACTTGACAGCACAGACAAAGCTCGATTTAACTTCGATGGCCGAGTTTAATAAGCCTACCGCTAATTGGCATATTGCAGGGAGCGTTTATGCTGACCTAAATAAAAGTCATCATATTAGTTTTACACCTGGTACAGGCATCCTCGTTAATTTACCTGATTCAACAGCGCGAAAGGATTTATTTACCAATTTTAAACATGGTGATATTGATCTTGAATTGGATTGTATGATGGCGAAGGAATCAAATTCAGGTATTTATTTGCAAGGTAGGTATGAACTACAATTATTAGATAGTTGGGGCGTGATCAAACCAAAGTCAATTGACATGGGAGGAATATACGAACGTAACGATAGTAAAAGACCAATAGGTCAAAGAGTATTTGATGGTCGTGCCCCAAGACAAAATGTAAGTAAAGCGCCTGGTTTATGGCAGCATTATAAAATTTCATTTCAAGCACCTCGATTTGTGAATGGTGTAAAAACAGAAAATGCAAGAATTTTAAAAGTGGAATTAAACGGTGTAGTGATTCAAGAAAATATTGAATTGTCAGGACCTACCGCTGGTTCTATTTCAAGGAATGAAATAGCAGAAGATGCATTAAGGATACAAGGAGATCATGGTCAAGTAGCTTTTAAAAATATTGTGGTGACTAAATTCCCTGATCAAAAACCATCTTTATCTGAAATGAGTGTGAATATATTTCAAGGAAGATTTGAAAAGGAGCCTGATTTATCCAAGTTGAAACCGATGATGCAAAAAACAATTCCAACTATGACGGTGAATATGGAGGGGATCCCTAAAAACTTTTACTTATCACAATATAAAGGAAAGTTAATTGTACCTGAATCTGGGGAGTTTAATTTTAACTTTGTTTCAAAAGGTGGTCCAGCAAGAATCAAGATTGACAATAAAGTTATTTTCCCTTATGACCGTAAAGGAGGAAAAACAACCATTAAATTAGAAAAAGGGGAGTATCCTTT
>ENA-ORFA01000014-ORFA01000014.1-marine-metagenome-genome-assembly--contig:-NODE-14-length-105751-cov-6.754604_pt1 | contig 105751 bp, 106 predicted proteins | sample MGYA00248621_ERZ508587 | MGnify/ENA primary metagenome ERZ508587 (study PRJEB26250, sample SAMN06266239) | marine metagenome | isolation source: Columbia River Estuary | place: USA:Columbia River... | reverse complement strand
CCAATTCAAATCTGGTTGCTCAACAGCAAAGAGATGTAGATACCACTGTCCTTTTTTGCCATCAGATTCAGTAACTCTCTTCCAGGCTGGGCCACCAAAGACTGCCTGCCAATTATTAGGAGGCAGCTCCCCATTTTTACCTTTACCTTCTCTAAACATATATCTATCTCTTGCTGCTGATCCTGGTTTGGAGGCAAGTGCTTCTTTAAACCACTTATGTTGATCAGAGGTGTGATTTGGAACGATATCGATAATTACTTTAATGCCTAGATCATGAGCTTCTTTTATTAATAACTCGCCTTCTTTTAAAGTGCCATAATCAGGTTCAATATCTAGATAGTCAGCAACGTCATAGCCATGATCTTTCTGCGGCGATGGATACCAAGGAGTTATCCAGATTGCATCAACTCCAAGCTTCTTTAAATATCCAAGCTTTGATCTAATCCCGCCAACATCTCCTATGCCATCGCCATTTGAATCAGCAAAGGAGCGGATATAGATCTGATAGGTAACAGCATCCCTCCACCAAGGCCGCTGCCCTCTTGGGGCTAACTTTGAACTCAACTCTTCACCTCAAGGTATTTTTCAAGAAATGCTCGCTCACTTGCCTCAAGTGGGCGTGACTTTCCGCTCTCCTTATCAATTCCTACCTGAACCGACTTGATACGGGCATAAATTTTGTCACCACTTTTTATCTCATAGCCCATTACAAATGATGAGTTACCGATTGACTCTACCCAGAGCTCGACATCGACAAAGAATCCACCTTGCAAGATTGGAGCAATGAAATCTATCTCAGCTCTTGCAACTACCATCTCTAGAATTCCAGGAATTTCACCTTTACTAACATGAGAATAAAAGGACCATTCAAATCTAGCCTCTTGAGCCAAGGTTAGATATTTAGCATTGTTCACATGGCTCATCGCATCAAGATCATCCCAGCGAACAAGTGCTTTATGTAGTGATCTCATCTAGTTAACTTTCTATAGGTGACTCTATGAGGGCGAGCCGCTTCAGCTCCAAGTCGTTCAATCTTATTTTTCTCATATGAGTCGAAGTTTCCTTCAAACCAGAACCATTGCGACTCTCCTTCATAGGCCAAGATATGAGTGGCAACGCGATCTAAAAACCAACGATCATGTGAAATCACTACCGCACATCCCGGAAACTCCAGAAGGGCATTTTCTAGCGATCCAAGTGTTTCAACATCTAGATCATTAGTTGGCTCATCTAGAAGAAGGAGGTTTCCACCCATCTTTAGAGTGAGTGCAAGATTTAATCTATTGCGCTCTCCCCCTGATAAAACTCCAGCAGCTTTTTGTTGATCCGGTCCTTTAAAACCAAAGGCAGAGACATATGCTCTACTTGGCATCTCAACTGCGCCAACCTTCATAAAATCAAGGCCATCTGAGACAACTTCCCAGAGGGATTTCTTTGGATCAATTCCTGATCTTGATTGATCAACGTATGAAACCTTTACAGTCTCACCAACTTTAATGCTTCCTGAATCTGGTGTTTCAAGTCCTAAGATCATCTTAAATAGCGTTGTCTTTCCAGCGCCATTTGGTCCAATTACTCCCACAATTCCATTTCGTGGCAGAGAGAATGAGAGATCATCAATTAGGAGGCGATCACCAAAGCCTTTTGAAAGGTTCTCAACATCAACAACGATATTTCCAAGCCTTGGTCCCATCGGGATTTGAATCTCTTCAAAATCAAGCTTTCTAGCCTTCTCAGCCTCTGCTGCCATCTCTTCATATCTTGCAAGACGAGACTTTGATTTAACTTGTCGCCCTTTAGCATTCTGCCTAACCCAATCAAGCTCCTCTGCCAATCGCTTTGCCCGCTTGGCATCTTTTTGTCCCTCAACTTTTAGTCTTGCTGCCTTCGTTTCAAGATATGTTGAGTAATTTCCTTCATAAGGATATGCCCGTCCTCGATCTAACTCCAAGATCCATTGCGCGACGTTATCTAGGAAGTAGCGATCATGTGTGATTGCAACAACTGTTCCTTCATACTTTGAAAGAAATTGCTCCAGCCATAACACAGATTCTGCATCAAGATGGTTAGTTGGCTCATCAAGGAGAAGTAGATCTGGCTTTTGCAATAGCAATTTACAGAGCGCAACTCTTCTTCTCTCACCACCTGATAAAACTTTGACATCAGCATCAGGAGGTGGACATCTAAGAGCGTCCATGGCTTGCTCTAACTGAGAATCTAAATCCCAGGCACTTAAATGATCTAGCTTTTCTTGCAGACTTCCCATCTCTGCAAGCAACTTGTCATAATCAGCATCAGGGCTTGCCATCTCCTCAGATACTTTGTTGAAGCGATCAAGTAAGGCAATAGTTTCTGCCACTCCCTCTTGCACATTTTCCAAAACATTCTTATCTTCACTAAGCGGCGGCTCTTGAAGCAAAATCCCCACGCTATATCCAGGACTTAAGTAGGCCTCACCATTTGATGGTTGCTGCAGCCCTGCCATGATTTGAAGGACTGTTGATTTTCCAGCGCCATTTGGGCCAAGAACACCTATTTTTGCCCCGGGTAGAAACATCAAAGTCACATCATCGAGAATGACCTTATCGCCATGCGCCTTACGCGCCTTCTTCATTGTATAAATGAACTCTGCCACGAGGCGAAACCTTATCGTTTATCCGAGCATTACTTGGCACTAGATAGACTTAGGTCGGTAAATGCGCCCGTAGCTCAGTCGGATAGAGCACCCGCCTTCTAAGCGGGTTGTCGCAGGTTCGATTCCTGCCGGGCGCGCATTGTATTTGGGCAATAAAAAATCCCAGGACCCCTCGAAATCCCAGGATTAATTATTTTCTCTTAGGAGTTAACCCATTTTGCCGGTTACGTAAGCCTCTGTTCTTTCATCATCTGGAGTACTAAACATCTTCTTAGTTTCATTAAATTCAACAAGCTTTCCAGTGCGGCGATCAGAGGTTAAATTCACCTCGGTTACATAGAAGGCGGTGTATGAACTTACGCGAGCAGCCTGCTGCATATTGTGAGTCACAATAACAATGGTGTACTGCTTCTTAAGCTCTGCCATCAACTCTTCAATGCGCAAAGTGGCAATTGGATCAAGGGCTGAGCAAGGCTCATCCATCAAGATGACTTCTGGCTCAACTGCAATGGAGCGAGCGATGCAGAGACGTTGCTGCTGACCACCTGAGAGGCCAAGGGCTGATTCATTTAAGCGATCTTTAACTTCATCCCAGAGCGCAGCTGACTTTAGAGATTTTTCCACAATGTCATCTAGCTCTGACTTCTTAGGCCTGCCATTTACTTTTGGACCAAAGGCGATATTTTCATAGATGCTCTTAGGAAATGGATTTGGCTTCTGGAAAACCATACCAATGCGCCTTCTTACCTCAACTGCGCTTGCACTTGGGTGATAAAGATCTGCATCATGATAAAAAAGCGAGCCATGAACTTTTGCACCAGGAATTAGGTCATTAGTTCTATTTAAAGTCCTAAGCAGCGTTGACTTGCCGCAACCAGAGGGGCCGATAAAGGCTGTGATGTCATGAGATGGAATCTGCATATTTACATCGCTTACCGCGACGAAGTTGCCATATGAGACTGCTACATCCTTAAGAGTGAAGACCGGGTCAACGAACTTCAAAGGCTCGCTTGGCTTTCTGCTGGCGGTTGAGCTGCTCATTGGGTTTGACCCTTTCCTTGGCTCTGATGCGGCAACTTTACTTGCCTGTGATTGATTTGAAATCATTGACATTAAACATTCCTCTTTCTCAAAGTGTAATCACGGAGCAAGATTGCAAATAGGTTCATGGCAAAGAGAATTGCCAGAAGAATCAAGCTTCCAGCAGAGGCTAGAACTTGGAATTCTTCGCGTGAGTCTGAGGCATATTTGAAGATCGCAAGCGGCAGGATGGTAAAACCACTATCTAGGCCAGTTGGATTAAAGGTTACAAAGGAGAGAGCTCCTAGAAGAAGGAGTGGGGCTGATTCACCAATTGCTCGCGAAACTGCCAGAATCGTTCCAGTTGCAGTTCCAGGAACAGCAGATGGAATAACTAACTTACTAACGGCCTGCCAATGAGTAGCTCCAAGTGCTAGCGCTCCCTCTTTATATGAAGGAGGCACAGCTCTGATGGCTTCGCGAGTGATAATAATGATCACCGGAAGAATCAACATCGCAAGAACTATGGCAGCTGATCCAACCGTAAATCCCCAACTAAGTGGGCCGCGAGCAATGAAGGCAAGCCCGATTAATCCAAAGACAACAGCTGGAACTCCGGCAAGGTTTTGAATATTTAATTCAATGAGCGCAGTAAAACGATTTCGCTTTCCAGCAAACTCCTCTAAATAAAGCGCGGTCATTACTCCAACAGGAACTGCAAAGAGAGTGGCAAATCCCACCACCCAAATACTTCCCATAATTGATGATTGAAAGCCGGCTGTATCAATGTCATAGGAGGGAAAGAATGTAACCAAATCCCAGGAGAGTAAGAATCCAGCATTGTTATAGAGGCGATAGATGATATAAAAAATAAAAGCCAGAGAAGCTATGATGCTAACCGAGAGAAAAATAGTAAAGCTAAAATCTTTAATTCGGCGATCAATTGATACGCGACTTTCAAGTGAAGTACTAGTAGTTGCCATCACTCATAGGCCTCTCTAAATCTTGAAATAAACCTATTTCCCAAGATATTAAGAATTAAAGTAACTGTAAATAAGACAGTTCCAACCAGGAAAATAGTGTTATAGGCCGAAGAACCAACTTCCGCATCGCCAATTCCAGCAAAACCAATAAAGGATGCCATCGTCTGCATTGGATCACCTGGATTTGCTGAGAGCTTTGGATAACTTCCAGCAACCATGAGAGCAATAGTGGTCTCGCCAAAAGCTCTGGCAAAGGCCAAAATCAAAGCAGCCACCACTCCAGAAAGCCCTGCATTTAAAACTACTTTTGTTGCAACTTCTCGTCTAGTTGCGCCCAATGCATATGCCGCCTCACGCATTGCTCTTGGCACAGAGGAGAGAGCATCATCGGCAACTGAGGCGATAATAGGAATAATTAAAATGCCAGTCATTAACCCGGCCCCAAGAGCGGTATATGCCAGTGGCTCACCTATCGGCCAGTACTTCTCAACAAATTCTGGGTTTACTACATATAGACCAAAGAGACCCAGAACCACGGTGGGAATTCCAGCTAAAATCTCAAGAATTGGTTTAACGATTCGTCGAAGATTAAAAGTTGCGTAATCACTTAAGAATATTGCTGAAGCAAGGCCAATTGGAATTGCAATCACCATGGCAATTGAAACTATAATGAAAGTTCCAGTTAACAGCGGCGCCATGCCATATTGAGATGGAGTAAATAGAGGAGCCCAGACGGTTCCAAAGATTTGAGTGGTTATCTCTCGAAGAAGTCTAAATGTAGTAGGAATTAAGGAGAGAACAATTCCAACAGTTACCAGAACTGAAACTAAAGTGGCTGAAGCCATAAATCTAGTTATCAACAGTTGAATTAGATTTCTTCTACGAAGGTGAGTAGAGGGAGCCAGCGACATTCCGACTCTGCCGGTCTGTGCTGTAGTGCTCATCCTCTACCCCTCTTCGTTATAACTTTTTACAGCTTTTTGCTACTAATAAAACCTTACCTTAGTTGGCAAGCTTCTTTAGTTCAGCAAGATCTGCTTCCAACTTCTTTTTCTGCTCAGCAGTTAGGGGTAGGAACTTCGCCTTCTCGGAGAGGTTCGTTAGATCTGCTGCGTAGAACTCAAGGAATGGGATTATCGCAGGATTCTTCTTTACCTGGTCATTATTGACATAGATAAAGAGTGGACGAGCAAGAGGTGTATAAGCGCCACTTAGAACGTTCTCTAGTGATGGCTCTGCGCATCCTTTACCGCCGTCAATAGCGATTGCCTTATTTATGTCGGTATTCTCTTTGTAGTAGGAGAAGCCGTAGTAGCCCATTGCACCTGTTGAGCGCTTAACTCCATTTACAGTGACGTTGTCATCCTCTGTTGGGGTGTAATCAACTCGTGAGCGCTTTGCAGGGCGACCATTGATCTGCTCTGTGAAGTACTCAAAAGTTCCTGAATCGGTTCCAGCGCCAAATAGTGGCATCTTAACTCTTGGGAAATCAGCGCGAACTTGGTTCCAGTAATTAACCTTACTTCCTGGCTCCCAAATTTTCTTTAGCTCAGCAACTGTTAGGCACTTTGCCCAGGTGTTCTTAGGATTTACCACAACAGAGAGCGCATCAGTTGCTAGACGAAGTTCAGTGAACTTAATTCCTGCATCTTCACACTGCTTGCGCTGTGTTGCTGAATAGGCTGCTGATGCATTTGCAATATCTAGCTCGCCCTTACAGAAACGAGTCTGTCCTCCACCAGTTCCTGAAATACCAACTGTAATCTGAGTCTTTGAAAGTTTCTGGAAAGCTTCAGCTGCTACACCAGTTAGTGGTGCAACGGTGCTTGAACCATCGATCTTGATTGATCCACTGACATTCGCATATTTCTTTGTATCAATAGTAGATGTTGAAGTTGAAGCGCCAGCACCTTGCTTACCACCAGTCTTCTTCCACTTTAATCCACCGCCTGCGATGGAGCACTTATATTCAATACCCTTAGCATCATATGCAACCTTATTTCGTGAGCTGCACTTTCCAAGATTTGTTACTTCACCTTCTGCTTCCTTAGCTAGAGCAGGTGCGCTCATTAGAGAGAGTGCAAGTCCTGTCGCTGTAAACATTGCGAGGATTCGCTTCTTTGAGAACATTTAAGAAAACCTTTCAATCAAAGTAAGTGCCGAAGGACTTCGGCGTGACTGAATCTGACCCTCTCTGGGTAAATAGCGGATAGGCGCTTGGTTAACGGAAGGTGAACTCTGACCTAGAAGTTGGGGGTATCGTGCCTGCGTGGCCCAAGAGAACCCTGCCTTGATTTGGATCGATTGCGAGATGACTGGGCTGAATTTAGCCTCAGATGCCCTTATTGAAATCGCAGTATTGGTAACTGATAGCGAGTTAAATCTGCTTGGAGATGGAATCGAACTAGTTATCGCAACAACTCCCGAGAAGCTGGCAGCAATGAGTGATCAAGTTAAGAAAATGCATAGCGAATCTGGATTAATAGAAAAGGTAGCAGATGGAGTTAGCCTCTCTACAGCTGAAGAGAAGATTCTTGAGTATCTAAAGCGCTACACGCTAGAAGGTAAATCTCCTCTGGCTGGTAACTCAGTAGGAATGGATCGAAACTTTATTGCAAGAGATATGCCGCTACTAAATAACTTTCTTCACTATAGAACTATTGATGTTTCATCTATTAAAGAGCTTGCAAAGAGATGGTATCCAAAAGTTTATTTCCAAGCCCCAAAGAAATCGGGAAATCACAGAGCTCTAGGCGATATTCAAGATTCAATTGCAGAGCTTGCTTATTATCGCTCAACTATATTTATTTCAAGTATCTAACTCCTTAGATTCCTATCTCGCAAAGCGCCTCGGCTAGATCTTTGCCTGGATTTAGTTCAATTATCTGATAATTATTAGCTGCCTTTATTTTGTTGGTGATACGAAAGAGAAATTGTCTTGCTCCTAATTGATCTGCAACTAAAGCAAGTATCAAGCTTTCCGGAGCCATTCGAGCAAGTAAGTCTCCTCCCCTGAGCTCGCTATTTAAGTCTCTCGCCACTTCAAGTAACTGGTCATCTGTTAGATCTTTTAGAATAATCGCGATTAAGGTCACTGGGTTATCACTTCGCTGCGCCCAGGATCTGAGGCGATTTAGCGATTCATAGAAATAGACAGGGCTCATTAGGCCGGTAAGTGGATCAAATGAGCTGTTATCAAAGGAGGCCATAATTAGCTAAGCCTTACTAGCTTTTTTGATAATAACTAGAGCTGCCTCATCCCCTATTCTTAAGGCCATATATGAAGCTCTTTGGCTCGAAGGTCTATCAAATAGCGGCAACTCTGGTGCGAGTTGAAGCGCTATTTCTTGCTGGCCTTGCCATCTATCTAGCGATAAGAACAGCGACAAGTAAGGTCGAAGAGCTTGACGCTATTTTGGCCGAAATTATCTTCTTAAGCGTTGCTAGCGCTGGGCTCTTCTTTGCTGGCAGAGGATTTATCGCAAAGCGAAACTTCGCCCGCGCTCCAACTGTTCTTGCTAATTTAATTGCTCTCGGTGTTGCTTACTACATGATCGATGGCGAGCGAGACTTACTTGGAATTGGCCTTGGAAGCTTTGCGCTAATTACTTTACTTGCTGCGCTATCTGCAATTCCTCACCAAGGCACTACCTCTTGATCTTCCCAAAGTAGCCCAGTCTTATCTCCAGGATTAAATGTTCTAGTCGCTAGCCAGATTGCAGTTGCTGCTCCCTCGGCAGCGCTCCTTGGCGCATCTGCTCCACCCATATCAGTTCTACTATGGTTGGGACATATTGCATCAACTAAAAATCCTCTAGCTCCGTGGCTAGTCTCATGAGCCAGATTTCTCACCAGAGCATTTACGCCAGCCTTTGAGATGCGATAAGGAGCAAGACCTCCTGCATTTCCAGGGCCACTCATTCTTCCAAGACAGGCAGAGAAGATAATTACTCGCCCATTTCTTGCCTCAGCCATTGGCCCTGCTATGGAGTTAACTAATGTAAAGACAGAGTTGAGATTGATATCTAAAACTCTTGCCCACTCTTGATCATTGCTCCGAAGCGTCTTTGCCATCTTCTCACTCATTACCCCATGGGCTAAAACCAAAATCTCTGGAGTTCCATACTTGGTTAGAAGTTCTTCGCTGACGCTTCTAACTTGAGGAATCTGCTGGCAATCCATTAACTCAAAGGCAATTCCAAGCTCGCTAGATGCCGCCTCGGCCCGCTGGCGATCTCTACTTATACCTATTACTTCATCGCCTCTTGCCTTAAGAGCTTTGGCCACCTCATAGCCCAGCCCCCTGCTTGCCCCAGTAACAAATGCCAAAGCCATTTCTTAAGCCTGCCCTAGAGGAGAGCTTTTTGCATCGCCAAAGTGTGGCCAATAACGCCACTGGGAGGTAGGAAGGCAGTGCGCATCGCAGATAGGCTTACTTTCTGTGGCAGGCATGACTCCTGAGAATAAATTTGGCGGTTCATTCGGCTCTAACGAATGGCTCGTCGATGAAATGTATGAACGCTACCTAGCCGATCCAAATTCAGTTGAAGCCAATTGGCAAGAGTTCTTCTCTGGCTATAAGCCAGCAACAAATGGCGCAGCAAGCCCTGCAGCAAAAGTAGCTACTCCGCCAATTCCAAAACGTCAACAAGTCAGAGAAACTCCTTCGCCAGAGATTACAAATCCTGCAACCCCCATTCAAGAAGTAGTTAGAGCAAATCCTGCTCCAATTCCAACTCCCGCAGAGGTAGTTAAGAAATCTACTCCTCAAGTTGCCGCGCCTTCTGCTGCAAGAGTTGAAGCACTTAGGGGAGTCTCTGCTCGCGTTGTTGCAAGCATGGAGGCCTCACTAGGCGTTCCAACGGCAACTAGCGTAAGAGCAATTCCTGCAAAATTAATGATTGATAATCGCACGGTAATAAATAATCACTTGAAGCGAGCCAGAGGTGGAAAGGTTTCCTTCACCCACTTAATTGGATATGCCATGATTAAAGCGCTGCGCGAAAATCCAGAGATGAATACCTTCTTTACTGAGCTGGATGGAAAACCAGCAATTGGATATCCCGATCACATTAATCTTGGAATTGCAATTGATTTAACTAAGGAAGATGGTTCTCGCCAATTACTTGTGCCATCAATTAAGGGATGTGAAGGGCTTGACTTCGGAAACTTTTGGAGCGCTTATGAAGCGCTAGTTAAGAAAGCTCGCTCCGGAGCGCTAAGTGTGGAAGATTTCAGTGGCACAACTGTCTCGCTAACCAATCCTGGCACGCTAGGAACAGTTCACTCTGTGCCTAGGCTAGTGACAGGACAGGGCCTAATTCTTGGCGTTGGAGCGATGGATTATCCAGCAGAGTTTCAAGGGGCAAGTGAGGAAACTATTGCAAACCTTGCAATCTCTAAGGTAATTACTCTGACCTCAACCTATGACCATCGCATTATCCAAGGAGCGCAATCTGGCGACTTCCTAAAGAAGATTCATGAGATTCTTCTAGGGGCAGATAGTTTCTATGAAGAGATCTTTGCCGCACTTCGAATCCCCTACGTTCCAATTACTTGGCATAACGATATTCCAGAGGGCAAAGAGCAGTTAAATAAGGCAGCTCGCTTGCAGCAGTTGATTCAGGCTTATCGCACTAGCGGCCACTTAATGGCCGATACAGATCCACTGGAATACAAGCAACGTAGCCATCCAGATCTTGATGTGATTACACACGGATTAACGCTCTGGGATCTTGATAGAGAGATTGCCACCGGTGGATTTAGTGGTCGTCCCTCTGCAAAGATGCGAAATGTTCTAGGAATCTTGCGCGACTCTTACTGCAGATCAATTGGTATTGAGTATATGTATATCGACTCACCAGAGGAGCGAAAGTGGATTCAGAGCCAAGTCGAAGTTGGCTCCCCTTTCTTTCCAAGGGAGGAGCAGTTAAGAATTCTGCGCAAATTAAATTCGGCAGAGGCTTTTGAAACATTTCTCCATACAAAGTTTGTGGGACAGAAGCGCTTCTCACTAGAAGGCGGCGAATCAGTTATTCCAATTCTTGATGCAATTGCTAGATATGCAGCTAAGGCTAAATTAGATGAAGTCTGCATTGGAATGCCACACCGCGGAAGGTTAAATGTTCTAGCTAATGTAGCAGGAAAGAATTATGGACAGATCTTCCAAGAATTTGAAGGCCACTACCAAGAAAATGAAGTTCAGGGCTCAGGAGATGTGAAGTATCACCTTGGAACCTACGGAGATTTCACGACAGAATCTGGCGATCAAACCAAGCTATATCTTGCAGCTAATCCTTCACATCTTGAGGCGGTAAACCCAGTTCTAGAAGGAATTGTCCGTGCAAAACAAGATAAGAAGAATGTAAGAGATATCTACACCGTTCTTCCAGTATTGATTCATGGCGATGCCGCATTTGCGGGACAGGGCGTGGTTTCAGAGACGCTAAATATGTCGCAGCTTCGTGGCTATCGCACCGGAGGAACTATCCATGTAGTCATTAATAATCAAGTGGGCTTTACTACCTCACCTGATTCTGCTCGCACCTCTAGGTATTGCACTGATATTGCCAAGATGATTCAAGCTCCGGTTTTTCATGTCAACGGTGATGACCCTGAAGCATGTGTAAGAGTGGCAAGAGTTGCCTTTGAATATCGCCAGAGCTTCAATAAAGATGTCATCATCGACATGGTCTGCTACAGAAGGCGCGGACATAATGAGGGTGATGAACCAAGCTTTACTCAACCAAGAATGTATAAATTAATTGATGCCAAGCGTTCAACTCGTGTTCTCTACGCCGAAGCGCTAGTTGGACGAGGCGATATCACCCAAGATGAGTCTGATGAAATTGCTAAAGAATTCCAGGGCCAACTAGAAGCAACCTTCAATATGGTCCATGACAAACTTCCAGAGAAGCCTGCATTTAATAAGTTAGAGGAGCTAGATCCGCTAAAGGCAAATACTGCAATTAGTGAAGAGATGGCAAGAAAGATTGCTGCTACTCAAATTGCAACACCGCAAGGATTTAAAGTACATCCAAAACTTGCTCCACAATTACAACGACGCATCACGATGTTAGATGATGGAACAATTGATTGGTCAGGTGGTGAGATGCTGGCACTTGGCTCACTATTACTAGAAGGACATACGGTAAGACTTGCAGGCCAAGATGTTGGCCGTGGAACTTTCTCTAATCGCCATGCTGTAATTCGTGATTATGAAAATGGATCAGAGTGGATTCCACTTCGAGAGCTAATAAGCGGAAGTACTCATCTATTTGTTATTGATTCACTACTCTCCGAGTATGCAGCCCTTGGCTTTGAATATGGTTACTCATTAGAGCGTGAAGATGCCTTAGTTCTCTGGGAAGCTCAATTTGGTGACTTTGCCAATGGAGCACAGACGATAATTGATGAATTTATCTCCTCATCTCTTCAAAAATGGGGCGAGAGATCATCGTTAGTAATGCTTCTGCCTCATGGATATGAAGGCCAGGGCCCTGATCACTCATCTGGTCGAATTGAACGTTTCTTGACCTTGGCAGCTGAAAATAATATGACTATCGCCCAGCCAAGCTCTGCTGCATCTTATTTCCACCTCTTGCGTTGGCATGTGAAAAATCCAGCCAGAAGGCCATTGATTGTGTTTGAGCCAAAGTCAATGCTTAGGTTAAAAGCGGCAGCTGCGCAATTATCAGATTTCACCTCAGGAACCTTTACTCCAGTTCTAAGTGATCCTGCAATTAATAGCGCTTCAAAGATAGTTCTCTGTAGCGGAAAGATTTATTGGGAACTTGTAGCAGAGCGAGCAAAACGCTCAGATAACTCAACAGCGATAATACGATTAGAACAGCTTTATCCACTTGCTATCAATCAAATATTGGCAGAGCTTTCAAAAGCGCCAAACGCAAAGCTGATCTGGGTTCAAGATGAACCAGCAAATCAAGGTCCATGGCCATTTATTTCAAGTAATCTGCAAGAGGCACTTGGCGCAAGAAAGCTAAATAGGATTTCAAGAAAATCTGCTGCAAGCCCTGCCACTGGAAGTATCTATATGCATGAGCAGGAACAGAAAGCACTTCTTGCAGAAGTCTTTACAAGCTAGTCTTACTTCTACTTGCCCTCAGAGATAAGCGAGAGCGCTGCAGTTCTAGCTAGAAAAGTTACTCTCTCAACAAGTGCGCGGCGCATAACTGATGCTGCAATTAGCCGAGAGCCATCGTGTATCTCACAAGCAAAGGTAAGAAAGCCTTCTTCATAACTAACACATGTTGCAGAGCCTTGAATTTCACTGCCAATACCTAGGGCGTCATGAATCTCAAGTTCCATATCAATTAGCGTTGTAGTCTCGCCATTTTCCAAAAACTCAGCAATAGCTGAATTACAAGCACTTTCCATCAGGGTGATTAGAAAGCTCGATGAGAGTATTGGCATATCTCCACTGCCATGAGCTAGAGCGGTATCTCCCGGTCTAACTACCATCTGGGAAATACCAACGGCTCCAAGGACTGACTCTGCTTGCATAGAAATTAACTTAGCAGGGCGGGGTTAACTAAAAGGGAAAGTCGCGCCTGATTTCGTGAGAAGTTTCAATCTCTATTGAAGTTTGGCCATCTATTGTGATTTCAGTTCGGCGATACTGGGTAATAATTTCGCTCTGAGTAGAGGCATATATCTCCTGGCTTGCAAGCTCAGCGAGACGGAGAGCAATCTGTTCTTGGAGGCTAGAAGGCGCGCTCTCACAACATGATCTAGTTAATAGAGATTGAATCAGATTAAGAGCAGCTCTCTGACTCTCCATCTCACCGCGACATCCTTGGCAATCTTGCAAGTGAAATGCAATTTCATTAAAGGTGGCAGAGTCATCGATTTCGTTATCAATAAATAGAACTAAACTCTCACAACACTTATCACAAGGGATACTCATTTCTTGCCTCCCTTTACATATCCAAGTTCAAGGGCGTAATCAGTTAACTTCTCACGTAGTTGCTTGCGCCCTCTATGAAGTCTTGACATAACTGTTCCGGTTGGCACACCAACAATCTCAGCAATCTCTTTATAAGAAAATCCTTCAACGTCTGCTAGATAAACAGCGATGCGAAACTCCTCAGGAATTTCGGCTAGAGCTCGTTTAATATCGCTATCAGGCAAGTGCTCCAAAGCAACATCCTCTGCTGATTTTCCTTGATCGCTGGTATGAGATGAGGCATCTGCTATCTGCCAATCTTCTAGCTCTTGATCTGATTGCTTAGGTCGCCTCTGATCTTTGCGATAAGTATTTATAAAAGTTGTAGTTAAAATTCGATATAGCCAAGCTTTTAAATTAGTCCCGGGCTCAAATTGATGAAAGGAAACATAGGCTTTGGCATAAGTATCTTGAACTAAATCTTGGGCATCTGCTGGATTCTTGGTATATCTAAGTGCTGCTGAATAGAGCTGGTTCATATATTGCAGCGCATCATCTTCAAACCTCTTGCGTCTCTGCTCAGCGCTTTCTTTTTCGCGATCAACGCGAACTAGCTCTCCAGCATCCCTGGAGCCTTGCTTTGAAATTTCGGTCGGCATTAAATCTAAGGTTATCGCCATAGCAGCCTAACCCGCATATCCAGAGCTTTATTCCCTGCTTAAAAAAGGGTCTCAGGCTCTCCTAATTCAATTGGCTCTATTAGCCCTGGCCCGCTTCCAGCAATTGAGTTAACCGCGCTTGATACTGGATGGAAGCCAAGATTTGCATCGGGATTTGGAATATCCATAAGAGATCTAATCTTGGCAACATCATTAATCTTGGGATTCATCCAATCTGCCCATCTATCTCTTGGGAGAAATACTGGCATCCTGCTATGAACTAGCGCTAATTGACCAACTGCTTGCCTGGTAATAATTGAAACAGATTGGATAACTCTTCCTGAAGGTGAAGTCCAACTTTGAAAGATTCCAGTAAAGGCTAGCAATTTATTATCATCTCTTGAAATATAAATCGGTTGCTTAGTCTTATATTTTCCAAGCTCACTCGCCCATTCATAGTAACCAGTTGCCGGAAGTAAACAGCGATTACTTCTAAAGGCGCTTTTAAAAGTTGGTTTCTCATGAACACTTTCTGATCTAGCATTGATAGCACTTGATTGAGATTTTGCTGCCTCATCATCGTTTTTGGACCAAGGAGCAATCATTCCCCAAGTGGCAATTTCAATTGCTTGATTTTTAATGATGTAGACATCATTGGTCGGTTTTATATTCCAATCGGCAGGAAGGCTGAGTTCTGGAGCGCTATTGGTAGAGAACTCTTGAGCGATGTCGCTGATTTCCGCCGATAGGGCATATCTTCCGCACATACTCCTAATCTAATACTTAAGGCGATGAACTAGACTTTCAAGTATGTGGAGCGCACCCTTTAGGGCATCAAAGCCAATCTCGGGCGCTATAAATATTCCAGGGTCAAAATCTGTTACAAATCGAGCTCTAGTGTTAAGCGCACTTGCCTCATCGCCTTCAACGCTAAGAAAAGGCCTTCGATCAAGAGATACAGATTTAATGATCAAGGCGCTATCTAGCCTTGGTGTAAAGATTGAGATTGAGGAAGATCTTTGGCAGATAACTCCAGCGCCTTTGATGGGACCTGCGGGAATTGATGTTGGAAATGCTGGAACTGTTATGAGATTTCTTCCGCCCCTTGCAGCACTTGCCAACGGATTAATCTCCTTTGATGGTGATCCTCGTTCCCATCAGCGCCCACTGGGTCCAGTTATTAAGGCTCTAGAAAGTCTTGGGGTAAGCATTGAACATCAGGGTCGATATAGCTTGCCCTTGGTTATAAATGGCGCAGGCTATATAACTGGCGGAGAGGCTGAAATTGATGCCAGCGCTTCAAGCCAATTTCTCTCCTCACTCTTATTAGTTGCGCCTTTGATGAAGCAGGGTCTTAGAATAAAAAATGTTGGTAAGAGTCTTCCTTCAAAGCCCCATATTGAAATGACGATTGCGATGCTCGCCCAATATGGAGCAGTTGTTGATACTTCAATCGCTAATCAATGGAGCATTAAGCCAACTAAATTATTTGGAGTTGATTTAGTAATTGAGCCAGATCTTTCTAATGCTGCAGTCTTTATGGCAGCGCCCATACTTTGTGGCGGCGAAGTCATTATTAAAGATTGGCCAAGAAAAACTACACAACCAGGAGATCAATTAAGGCAGATATTTTCAGATATGGGTGGGGAGATTGATTTTGTGGATCAAGGTTTAAGAGTTAGATCAACAGGTCAGATAAGAGGTATTGACATTGATCTTGGCGATGTTGGCGAACTAACTCCAGTCATTGCAGCCCTTGCTTGCTTTGCAAACTCCCCCTCAAACCTTCGCGGTATTGGCCACTTAAGACTTCATGAAACAGATCGATTAAGTGCGCTAAAAAATGAATTAACTGCCCTTGGAGCGCAAGTAATTGAGGAAGAGAGCGCCCTTAGAATCAATCCAATGCCTATGAAAGCTGGAGTTTTTCGCACCTATGAAGATCATCGCCTAGCAACAGCTGGTGCGCTCATTGGCCTTGCCGTAAAGGGAGTTGAAGTTGAAAATATTGAAACAACTAGAAAGACAATTACGGATTTTCCCGCGCTTTGGAGCCAATTACTAAATGGCTAGACGCCGCCCTGAGGAGAGCGATATTCGCATTCGCCCGGCTAAATCAACGCGCCGGCGCAGTAAAGATAGGCCATCTCATAGTGACTCAATTGCGGCTCAAGTAATAACAGTTGATCGCGGCAGAACTCTATGTCGCATAGCTAGCGGACAGTTAGTTAGCGCAATGAAGGCTAGAGAGCTGGGAAAGAACTCAGTAGTGGTTGGAGATTTAGTAAATATCGTGGGAGATGTCAGCGGTGATACTGGATCCCTAGCCCGAATTGTTGCAGTCCAACCTAGACGTAATAGCTTAAGTAGAACTATTGATGATGCTGGGGCATTTGAAAAGACCATTGCGGCAAATCTTGATCAGATGATTATCGTTGCAGCATCTGCTGATCCGTCTCCTAGACAGGGATTTATTGATCGATGTTTAGCTGTGGCATTTGATCAAGGTATTAAGCCAATAATTGTGATGAGTAAGGCAGATTTAGCAGATCCTGATGAGTTCTTAAGTGCCTACAAAGATTTGGAAGTTGAGTATTTAAAATTAAAACGTGGTGATGATTTAACTCAATTACATAAAATACTTGAGGCAAAAGTTTCAGTATTAATTGGCCACTCCGGAGTTGGTAAATCAACTCTTGTAAATGCACTCCTTGGTATCGAGAAGCGTGATACTGGAGATGTGAATTTAACAACTGGTAGGGGTCGTCATACCTCATCAAGTGCTATCTCTTTTGAACTGCCAAATGGAGGCTGGATTATTGATACCCCAGGGGTTAGATCTTTTGGCCTTGAACATATTGATAAATCAAGAGTTATCGCCTCATTTACTGAGTTTGCATCTGTTATTGCAAACTGTCCTAAAAACTGCTCTCATGATGAAGCAACTTGTGCGCTAAATAACTATGTAAAAACAAGTCCTCAAGCATCCTCCCGCCTAGCCAGCTTGCAGAGACTGCTTGATTCAAGCCGCCAAGAGATAATCTAGGGACTATGGCCTATCCAGGAGATCTCCTAGGAGATATTGAATTACTTAAATCTCTCGCTGATTTAAGCGATGAGATCTCATCATCTAGATTTTTAGCACAGGACCTTAAAATAGAGAGTAAACCAGATCTCTCACCTGTCACCGATGCTGATAAGGCAGTTGAGGAGAAGATTAGAGAAGTACTAAGCGCCCAGCGCCCAAATGACAAAATTGTTGGAGAAGAGTTTGGAAGCGCAGAAGATATCAAGGCGATGGATAGATATTGGGTGATAGACCCAATTGATGGAACAAAGAACTTTTTAAGAGGCCTTCCGATCTGGGCCACGCTCATTGGTTTAGTACATAGGAATGAAAGTGGCCAAGACCGGGTTATAGCAGGCATGGCCTCATCTCCCGCTCTATTTCGCAGATGGTATGCCGCAGAGGGTTTTGGAGCATTTACTGAAGTTAATTCAGGTACTGCAATTCAAATCAAAGCATCTAATGTGAAAGAGATATCGGATGCATCAATTTCATTTTCAGATTTAGTTGGTTGGGGACCAAGGAGAAATTCATATCTAGCATTTATGGATAAGGCCTGGAGAGCTAGAGGAATTGGTGATTTCTGGTCCCATATGTTGGTGGCAGAGGGAGCGGTAGATATTGCAGCTGAGCCAAGTCTTGCGCTCTGGGATATGGCAGCGGTAGCGATAATTGTTACTGAGGCTGGTGGAAGATTTAGCGATCTAGAAAATGTTGCTGGACCTTTTGGTAAAAGTGGAGTTTCAACAAATGGCCATCTTCACCAAGCATTTATTAGCGCGGTGAATTCATGAGCGAGACTGAAGTAGTAGATCTAGAACAGATTGATTTAAGTATTACTGGAATGACCTGCTCTTCTTGCGTTGGAAGAGTTGAGAAGTCGCTAAATGAAGTGCCTGGGGCAAAGGCCTCAGTAAATCTAGCTACCGATAGCGCTCATATTCTCATTCCTCGAGGGGCAAATCCTAAAGATCTAATAGCTGCGGTAGTTAAGGCAGGCTATAGCGCCAAGCTTCGCGGCGATGGTTATGAGAGTTTCTCTCACTCACGGGCTATGGGCTTTCGGTTAATCACTGCAATCTTGCTTACCATCCCAGTAATCACGCTCTCGATGTGGCATCAACTCCATCGCGAGGTCGATAAATTTATTCTCACCCAATTAGATTCATTTAATATCCCAGCTCCTCTTTATTCGCCAACTGGCTGGTTAGTTATTGCCCTTAGCGCACCAGTGGTGCTCTTAATTGGTTGGCCAATTCATAGAGCCGCTCTTAAGAACTTTACTCATCCAAGTATGGATAATTTAATTTCATTAGGCTCCCTCACCGCACTTATCTGGTCTATCTATGCCAATTCATCTGGAAATGGCGATATCTATTCAGAAGTTGGCGCATCTGTTGTCACCTTTATTGTTCTTGGAAGATATCTTGAATCAAGGGCTAAGAGAAAAGCAGGATCATCCCTTGCCCACTTGCTCTCCCTAACCCCAAAACAGGTGATAATCATTAGAGGTGGCCAAGAGATAACAGCTCCTATTGCTAATTTAGTAATCGGCGATCACTGCTTAGTCAAAGCAGGTCAAGCTATTCCAACTGATGGAATCGTCATTCAAGGATCAAGTGCTATAAATAACTCCTTACTAACTGGTGAATCACTACCAATAGATGTTCAAGCGGGAGCAAGCGTTATTGCGGGCGCGATTAATCTAAATTCTCCAATAGTTATTGAGGCAAAAAGAGTAGGAAGTGATACTGAACTTGCTCGCATTACCAAGATGGTCTTAACCGCCCAAGGCGAGAAAGCTCCTATCCAAAGACTTGCAGATCGAATAAGTAATGTATTTGTGCCTATTGTTATTGCACTTGCAATTGCAACTTTTGCCACCTGGTATGGCCTCGGAAACTCACTAACTGACTCCATCACTGCCTCTGTAGCACTTTTAATTATTGCCTGTCCTTGCGCCTTAGGCCTTGCTACCCCAGTTGCGCTCCTTGTGGCATCTGGCAAAGGGGCTACCAATGGAATAATCCTTCGAAAAAGTTCATCACTTGAGATTGCAACAAAGATCGATACCGCTATCTTCGATAAGACTGGCACCCTGACAACAGGAGTGATGAAGGTACAGAACATCACTATTGCAGATCTTGGAGCATCTGGGCCAAAGATTTCAACTTCAGATCTATTAGTTGCAGTTCATAGCCTCGAGCATGAGAGTAGCCATCCAATTGCAGTTGCCATCAGTAAGAGCCTTAGAGAGCAAGGAATAGCTAGAAAGAAATTTACTGATTATGTGGAGAGCGCAGGAATGGGAATTGCCGCTCGTATGCAATTTGGAGAGGCGCAGATGCCGGTTCTTATCGGGACTCCTGCCTCAATAAGGCGAGCGACCATCTCGCTTCACCCAGAATTAGAAGCGGCAATTACTTCTGCCCTTTCAAAAGGAAATTCAGTAGCGCTCGTTGCAGTAGATGGCGTTGCTATGGCTCTCTTTGAAGTTGGAGATAGCTTAAGAGTGGATGCAAGAGAAACTATTGCAGCTTTAAAAAATAGAGATATCGATAGCTGGCTCATTAGTGGCGATAGTCAAGAGGCTGCCAGACAGATTGCCGAGCAAGTAGGGATCCCTCTTAGCAATGTGATTGCTCAAGCAACTCCAGATCAAAAGATTGCAAAGGTTAAAGAGCTACGCAGCTCTGGCAAAAGAGTTCTAATGATCGGTGATGGCATAAACGATGCCGCAGCACTTAGTGAGGCGGATCTAAGTATGGCTCTTGGCACTGGAACTGATACGGCAATATCAAGTGCAGATATCACCTTAATGCGCCCAACTTTAGCCACAGCGATTGCAGCTCTAAATCTCTCAGCCAAGACCTTGGGAACTATCAGAGTAAATCTTGGGTGGGCTTTTATCTATAACGTTATTGGTATTCCTATCGCAGCTTTTGGCCTTCTAAATCCTATGTATGCCGCAGGAGCAATGGCGACTTCAAGTCTCTTAGTGGTTCTAAACTCGCTAAGGATTAATCGGAGCGCTACCGCCCAAGCTTGAGGTATGACTGGTGGGAAAAAAGAAGAGAGAAAGTAAGAAGTAACCCTTGTCAAAGAGGCAATAAAAAAGCGCCTTTAAATTAAGGCGCTTTTTTAATTTGGTAGCGGGGGCAGGATTTGAACCTACGACCTCTGGGTTATGAGCCCAGCGAGCTACCGAGCTGCTCCACCCCGCGTCGGAGGACTTAGCCTAGAGGCGTCAGCCCTTTTGAACCAAAACGCTTATCTATTTTGCGCTGCAACTGCCGCTGCAATCGCTGCTTTTAATCGATCTTGAGCTTTGCCATATGCAGCAAAGTCGCCTTTAGCAAGAGCGGCCTGCGCATCAGCAAGAGCTGATTGAGCGCTGGCAAGCGCGCTGGCTAAATCGTTATTTGTTCCTGGAGTAGTACCAGAGCCTGAGCCACCCGATGGCGGCAGATTCGTACTTCCAGCATCGCCGCCAAATACTTGATCGAGCGCGCCTTTAAGAGTGTCATCAAAGCCAATCTTCTCTCCAAATGAAACTAGTACTTTCTGCAGCAGTGGATATGCAGCGGTGTTAGCTGTTGCTCTTACATAAACTGGTTGAACATAGAGCAGACCGCCACCAACTGGAAGAGTTAGTAGATTTCCAAGGACTACATCAGAGCCACCTTGGCGTAGAAGTGATAGCGAAAGCGCAACTGTTGGATTGGCTTCAAAGTTAGATGCAACCTGGGAAGGTCCTGCAACGTTTGTTGAGCGTTGCAGCTGCAACACTGTGAATTTGCCATAATCATCACCAGGATCTGAATTAACAACAGCAAATGCGGAGAGGTTTTCTCGTCCGCCTCTTGGCACAAATGGAGTTGTTATAGAAAAGGATGCTTTCTTCTCACCAGGTAGTTGCAATGTGTAGTAGTAAGGAGGCTGGGCTCCAGCGTTTGCTCCAAGTGTTGAAGGATCTCTTGGTACGCGCCAGAAATCTTGTCCACCATAGAAGGCATTTGCATTCTTTACATGATAGAGCGAGAGCACATCTCGCTGCACTCTAAATAGATCTTCTGGATAGCGAACATGTGAGATTAAATCTTTACTCATCTCAGATTTTGCCTTAACTATTCCAGGAAATGCCTTCATCCAAGTGGCAAGAACTGGATCTTTCTCATCCCAGGCATAGAGAGTGACCGTTCCATCATAGGCATCAACTGTTGCTTTAACCGAGTTGCGGATGTAGTTGATAGTTGAGTTAGGAATTGCAGTGAGTGGATTGCTATTGATATTTAGCGCATCAGTTGTAGCCCCAGAGACATCAACAGTTCTGGAGTATGGATATCCAGAGCTGGTGGTGTAGCCATCGATAATCCATTGAACTTTATTATCAACAATTGCTGGATATGGATCGCCATCGAGCTTGAGCCAAGGAGCAACTTTTGCTACTCGCAGGCGTGGTTCACGGTCAAAGATGATCTTGGTATCGGCATTTATTAGATTTGAAAGCAACATTCTCTGCTCTTGATACTTAATGGCAAAGAGCAACCTTGAAAAAATTGAGCCCATTGGGACTCCACCTTTTCCAGTGTATGTGTAATTCTTCTGGCCATTAGCTGAGGCATCATCTGGGTAATCAAATTCAACTGCCTCACCATCTGTGGTGCCACCAATGATTGAGTATTCCGGATTGTTCTCCCCAAAATAAATTCTTGGCTGGAAATCTCCAAGTACGCCCTGTGGTGGGATGCCGCCTACCGAGAAGACTGGCTTTCCATCGTTATCTTGAATATTTCCAAATGAACTAACAAAGCCAAAACCATGGGTATAAACCAAGTGATCATTAATCCAGTTTCGATTGGGATTTCCATCAATATTTATCTCTCGAACTGCAACGACCATATCTCGGGTGACGCCATCTATGGTGTAGCGATCAATATCAAGGGATTCATTAAAGGTGTAATAAGGCTTTAGTTGTTGAAGCTGGCGGAAAGTAGCTGATAAGACATTTGGATCCATAAGGCGAATATTTGAAATTGTCGCTGCATCATCTGCAAGTTGCCCAGCTGAAGTATCAACAATTGCCGAGTAATCCTTTACTTCAACCTTATCTAGACCATATGCAGCGCGAGTTCCTTCAATATTTCGTTGAATATATGGAGCCTCTCTTGAGGACTCACTTGGCTTTACTTGAAATTGTTGGATTAAGCCTGGATAAACCCCTGCAATTAAAAATGAGGAGATTCCAAGGAGAGCAACTCCTGCTGCTGGAAGAACCCAGGAGCGACGGATGATGTTGGCAAAAAATAGCAACGAACATAAAGCTGCAATTCCAGTAAGGATTGATTTAGCTGGAAGGAGGGCATTTACATCGGTATAGGTAAGGCCAGTGATAATTCCTTCATCCGAGGTAGCAAGGGCAAATCGATCTAGGTAGTAGGCAACGGCCTTAATTGCCACAATAAATCCAAGCAGGACTGAGAGCTGAACTCTGGCAGCGACTGTGGTGCGATCTTGTCTGACCTGAGGGCGAATGCCGCCATAAACATAGTGAACCGCAAGCGATGCAAGGGTTGCCAAGATAAGAGTTGAGATCGCCCAACCAACTATTGATTGATAGAAGGGAAGTTCAAAGGCAAAAAATGAAACATCTCTTCCAAATTGTGGATCAACTACGCCAAACTCTGTAGCGTTTCTAAATAATAGCCAACTCTCCCAGAGCCTAGTTCCTGCCATTCCTGCAAAATAAAATAGCGCAACTGCAACTCCTATTAAACCTACTTTTCGTAGTGGCTCAAGCTGGGCGCGATATCTCTCAAGGTTATCTGCCTCAACGGTTACTGGAACATAGATCGGGCGGCGCTTATAGGCAATATAGATATTGGCGGTAATGATTAGTGAAGTTAGTAATCCAAAGATAAAAAATAAGGTAATGCGAGTTGTAAGTAAGGTGGTCCAAACTTGGCTGTAATCAACTGATCTAAACCAGAGAAAGTCTGCATAAAAACCACTTAAGGAAACCAGAATCACTGCAAGCACGGTCAAGATGATTACCGTTAGCGGCAGGGCTCCAATTTTTGGCCTGGCGCCACCATTTGAATTTCTTGAAGGAAAGCGGAAGTTGCGGAAGGGATTATCTGGGTTATCTCCAAAGGTCATAGGCTCAGATTAGCCAAAAAGAGTTAACTTAACTATTCGGGCAGGAGCGGGGTTTAAAGCTATCTGGGGCGCGGAGAGCAGCAATTGCCTCAGCTAAAGTTGAAACTGGAATTACCTTAAGGCCTGCTGGGATATTTTTAATATCTGGGCAATTCTCTCTAGGTGCAATAAAGACAGTCGCTCCAATTCGAGAGGCCCCAATCATCTTCTCTTCAATGCCTCCAATTGCTCCAACTTGGCCGGAAGGGGTAATAGTTCCAGTTCCGGCAATCTTTCGCCCTCTTAAGAGATCTTCCTCGGTGAGTTTTTCAATAATTCCAACTGCAAAAATCAATCCTGCACTTGGCCCGCCAACCCCCCGAATATTAAAGTCAATATCAATTGGAAAGCGGGCAGTTGCTCCCACCAAGATCCCAATGGCAGGCCGCTTAGAGCCATCCTCATTAACTACCTCTTGGTTTTCAACCAGAATAATCTCATCGGTAATTCGCTCCAGCTCGCCTTTGGCATTCTCTCTATCGACGGCAATTAGCAGCGAGTCACCAATGTCTTTTTCTGCATAAGAGGAGCGAATCTCCTCTATCTCTCCGATTACTTTGCCATCAATTTCCTTGATGAAATCGCCAACTTTAAACTTCTCTTTAGCATTGGAGTAATCTCTAATATCACTAATGAAATAAAGCTCAATGAAGTCATAGCCAAGATAGCGAAGAGCTGCGGCAGTTGCGGTGATCTTTGATGTTTCCATCTCACTTCTACTATCGCGCTGAATAACATTTGCTGGCTTTACAGGTGGATAGACCACATCCCTTGGCAGAACTACATTGGCTCCAATTGCCCAATTAACTATCGTCTCTGCTCCAAAGACTGGAGAATCTGGGTTGGTAACTAAAATGGAGGTGATATATAAATCGCCATTTACTGGATAAGTCTTAAAGTCATTGACCTGAATTAGCTTTCCAGTAACTTTATCTGGAACCCCAGGCTTAAAGAAGATAAAAGGGATTGGCGCAAGTAGCGTTGCAATGCTTAGTAGATAGAAGAAGAATTTAACTGGAAAAGACCAGCGATATCTAAGTGGGGAGATATTTCGCATTTGAGCTACTCTTTTTCGCTATCACTTGATTTAAAAGATTTCTGAAAACTCTGAAATTTTCCCACTGATCTCTCAGTTTTATTCTCATATTTCTTCTGAAACTTTGTCACCCAGATGACATAGCCAGCCGCTCCGATAGCAGCGGTGAGGGGAATAAACCACCAGATAAGAGCAGGTAGCGGAGCTGATGCAGATTCAGCAGCCAACTTCATCGCCATCATTTCGCCCATGGCTCAAGCCTAGGCTAGGTGAGGCTAATTAGTAATTTGGAGCATCTCCCCGCTGCCTTGGGAATAAAGCTGGGCTAGATTTGTTCTCCTAGAGAGATCAGATTTACTAGCTATAGAGATAAGCAGTAATACTTAAATTCTATTGAGATAGAAGGAGTTATCCAGATGCCAGGTTTTGGCTTTACGCCAGATAACGGTGATGAGCAAGAGCCAGAAGGTAATAATCCCTTTGGCTTTGAAAACTTCGGAGAAATCTTTAAGCAATTCTCTGGAATGGGTTTAAATCTTCCAGCCCTTATGGCATCTCTATCTGGCCAAGCATCTCCAGCCTCGCTATCAAAGGAGATGATCCGTGATATCTCAAGAAAATACTTAAGCGCCCATGGCGAAGTTCCAGTAACGCTCGAAGATCTCACCCAGATTCAAGAGGCGATTAATATCGCAGATCTCTGGATTAATGAGGCGACAACATTTCCATCTCTGCCGCTAACAGATTCGATTGCGCTATCGAGAAGAGATTGGATTGATAGCACTTTAAATGGCTGGCAAGAGCTCACAAAGCCTCTTGTTGATTCGATGTCAGGGGCTCTCTCATCAATGCTTGATCAAGGGCTTGATGGGCAGGGCGAAGATAATGGAATTTCTATCCCTGGCTTTGGCCCCATGTCGATCTCCAAATCAAGCGTCAACGCCATCATGGCAACCTTTATGAGCTCACTTATTAGCACTCAATTGGGCCAAAGTATTGGCGCTCTCTCAACCACAGTTACTGGCGCTAATGATGTGGCACTTCCTTTAAGTAAAGATATTAAAGCTCAATTACTTCCACAAAATGTTAGAGCTTGGGGCTCAGGCCTTGAAATTGAGGAAGCTGAGATAAGAATTTATCTTGCTTTAAGAGAGATTGCTGCTGCTCGACTCTTTAAACAGTGCCCCTGGCTTAGTGGATATATCGCAGAGGTAATCTCGGCATATGGCAGTGGAATTCGTATTGATATCAGCGCCATTACCCAGAGCGCTCAAGATGCGATGGACTCTGGAGCAATTGATCCAAGTAATCCAGAATCAATGGCCTCTGCGCTCTCAGGTGGTCTCTTTACTCCTGAAACATCACCAGCTCAGAGCGCAGCTTTAGAAAAATTAGAGACGCTACTTGCACTAATTGAAGGATGGATTGACGCAGTTGTTGTAAAGGCTGCATCAGATCGTCTTCCATCGCTAATTAAATTAAGAGAGAGTCAGGTAAGAAGGCGCGCTACCAATTCTCCAACTCAACAATTATTTGCAACTCTTCTCGGCCTTGAAGTTTCACCAAGATTAACTAGAGAAGCTATTTCATTCTGGGAAAAACTTGAGAAAATCGATTCAATCTCTGCAAGAGATAAAATCTGGGAAGAGGCCTTCCTACTTCCCACCGCATCTCAGCTATTAGATCCGGAAGGATTTTCTAAGAGTCGAAAAATTCCCGATGATCTCTCAGGTTTGATTTAAGAGAAAAAAGCGAAGACCCCGGTCGCACATTTCTTATCTGCCTTCCCCTTGCAGATATGAAAGAGTTTTCCGAGGTCTTCGTAGGCGCAAAGTACGACAGATAGATATAAATAATCAACTTCAACTGGCGAGTTTTCCAACCCTAAAGACTCATCTACTCCTATAGAGTTTGCAGAGGTAATACCACTTAGAAAGGTTACGTTGTGGAAAACTTCATCCAAGATGAAATCTTCGACGCTAACCTGCCCCAGATGCGAAATGAAGGCGAGAAGGCAGCTTCAGTAATCAAAATTCCACCAACTCCAAGCTCTAATGGAGCCGAGGTGAAGGTAATTAGAAGTACGCGGCGAAAGAAATCAATTAGCGCCTACCGCCAAGCAGGGGCAATCGTTATCTCAGTTCCAGCTCGCTTATCTAAGAGCGAGGTTCGCCAAGTAATTCCTGAGATGGTGAGCAAAGTACTCTCACTTGAGGCCAGGGAGAAGATAGGCGAAGAAGATCTTTATAAGCGCTCACTTGAACTTCTTACTAAGTATCTTCCAGAGTGCCCAGTTAAACCCGCCTCTGTCACCTGGCGCTCGATGAGCGAGCGTTGGGGCTCCTGCACCACAGTTGAGCGAAGTATCCGTATCTCAGAGCGTCTTAATGGCGCCCCTGGATATGTTCTTGACTACCTACTGGTCCATGAACTCATTCACCTGATGATTGCCGACCATGGCCCAGACTTTGAGGCCCTTCTAGCCAGGTTTGAACTTGGAAAAGAGGCTAGCGCCTACCTCGAGGGCTATGAAGCAGGGGTTCGAGCGGGTAAATAGAAGAAAAAATATCCCCCTTGAGCGTGGGGAGCGCCTGAGTTGAGGGTATGCGGGGGTATGGTGGGCCTATTCGCAGGCTATCCCAGCGCTGCGAGGATCGGAGGATAGCTATGGCAGAGACATATAAAGGTGAGGCCTACTGCGTAAAGTGCAAAGCCAAACGTGAGTTCGAAGGAACCGTAAAGGTCTCCGAATCTGGACGTCGTATGGCACAGGGCATCTGCCCAACCTGCGGCACTAAGGTCAATCGCATTTTAGGCAAGGCTTAAACCAGCTTTTAAAAATAGAGCGCTCGCAGCAATAGCTGTGGGCGCTTTATTTATTTTCGCATCTAAATACTCTTAGTAAGTCCCGGACATACCAAGTTACTTAGATACAAGCGCCCCTGCCCAGATCAGCGCCGCTGGCTTAACGCCTTCCCTCAATGGTTATAGATGATCGCCCCCTTATGGAATCAAGGCCTGTAATTAAGAGCGCGCTTAGCATCTGGCCAAGCTCAAACGGGGCTCAGGTATTTATCGGCTCGCCCTATAAATCCATCTGTCTACCAAGCCTCTGGTTTGGCATCTCAACTCGATTATTGCTGGAGAGTTTTAATGGCCAAACAAGCCTTGAGCAGATTGGCAGGCAATGCGCGCTTAGCATCTCTCAACTCCAAGCACTCGTTGATGAGCTGCAAGCCCATGACTTAATCGATCTAGAGCGAACCGCTATCTCATACTTAAAAAGATATGACCCTAGAGCTAAAGCCATTACACCTGTTACAGACCTTGAAGACTTTAATGAAGATATCGCTGCTCAATCATTCATCAAACGCATGGAGATTGAATCTGAGGCAGCATCTCTTGCAAGAGGAGATATCGATGGGGGAAGAAGCGCAGTTATTAGTCGTCGTGATTTCTCAATCTTAATCTTTGGATATGGAAAAATTGTTAACTCACTAGTTGGATCACTTAGCGCCTCAGGATTTACTAAAATCTTAGTAATCAATCGTCTCCAACAGAGATCTGAGGCTTTAAAGATTTTAGAGAGTGATCTCTCTGGCGGATATATCTCAAGAGCTGATATTGGTGCATCAAGAAAAGAGGTATTGGCAAGAGCTCGTAATTCATCTGCGCTCTTTACTGAAGCTGCGCCAGTTATTTATCGACCAAGGCTAATAATTAGCGTTGGTCCGCCAACGCCAGATGTGTTGCAGCGCTGGATCTCTGAAGGGAGTAACCACTTAATTATTGAGCCTCATTCATCAGCTGAAGTTCGCATTGGGCCATATGTAATCCCAGGAAAGAGCCCTTGTTATCGCTGTCTACAAATATCTAGTGAAGAGAAGTTAAATTCAATGGTGAAAAAAGAGGTTGGATCAGCACTTGCCCAACTCTGCGCAGCGATTGCCTGCCTTGAGGTAATTAACCTCGCCTCAAGTGGGATAAGCCACTTTCTTGGAAAATCAATGATTTATTCAAACTCAAATTTTCATAATCCTAAAGTGGAGAGGTGGTCAATAAATCCTGGATGCGGCTGCAGCTGGCGATAGTTTCAATTCGCGCTATCTCCAAGGCTAGATAAGAATGAGCAGGTGTCAGAGCAACTCCCCCAGGGAACTAGTAAGCGAAGCGCCAAGATGGCCAGTATTCCGCTATCCCTTGCTGGCCGCGGAGCCATTGGCTTTGGCCGCCAATTAATTGGCCAATCACCTGACTTTGCCTTTGCAGATCTGCAAGAAAAGACCGCTGAGCAGATCTTTAAAGTATTGGGAGAGCTAAAAGGCGGAGCCATGAAATTTGGCCAAGCTCTATCTGTCTTTGAGGCAGCACTTCCTGAAGAGATTGCTAAGCCTTATCGCGAAACGCTTGTAAAGCTGCAGGAGGCTGCTCCCCCACTACCAGCAAGAGTTGTTCATAAAGTATTGGCAAAAGAGCTAGGCGAGCATTGGCGAGATAACTTTGCAGAATTTAATGACACCCCAGCAGCCTCAGCATCTATTGGTCAAGTTCATAAAGGGATTTGGAAAGATGGTCGCGAAGTTGCAGTAAAGATTCAATATCCCGGAGCAAAAGAGGCGCTAATTTCTGATCTCAATCAGATTCAACGCTTTGCAAAGATTTTCCAATTACTTCTTCCTGGCGTTGAGATGAAGCCATTGCTAGAGGAGCTCAAGGCAAGAATTATTGAAGAAGTCGATTATCGCTATGAGGCAAGTGCACAGAGCGCCTGCTTTGAGGCCTATAAAGGAGATAGCGATATTGCAATCCCTGAAGTGATCATGGCAACTGATCGAGTACTTGTAAGCCAGTGGCTCGAGGGAACTCCGCTTTCAAAGGTCATTGCCGATGGCACACAAGATGAGCGAAATAACGCAGGTATTCGTCTTGCTCGTTTTCACTTCACCGCCCCAATGAGAGCAGGTTTATTACATGCAGATCCTCATCCTGGAAACTTTAGAGTCTTAAAAGATGGTCGTCTTGGCGTTCTAGATTTTGGCGCATGTAATCGTCTTCCTAATGGATTTCCAGAGCCATTTAAACGCCTACTTAGAAACGCACTTGAAGGTGATGCAATTGCTTTATATAACGGCTTTAAAGAAGATGGCTTTATCCTCTCTGATGTTGAGGTAAGCCCTGAGCTGGTTTTAGATTATCTACTGCCTCTAGTTGAGCCCTTAAGAACTGATTACTTCGCCTATAGCCGCGATTGGCTTAGAACTCAGAGCGTGCGAGTGGGAGATCCTAGAAATCCAACTGCAAAGATTGGTTTCCAATTAAATCTTCCCCCGGAATATGTCTTGATTCATAGAGTTACCCTTGGAACTACTGGAATATTCTGCCAATTAAGAGCTGAAGGAAATTTCAGAGATGAAGCTCTCTCCTGGTTTCCAGAGATAACCCCAAGTCATCTGCAGAAGAGTTAAGAGGGATTAATTCTGCTTGAGGCAGGGCGGGTTAGATAAGATTCTTAATATTGCATCTTTCTCTGCTCTTGTTAGCCAGAGGTTATATTTAACTTTTACCTCAACTTGTCTTGAAACATAATCACAGCGAAATGGCTTATTGGGTGGTAGCCAAGTTGCAGCGTCTCCATCTCTCTTCTGGCTATTTAGAGATCCTTTAACTGCAAGAAGATTTAGCGGGTCATTAGCAAAGCTCTTTCTAGTAGCAAGATCTGACTTAAAGATTCCACTCTGCCAGGCATTAGATAGCGCAACCACGTGATCAATCTGCACTAGTGCGCTGGTCTTTTCTCCCCTTTGAAAATTAATACTTTCACCAGAGAATGGATCTGTAAGGACTCCACTTTCAACAACACAATCTTTAGTTTTTGCTCTAAAAGTAATTTGAGTTAAATCTCTTTTGAGAATATCGTTTCTAGTATCACAGCCATTTCTATCCACATCTGCCCAGGCAGGGCCAAATGCAGATCTTGAATATCCCGTCTTTGGCGCTCGACCTTTAACTGCCAGAGTTTCAATTGCTTTAATAGGATCAAAGCTAGCTCCATTAGCGGAGGCAAGTTCAAGTATTTCTATCTGATATTTGGAGCCCTGTGATGCAATAGTAAAAGTAGTAATACCAAGGCTTCCAATGAGAATAATCGCAGTTGCTGGATAGGAAAAAGTTGCTCCGTATTTGAACGCTCGCGCTGACTTCAAAAGGCCAGAGAGAGCTTCCTGCCATTTGGAGTTCATGGCTTCATTCTCATCTATTAGGCTTAGAAATTGGTATCTGCCCCTCTACTGGTTATAGTTTGCTCCGCTTGATCACGACAAATGATCAACGGGTTGTTAGCTCAGTTGGTAGAGCAGGTGACTCTTAATCACCGGGTCGTAGGTTCGATCCCTACACAACCCACCGCTTTTATGCACCCGCTTTAAAAAATCACTGGGAAATATCACTGCCAGTTCTGGGTATTGAGATTAGTTCAGATACCCTAAAGACAATTATGAAGCGTCTTCTAGGACTTACAAGGTATGCGGTGGTGATTCCTGCCCTTGCCTCAATTCTCGGAGCATTACTTCTTATGGCTCAAGGATCATTTGCCATGGTCTTAGCTGTAATTGATTCAATTGAGAGTCAATATGGCCTCAAAGAAACAATTGTTGAAGTACTAACTGCGATTGATGCGATTTTACTTGGCACAGTGCTTCTCGTTATTGGCTATGGCCTCTATGAATTATTTATCGATACTGATATTGATGTGCCAATGTGGCTTAGGGTTGAAGATCTTGATGATCTAAAATCTAAATTAATTGGCGTTGTTGTAGCCATTATCGCTGTGGTCTTTGTAGGTGTCTTTGTTGATTCAAATCGAGCTGATGATGTCATTGCCTATGGCGTTGGCGCAGGCGCGCTCGTTGCAGGATTAGCTCTCTTTGCATTTGCTACCGGAAAACCGGGAAAGAAGGGTAGAGAGAAGCTCTAAAGAGAGGTTTTCTTAGAGCGCTCTTGAGCGTTTTGCAAGGCGCCAGTGCATAAAATAAATAGGTCCAGCAATGATGAAGGTAGTCAGTGAATTCACAATGCCTTTAATTGCTTGGCGCTGATTGTTTTCGATTAAATTCTCTTTGATTTGATCAGCGCTTAAAGCTGAGTCTTTAGGAACTGAGTAGGGATCAAAGTAACCAGGATCAGGCCAGAGGGCATCAACTATTCCTCGAACAACGCTCACCAATGAAAATAGGCAAGTTAGCAAAGTTACTAAACAGACTGCGTAAATATAAAGAGAGTACCAACCAATACGATCTTCCCTCTTGGCAACAGGTTGGCTTTGGGTTAGAACTGGAGAGCTCACCTTTGAAGTGGGGCTCTTTCGTTTAGCAACCTGCTTACTCTTAACACCTTTACCTGCCATAGCTTGATTCTGACCCTAACTGGCAAGGTTTTCAATCAGCCGAGCCGATATTAGACTTGGTTATATGTTGCCAAAAATCATTCTCTATTATGGATTTGCTCCAGTTGCAGATCCTGAGGCGCTCAGGCTCTGGCAGAAGACTCTGGCACACTCTTTAAATCTTAAGGGTCGAATCATCATCAGTCACCATGGCATTAATGGAACTTTAGGTGGGGATATGAGCGATCTAAAGAAATATGTGAGAGCAACAAAGGAGTATCCCGGATTTAAGAAGATTGATTTTAAATGGTCAGAAGGTGCTGGAGATGATTTCCCAAAGCTGAGCGTGAAGGTGCGAGATGAGTTAGTGACCTTTGGAATTCCTGAGAATCTAGAAGTCAATGAAAAAGGCATCCTTGGAGGAGGAGAGCACCTCTCCCCTGAAAAAGTAAATGAGCTAGCTGAGCAATTAGGTGAGGATCTAGTTTTCTTTGATGGCCGTAATGCCTATGAAGCTAAAGTGGGTCACTTCAAAGATGCAGTTATTCCAGATATTAAATCCACAAAAGACTTTGTAGCAGAGTTAGATAGTGGCAAATATGATTACTTAAAAAAGAAGACAGTAGTCACCTACTGCACTGGCGGAATTCGCTGTGAGATATTAACGAAAGTAATGAAAGATCGAGGATTCGATAAGGTTTATCAGGTAGCTGGCGGGATAGTGCGCTATGGAGAAAAATATGCAGATAGTGGTCTCTGGCAAGGCTCGCTATACACTTTTGATAAGCGAATGGTAATTGACTTTTCAGAGTTATCTGAGTTGATCGGAAAGTGTGATGCTTGCAGTGAGCCAACCAAGCAATTTCATAATTGCGCTAATGTTTTTTGCCATAATCTCTTTCTTCTCTGCCAAGAATGTGGCAAAGATAGAAAGAATCTGGAATGCATCCATGAGGGTGTTGTTACCTCAAGTAATCAGTAAGGACACTCCCACTCCTTGAGCAAATCGCTTTAGGCTGATTAGATAGCGCAATGGCCGAGTTCATCCCCAATCCCGCTAGAGGTAAAGAGGTCTACGACCTTGATAGAAAGTATGTATTTCACTCTTGGTCTGCTCAGGGTCAAATCACACCACTTCCAATTGCAGGTGGTAGCGGCTCATATTTCTGGGATTTTGATGGAAAGAAGTATCTAGATTTTTCTTGCCAACTAGTCTTTACAAATATTGGATTTCAACATTCAAAAGTTATTGATGCAATAAAGAAACAAGCAGACCTTCTGACAACTATTGCTCCACAAGCAGCAAATGAAGCGCGCGGAGAAGCTGCCTCCAGAATTGTCGCTCTGGCAAGTCCAAGCCATGAAAAAGTTTTCTTTACCAATGGCGGTGCAGATGGCGTTGAAAATGCGATCAGAATGGCTCGCATCCATACCTCACGCCATAAAATTCTCTCTTTCTATCGCTCCTATCACGGCAACACCACCTCTGCTATTTCAGCAACAGGAGATCCAAGAAGATGGCCAAATGAATTTGCCTTTGGACACGTTCACTTCTTTGGACCATACCTTTATCGAAGTGCTTTTTGGGCAAAGAGCGAAGAGGAAGAGTGTCAAAGAGCGCTCGAGCATCTAGAGAGCGTTATTGAATTTGAAGGACCAAAGACAATTGCAGCTATCTTGATTGAATCTGTTGTCGGCACTGCTGGAGTATTGATTCCACCAAAGGGATATTTAGAGGGAGTAAGGCGCCTCTGTGATAAGTATGGAATCTTATGGATAGCAGATGAAGTGATGTCAGGATTTGGAAGAACTGGGAAGTGGTTTGCCTACCAACATTCAACTGCTCATCCAGATTTAATCGTCTTTGCCAAGGGAGTAAATTCTGGATATGTCCCACTTGGTGGGGTTGTAATCTCAAAAGAAATTGCAGAGACCTTTAAGGATCGAGTATTTCCCGGCGGCCTTACCTATTCTGGCCATCCCCTAGCTTGCGCAGCGGCAGTAGCAACTATTGATGCTATGAAAGATGAAAAAATCGTTGAAGCTGCAGCCCAAATTGGTGAGAAGGTTATTGGCCCCGCTCTGCGTGATTTAGCGAGCAAACATCGCGTCATTGGTGAAGTTCGTGGCCTTGGAACCTTCTGGGCCCTTGATTTAGTGACAGATCGCGTAAGCAGAGAGCCGCTTGCTCCCTATGGCGGATCATCTCCTGCGATGAATGAGCTAGTGGGTGAATGCAAAAAACTTGGTTTGATGCCTTTTACCAACTTTAATCGTATGCATGTAGTACCACCATGTAATATCACTGAGGCAGAATTTAACGAAGGACTAGCCATATTAGATAAAGCATTTGCTCAAATTGATAAGTACTACACGGGGGCAAAATAGAGATGAGTGAAGTTAAGAGAATAACTCATCACATCAATGGCGCTTATTGGAAAGAGAGCGCTGCAAGAAGTGGGGACGTATATAACCCAGCAACAGGAAAAGTTACTGCAAGAGTTGATTTTGCCTCCCCAGAACTTATAGATCATGGCGTCAAAGTTGCTAAGAAGGCTCAAGAGCAATGGGCTCAAGCATCTCTTGCTAAGAGAGTTCAAGTTCTTTTCGCCTTTAGAGAAATCTTAAATGCTAGAAAAGAAGAGGTAGCAAAGTTAATTACCGCTGAGCATGGAAAAGTCTTATCAGATGCATTGGGTGAGGTGACTAGAGGACTTGAAGTTGTGGAGTTTGCTTGCGGGATTCCCCACCTATTAAAAGGTGGATACTCTGAAGGAGCTTCAACAAATATTGATGTCTATTCAATTCGCCAGCCACTTGGAGTTTGCGCCATTATCTCGCCATTTAATTTTCCAGCGATGGTGCCTATGTGGTTCTTTCCCATCGCTATTGCTGCAGGTAATGCAGTAATTATTAAGCCAAGCGAGAAAGATCCATCTACTATCAATCTCATAGCTGAATTCTGGAAAGAAGCAGGTCTTCCTGATGGCGTCTTTAATGTTATCCATGGCGATAAAGTTGCAGTAGATAGCCTGCTAGCTCATCCTGATGTGGCTTCAATTTCTTTTGTGGGATCAACTCCTATCGCTCGATATATCTATGAAAATGGCACTAAAAATGGCAAGCGAGTTCAGGCCCTAGGTGGGGCAAAAAATCATATGTTGGTCCTTCCTGATGCAGATCTTGATCTAGCAGCAGATGCAGCAGTAAATGCTGGCTTTGGCTCAGCTGGTGAGCGTTGTATGGCGATCTCAGCTCTAGTTGTTGTTGAACCAGTAGCTGATGAGCTAATTAAGAAAATTTCAGAGCGCATGACAAACCTAAAAACAGGAGATGGCAGCGCAGGTTCAGATATGGGCCCTCTTGTTACCGCAGTTCATCGCGACAAAGTTGCCTCCTATATCGATGCAGGGCTAAGCGCTGGAGCAAAGTTAGTTGTAGATGGTCGTAATCCAAGAGTGAATGGAGCAGCAGAGGGTTTTTGGCTTGGACCAACTCTCTTTGATCAAGTAACACCTGAGATGAGTATTTATAAAGATGAGATCTTTGGGCCAGTTCTCTCAGTAATTCGAGTATCAACTTATGACCAGGGCCTTGAGTTAATAAATAAGCATCAGTATGGCAATGGCACTGCAATCTTCACAAACGATGGTGGAGCAGCTAGAAGATTCCAAAATGAAGTTCAGGTTGGAATGATTGGAATTAATGTTCCAATCCCTGTGCCAACTGCCTATTACTCATTTGGCGGCTGGAAGAACTCACTCTTTGGAGATACCCATGCTCATGGAAGTGAAGGAGTTCACTTCTTTACTAGAGGCAAGGTAGTTACTAGCCGCTGGCTTGATCCAAGCCATGGCGGGATAAATCTAGGATTTCCTCAGAACGGGTAAATCTCTCTTTACTCTCAAGAGCTCAAGTGCTGCAACTGTTGAGTCAAAGCCTTTATCTTCCTTACTTCCACTTGCGCCACTTCTAGCAATTGCTTGATCTACGGTATCTACCGTCAAAACTCCAAAGCCAATTGGCTTTGATCTTGTAAGAGATACTTGCATAACTCCTTGAGTTACTCCCTGACAGACATAATCAAAGTGAGGAGTCTCCCCCCTTAAAACCACTCCAAGAACAACTGCAGCATCAAAGCCGTTATCAAGTGCTAGCTGGGCAGCTAGTGGTAATTCAAATGATCCTGGGACGAAAATAACCGGCTCTGGATCAATTTTCGCCTCTAGTAGAGCTCTTCTTGCTCCAGCGATTAAATCTGCACAGATCTGCTCATGCCAACTAGCAGAGATGATCGCTACTCGAAATTGGCTTAGATCACCAAGTGATATTTTTGGAACTACACCTGACATTATTTATGCCCCAGTCTCTCTTTTTTCGTTGCAACGTATTTTTCATTAAAAGTATTGATCTCACCTGAAAGAAACTGAAGGCTAGCTTTAATACCAGTTGAGGTGAGACTCTCTAGCTTCTCAGGGTTATTACTCAACAAAGTTACCGAATCAATTCTTAAAGAGTGGAGAATCTCAGCTGCATCACCAAACTCGCGTTCATCAATATTATGACCAAGAGCTAGATTGGCATCGACTGTATCGAGGCCTTGATCTTGTAATTGATATGCCTTGATTTTTTCAGAAAGTCCAATACCTCGCCCTTCTTGATCTCTTAAATATATAACCAATCCAGAGCCAGCTCTTTCAATCTCATTCATAGCTCGCTCTAGCTGTGATCCACAATCACAACGAAGCGAGCCCAATACATCTCCAGTTAAACACTCTGAATGAATTCTCACTAAGAGAGGTTGCTTTGAGTCAATACTTCCAAACTTCAAAAGCGCATGATCAACTCCGCCTCGACCTAGGAAGGTTGTAATCTGCCACTTTTCAATCTGACCGCTGCTGCTTCGTGGAAGTTCTGCCCAATTAAAGTTAATTTCCTTCTGGCTATTAACTTTATTTGAAACATCCAGTGTCTTTAGGAGCTGGGCAATACTTAGGATAGGAATGTTTTGCTCGCTAGCGAACTTGATGAGATTTTCTCCGCGCATCATCGAGCCATCTTCATTAACTAATTCACTGATAACTCCAACATGGTTTTCACCGACCAGCTTGCACATCTCAACGATAGCCTCGGTATGTCCGCGCCTTGCAGCAAGGCCGCCTTCATGGGCAACTAGAGGAAATATATGGCCAGGTCTTATGAAATCCTCTGCTGTAGAAGTTGAATCAGCCAAAGCTCTTATCGTGTTAGCGCGCTCTTTTGCGCTGATTCCAGTAGTAATTTCGTGCTTAGCATCCACCGTCACGGTAAAAGCGGTGCGCTTAGTATCTTGATTCTGTTTAACCATAAGCGGAAGATGCAACTGCCTTGAGCGCTCCTCGGTCATTGCCACACATATAACACCTGAGGTGTAGCGAATCATAAAACCAATTTTCTCGGTTGTGGCAGCGCTAGCAAGTAAGAAGAGATCACCCTCATTCTCTCTATCGACATCATCTGTAACAATTACAAAACCACCATCCCTGAAGACATCAAGTGCCTTATCTATTGAAAGATTCATCACTTACCTCTATTCATGAGGCGTTCGACATACTTGGCAATGACATCAACTTCAATATTAACAATGTCGCCATCTGATTTTTGAGAAAGATTAGTTCTCTCTAGGGTTTCTGGAATCAGCCAGAGCGTTAGTAGATCATCAGATATCTCACCTACGGTAAGTGATACTCCATCTATTGCAATTGAGCCCTGATTAACTATGTATTTAGTAAGGCTATTCGGTACTTTTACTACAAATTTATTCCACTTCTCACCTGGTGAGTTCTCAACAACGCTTCCAATTCCATCGACATGTCCTTGAACAATGTGTCCACCAAGTCTTGAATCAGCCCTTGTGGCTAGCTCCAAATTAACAAAATCACCTTCGCTAAGTTTTCCAAGGCTTGTCACCTTGAGCGTTTGAATCATCACATCAGCTTTGAAACTATCTCCATTTAATTCAATTGCAGTTAGGCAGGTTCCATTGATGCTCACTGAATCCCCCGTCTTTATTTCAGGGATGAGAACACTCTCAATTTCAATTACAGCAGATTCAGCGCCTCTAGAAATAGAAACAACTCTTGCCTTATCAGCAATAAGACCTGTAAACATTATTTACTCACCGCCAAAAGATGCAGCCTTAGATTCTTATCTTTACTTCCAAGTAAATCCGCAGCAATTAGATCAAGATCCAGCCTTTGATTAAGGCTCTCTATTCCAAGATTGCTAGCAAAATCAAGACCTGATCCAAGAAGTGTTGGCGCTTGGTAGAGGAAAACTTCATCAAAGAGTCCAGCTTTAAGAAATGCGCTATTTAACGTTGGGCCAGCTTCAATCAAGATCTGATTCCAGCTGCGCTCTTTAGCTAACTCTATGAACGCACCTAGATCACTATCTTTAATCTGGATTGTTTCAGCGCTCTTATCTAGAATCTTTGAATCAATTGGTATCTCTCGTTTTCCAAGGATTACTCGCACGGGTCTAAATTCAAAATCTTCGCGCTCGACATTTCTGACCGTTAGAGATGGATTATCAGCAAGGACTGTCCCAGTACCAGTGACTATGGCATCGCATTGACTACGAAGAATTGCTACATCAGATCTTGAAATCTCACTTGTAATCCATTTTGAGCTGCCATCTAGCGCTGCAATTTTTCCATCAAGACTAGCTGCAATCTTTATCGTTATATATGGACGAGAGTGATTAATCTTTCCAAGCCATGCTCTATTGGTGAAGGAGACTTCATCTTGGAGTAGCCCTTGCTCAACAATTATTCCAGCATCAATTAGCTTCTTTACTCCACCCTGAGCAATTGGGTTTGGATCGCTAACTGCAAATATCACTTTCTTAATACCTGCAGCAATTATCGCCTCACTGCAGGGCGCAGTCTTTCCCTGATGATTGCATGGTTCAAGCGTTACAAAGAGAGTTGCTCCTAATGCTTTCGGTCCAGCTTTATCAATTGCAACAACTTCAGCATGTGCTCCGCCATTTTGGCTGTGATGAAAACCTTCACTAATAATCTGGCCATCATCGCCAATAATTACTGCCCCAACAATTGGATTCGGCGCGCTCTTTCCAAGACCAAGTTTTGAAATTTCGTTGGCACGGCGCATTGCAGATATTGCATCTATCATCATCGCCACCTCCGAAAAGATTTCCGGGGTGCGCAAAAGAGTGCGCGCAAGGATGCACGCATTTTGTTTCCTCTTATCCGGACTTTAACCGTCGGTCTTGGAGTTTCACCAAGTCCACCGCTAGCTGGATGCAAGCGGGTCGCAGACTTTAACTGCCGGTTCGGAATTACACCGACCCCGGAAACAATAAAGCGAGTCTAGCCGAGAATTATTCTCCGTCCCAAACGGCCATTTCAGCCTTAAAGGGATCAAGTCCCATTGGACCAAGGTTTAATACATATGAGTGAAATTTCTTTAGAGAGAACTTTGATCCAAGTCTCTGCTTTGCATCTTCTCTTGCCTCCATCATGAAGCGCTCTCCAACTTTGTAAGAAATTGCCTGTCCTGGCCAGCCAAGATAGCGATCCACTTCACTTCGTGCAGAGATTTCATCAAGTAAAGCTCTTTCATGAAGAAGTTTAAATGCAGACTCTGCATTCCAAACTTCACCATCAAAATCTTTATAACCACAATGCATTCCAATATCAACGACGATACGTGCCGCTCTTAGCCCTTGCGCTGAGAGATATCCCATCTCATAACCAGGATCTTCAAAAGCACCTAGTTCATCCATTAAGCGCTCTGCATAAAGCGCCCATCCTTCGCCATAACCAGAGACCCAGACTCTATTGCGCTGGAAACGATTTAGACGATCTGTGTTTATCTTTGTAGTTGCAACTTGTAGGTGGTGTCCTGGAACTGCTTCGTGATACCAAGTTGAGACAATGTTCCACCATCCGAAAGTTTTTCTTCCCATAGTTGGAAACCAAGTTGTTCCAGGTCTTGATAAATCTTCACTTGGTCCCATGTAATAGGCAGCAGAGGCGCCTCCGGCAGGGGCTAGACGTGCTTCACAATTGCGAATTCTGGGATCAATATCAAATTCTTTTCCATCAAGTCTCTCCACAGCAGCTGTTATGAACTCACGTAGTTTCTTAAGTAGTTCTTCTTCGCCTTCAACTGTGTATCTAGGATCTGAGTCAAGGCGATCTGCAACTTCTCTAAGAGTTTTTGCATCTGGATAGAGCTTCTTTGCTGCGCTCCACATCCGCTCATTAATTATCTCTAGTTGTTTGATTCCCCACTCGTAGGTATCGCGCAGATCAAGATTTGCGCCAGTGAAATGGCGAGCCCACATCTTGTATCTCTCCTCGCCCACGCCATCAACTGCAAGGCACTTAGGCGCATAAGAATCGCGCATCCAAGATGAAAGTGAAACGCAAGCAGCCTCAGCGCTTTTTGCTGCAGCCAATAAAGCTTGATTATCACCGGCAGGGTCGAATTTCTTGGCAACTACAGTAAATGCACCCTTTGAAAAAGATTCTAACTGACCAGCGGTTGCAAGAACTTGTCTACGAGAATTGAATTTCCCTTTCTCTGCTGCAAACTCCAAAGATGATTTCCACCCAGCAAAAGCTGCTTCAATTCCAGCAAGACGCTTTGTTACATTTGAAACCGTTTCTGCTTGATCTGCCTTCATCATCTCAAAGACCTGACGAATGCTTGTGACGGGAGATGAGATTAGATTAAAGAGAATGCGCGCTTCAAAGGTGTCATTGAGGTTTAGCTCGGAGGTTAGCCGCTCTACTGCCACATCTCTTGCTATTCGATCAAACTCATTAATTGGAGTTTCATTCTTAATTGCAGCAAGAGTCTTTCGAGTTAGCTCTGCTCGCTTCTCATTGCCTTCCATTGAAAGGTCATCTAGTTGATCATCAAGACCAGGAACACCAAGCATGGTTGCTCCAATTGGCGATAGCTTGATTCCCTCCTCTAAAAAGTTATCGAGAATCGTTGATATCGCACTCGTTGTCATTTATTTACCCTTCTTCTCGTTTTTTCCCTGATTTTCAATCTCTACTAAATCAAAGTTTCCCTTACCAATCTGGCCCTGATCTCGATACATTTCAAGCTTCTGCCTAGTATCTGCAATATCTAGATTACGCATCGTTAACTGCCCAATTCGATCCTCTGGTCCAAAAGCTGCTGACTCAGTCCGCTCCATTGAGAGTTTCTCTGGGTGATAACTAAAGTTCTCACCTTTTGTATCAATAATTGAATAATCATCGCCTCGCCTTAACCTCAAGACCACTTCACCAGTTGCAGCCGATGCCACCCAGCGAGTTAGTGATTCTCTAAGCATTAGCGATTGTGGATCTAGCCATCTTCCTTCATAAAGAAGGCGACCTAGCTTTCTTCCTGATTGATAGTAATTAGCCAGAGTCTCTTCATTGTGAACTGCGCTAAGCAGGCGCTCATAGGCAATAAATAGCAGCGCCATTCCAGGTGCTTCATAGATGCCTCGGCTCTTTGCCTCAATAATTCGATTCTCAATTTGATCTGACATTCCAAGGCCATGGCGGCCACCAATTAAATTAGCCTGCTTCATCAACTCAACTGGATCACTGAAATCTTTATTATTTATTGCAACTGGTCTTCCCGACTTAAAGGTTATTTTCACATCTTCTTGCGCGATTGCTACTGCGGGATCCCAGAACTTGACTCCCATTATTGGCTCAACTATCTCAATTGAAGTACTTAGCTCCTCTAGCTTCTTTGCCTCATGAGTAGCCCCCAAGATATTGGCATCTGTTGAGTAAGCCTTCTCAGCGCTATCGCGATAAGGCAAGTTATGGCTCTTAAGCCAATCTGACATCTCTTTTCTACCACCAAGCTCTGCGACAAATTCGCTATCAAGCCATGGCTTATAAATCTTTAGCTCAGGATTTGCTAGTAGGCCATAGCGATAGAAACGCTCTATGTCATTACCTTTATATGTTGAGCCATCTCCCCAGATCAAAACGTTATCTTCAAGCATCGCTCTAACTAGAAGTGTTCCAGTAACAGCTCTTCCAAGTGGAGTGGTGTTGAAGTAAATCTTTCCAGCACTTCTAATATGAAAAGCGCCAGATGCCAAAGCAGCAAGGCCCTCTTCAACTAAAGAGTTCTTGCAATCAACAAGGCGAGCAATTTCTGCTCCATACTCTTTAGCTCTTGAGGCGATACTTTCAATATTGCTTTCATCGTATTGGCCAAGATCTGCGGTGTAAGCACAGGGCAGCGCCCCTTTTTGTCTCATCCATGCAACCGCAACAGAGGTATCAAGGCCACCAGAGAATGCAATTCCAACCTTCTGGCCAGTAGGAAGTGATGCTAAAACTTTTCCACCAGATTGCTTTGCCGACATTAGCCAAGCCTAACTGAGAGCTCATCTTTAAGGCGAACCATTAAGGCAGGCTCAATCTTCCATTGGGCAATAATCTGCTCTAACTCTTCGATATCAGCCCGCTGCGCTGGCGCTCCAGTTTTAAAGGCGCGAATCATCAGATTTCTAGGTGTGTGCTCCCCTGCAACAAATTCGATGATATCTGTGCGATATCCCAAAATCTTTAGCACCGCAGCCCTTATTGAATCGGTAAGGATATCTCCAACTCTTTGATTGATAATTCCATGTTTAGTAGCGATATTCCATGGAGCTGGAGACTGCTTCATCTGTCTTTGAATGTCATGATGGCAGCAAGGGGCAACCAAGATCATTTCTACCCCGCTTTTTACCGCCCAAGAGATTGCATCATCACTAGCAGTATCACAGGCATGAAGAGCAATTGCAATATCAACTTTAGCTAACTCTAACTTTGCTATTTTCGTTGCTTGAAAGGAGATTTCTTTACTTAATTTTAATTTCTCAACAAGAGCAATATTGCGCTCTCTGCTTTCTTGCCTCTCATCGATACCTAAGGTTTTTACTTTATAGCCCTGATTAATTAAGTACTTATGTGCTGCAAGGGTTAGATATGCATGGCCACAGCCAAGATCGATTACTTTAAGCTCTTGGCTCTTATCTCTCTTTTCATCAAGGCTATGGCTTAAGATTTTAAGAAATTCTTGAACCTGAATGAACTTATCGCTCCTGCTGGGCTTTAACTTTCCGTTATGGTCAGAGATACCGAGCTCTATAAATATTTCATCATCTGCGCTCAATAGCCGCTCTTTAGACCTATCGTGAGATAGCTCAGCTGCATCTAACTCAACTCTCTTTGTTGAAAGTTGAGCTTCGCCTGACTTTGTTAATCGAAGACTTATCTCTTGGCTAGTGCTCTCTATCAAAATGTTTGCATAACCTACTTCAAATAATTTGGATAAAGAGAGCTCATTCAAGGCAAGGTTCTTTGTAGTATCGCGCTTTCCATCATGGCTAACTACCTGCCAATGAAGGCCTGATTTAAGAACAACTGGGCGAATATCTATACGCACTTGTTCTGGTTGTTTTCCCTTAGCTTTTCCTGAGATACAGATGCGCCTGATTGATTCTGGGCTAGCTAATACCTTTTGCGCGAGAGAGAGCGCCTTATCAAGATTTTCAATCACGCGCTCTGCCTTCCTAAAATGAGGAAAAGTTAGAAGATAAGTCTAAGGGAGCACTTACTTGCTATGAGCAATATTGCTAATCCTTTGAGCCTCGAAGCTTTCGAAGGCTAGTGCGATCTATATCTTTACTCCGCTCATGGCGCTTACGCAGTTGAAGCTCAACAGCTTCAGCCGCTTCATCAAATGCTGCTAAATCATTAAAACCTGAGCCCTCTGCTCTAAGAAGTGGCCCACTTCCATGGGAGGTGAGAACTACTCTATGAGAGCTCTTTCCAAATCTGGGATTTGCCTCATGTTTTACATCTACATCAATTCTCTCAATTGGAATACTAAATCTACTTAGCCTCTCTAAACGTTCAACTGCAATCTTTTGAAAATCTATCGCTAACGATTCTCCATGGTTATGAATTATTATCTTCATCGCTCTCCTTAATTTCTCTAGAGCATTATCTTGCTTGTAACTATGCCAAAGTACTCCTACTTTTAAGGCGTAGGCAAGAGTTATCCTCAGGAATTAACTGAGAGTTAAGCCTGAATTTATTACAGAAGTAGGAGAGTAAATGCCCCTGTTATCACTAGCGCTAGCGCTGTTGCTTGAGCCAAGATTAAAAGAGCGGTTTTGCGATCTGCAGCTTTATCTTCTGGATTTGCTACCTTTGATATCTGACCAAGCTTTCCCAGGTTAAAAGTTCCAGCAAGTCCATAGGCGAGGCAGAATTTTTTCCTTGATTGAATAAAGCCGACTGAGAAGATAATAAGCGGGGCAAAGAGAGTTAACCCTGAGGCTTGAGGGGCAGAGCTAGCAATTAAGCCAATCGCTAGAATCAGTGAAATTACAAAACCAACTAGCGCAACAACCTGACGGCTACGTACTTCAGCTTTACCTAGATTACAAGTTCCAGGAATATAAGTATCACTCACTAGAAAGCTTCTTCTAAATCCTCGTCTTCAGACCAGACCGCTTCAACATCTTCTTGTTTTTCAACCCAAGATAAGAATGAGAGAGCCCCTTTTATAGCAACAAGAATTAAAGCAACGAGTGCTGTAATTCTGCTAATTGCTTTAATCATGACCTAATTCTATGTCAGCCTTGCCAAAGTTTCCAACGCAGCCATAGCAGCGTTATGTCCGGCAATTCCACTAACCCCGCCGCCACGAAGCGCCCCAGCACCTGCGAGGAAAATTCTCTCTGAATTTGTTTCAACTCCCCACTTTCTACTATCCCCATCTTGCTTCCAGGGAAATTGAAGATCGCTATGGAAGATATTTCCTCTGGGTAGTCCCAGCTCTTTCTCTAATTCTTGCGGGGTCTTAACCTCAATACAGAGATGGCCGTCACTATCTTTAGCTAAATAACTCTCAATAGGCCTCTCTAAAAACTGGCTAAAACCATCCAAAATTCTCTTGCTCACTTGAGCCTTAATCCGGTCATGATCTTTATCAAAGAGTGAAGCTGGAAGATGAAGGGCAAAGAGCGTAAGGCTCTGATAACCAGCAGCTATCAAATCTGGATGAAGAATTGTTGGATCGGTCAGGGTATGGCAGTAGAGCTCGGAGGGAATCACATCGGGAATCTGATCAAGGCTTGCTTGAGCAAAAGCCTGCTCTAGCTCAAAGTAGCTCTCGTTTACATGAAATGTTCCAGCAAAGGCCACTTTAGGATCAGCCCCACTTTTTAGCTTAGGAAGCTCTCTTAAAACCATATTTATCTTCACCTGCGAACCATCTCGAAGTGGTGGCGCCTTAAAGTCAGTGATTCTCTCTAAGACTCTGGGCGCACAATTAGCTAGCACAACTTTTGCTTCATAGCTCTGTCCATCTGCGGTCTTAATCAATAGCTGCTCATCGCCTTGAATAATTGAACTAACCTCTTGGCTGGCAACTATCTCAACACCCAATTGCTTTGCCCTAATTAGTAGTTGATCAACTAGAACCCCCATCCCACCTTTAGGAACGCGCCACTGCCCGCTTGAGTTTCCAATCACATGATAAATAAAGCATTTATTTGCTAGGTGATCATCAGCGCCAGTAAATGTACCGATAAGGCCATCGGTAAGGACTACACCTTTTACTAAATCATCAAAGAAATTGTCATTTAAGCTCTGAGCTAAGGTGTTTTCAACTAGCTCTATCCAGGTAAGTGGGTCTACTAGCTCCTTTATCTCTGACTCTGTTGGCACTGGTTCTAACATAGTTGGAGCAATGACTTCAGCAAACTCTTTAATAGAGCGATAGAAGCTCTCCCAAGCTATAGCTTCATCATCACTTTCTGTTAGCTCAGATAGTGAATCTTTACTTTCTTGATCAAAATCTGAATTAATCAATAGCCCTTTATCACTCTCGCCATCAAAGTAAGGAGTATAGGAAGAGACTTTACGGCCAATAGTTTCAAAGTTAAGCGACAAGTCTTTAATGATTTGATCTGGTAGCAGTGAGACTAAATAGGAGTATCTAGAGAGTTTGGCATCAACTCCTTTAAAAGCTTTCACACTAGTTGTTGCTCCCCCAAGTGAGGCGCTCTTTTCTAGAACTAAAACACTCTTTCCGGCTTTGGCTAGATAGCAAGCGGCAACTAGCCCATTATGTCCACTGCCAATTACTACCGCGTCATAGCTCTTCATAAAGATTTTAGGATGCGATCAAATGCTTCAGTAATAATCTCAGGGCTAGTTCCAAAGTTAAAGCGAATATATTGCTTATGGTTTGGCCCATACATATAGCCGCCCTTAAAGGCTACTTTGCCCTTCTCTAAAAGATGCTTTGCTGGGTCATCTCCTAAGTTAAGAGCTGAGAGATCAAGCCAGGCCAAATAACTAAAGTCTGGCTCTCGATAGGTAATAGATGGAATCTTGCTATCAATTAGATTCCTGATTAGAACCTTATTCTCTTCTAGTGTTGCAATAACTCCATCTAGCCAATCAATTGATTGACTAAAGCCAGCCGTTGCTGCAACTGCCCCAAAAATAGAGGCTCGATAGCTAACAGATTCAGGCATTGCATTTATTCTCTGCTTTAGCTCCTCTGAGCCTGTGATGATTAGAGCACATTTGAGTCCAGCTAGATTAAATGCTTTTCCAGATCCAGAGATAGCCACGCATACTTCGCGGGCATCATCACTTACTGCCATGAAGGGATGAAACTCTCGTCCTTTAAATACAAGAGGTGCATGAATTTCATCGCTGATTATTACTACACCATATTTTTTAGCTAGTGAGGCAAGTGAGATCAAAACCTCTTTATCAAAGATAACTCCGACAGGATTGTGAGGGTGACAGAGAAGGTGAACTTTGACTCCAGCTTTATATTCTCTTTCAATACCATCTAAATCAAGCCAGTAATTCTCTCCCTCTTGCTTTAGTGGGACATCAACTAAAGTTGCGCTAACCTCTTTAGGCCAGGTCCAGAAATTTTCATAGACTGGAGAATTTACTAATAGTTTCTCGCCAGGCTTTAGAAGAGTGCGAATGACTTCAACTGCTGCCACGCCAGCATCAGTTGCTGTACGAATATGAGCAGGATCAACTCTCCATCCCCAGCGAGTATCTGCAAAGTTAGCAAAGGCTTCAAATAGCTCCGGCATGGGGCCTAAGTAACCAGTATCAGAGCGATTAACCATGTCGAGAAGTGCTTGCTTAATTGGTTCAGCTATTGGGAAATCCATTTCAGCAACAGGTAATGGCAGAACATCGCTTGGGAAAAATCGCCACTTAGCGCTCTTGCGGCCTCTTAGCTCATTGAGCCCAGGGGCTCTAACAACTTCGGCCATGGGAGGCAGTATGCCACTGCTATCAAATTAAATAAAAGGTCTTATCCCTTTACAGATCCAGCCAGCAAACCGCGCACAAAATATCTCTGTAGCGCAAAGAAAACAGCGACTGGCACCAATATGGAAACGAAAGCGCCGGCAGTTAATAACTCCCAATCTCCCCCTCTAGTTCCAGTCATCTCAGCAAGTCTGACCATTAAAGGCGCTATTTCACGCTTACCACCACCAAATGTCAGAGCAACAAGTAAATCATTCCAAACCCATAAGAATTGGAAGATGGCAAAGGATGCAATTGCCGGAATACTAAGTGGCAAGACTATTTGTCTAAAGAGCTTGAAGTAATCTGCGCCATCAACCCTTGCAGCCTCCATCAACTCTCTTGGCAATTGCGCAATGAAGTTATGGAGCAGAAAAATCGCAAGCGGAAGTCCGAACATTGTATGAGCTAACCAAATTGGAATGAAAGTACCAGTAATACCAAAGCTCGGAATTATGGTAACGCTGCCAATATGAAGTCCGCCTGAAAAGAGCTGCAGTAAAGGAATTAGTGACATCTGCAGTGGAATAACTTGGAGCGCAAAAATTCCAAAGAAAATAAAATTTCTTCCCTTAAAGTCAAACCAAGCAATGGCATATGCTGCAAAGATTGCAATTGTTATTGGAATGATTGTTGATGGAATAACGATGGCAAAGGTATTTACGAAGTACTGACTTAATGGAGGAGTTGCTCCGCGACCTTCAAATAAGACTCTACTGTAATTCTCAAGAGTAAATTCAGGCTTGGTAAGAACTGTCCACCATCCCGATGAGTTAATTCCAGTCTGAGGTCTAAGTGATGTGACAAAGAGGCCAAAGGTAGGAATAGTCCAGAGAACGGCAACTAATATCGCCACAAAGCTTGCCCAAGGTGAGCTTAGGTGGCTCTTCACCGCTTCAACTTTGCCCTTATTTATTGCTTTGGCCATCACCGCTCCGATCTCTCACGACGCAGGTGCATCACGTTATAAGCAACTAATGGAATAACTCCTAGGAATAAAATGATTGCCAGAGCGCTTCCAGTTCCATAATTCAGCGCTCTAAATGATTGGTTGTACATCTCATTGGCAATAACGCTGGTTTTAAAGTTTCCACCAGTCATAGTTCTAATAATGTCAAAGACTTTAAGCGCGCCAATAGTAATTGTGCTTAAAACCACGATGATTGTTCCTCGAATCATAGGAACAGTCACTCTTCCAAATCTCTTCCAGCCGCTTGCCCCATCAAGCATTGATGCTTCCAAAATTTCTTCCGGAATTGCCTTTATTGCGGCCGAGAGAATTACCATAGCAAAACCAGTTTGTATCCAGACGAAGACAACAATGAGTAAGAAAGTATTTAAGGGCGCGGTTAAAATCCAATTTGTTGGGACAAAACCTAACCATTCAGCTATCTGGCTTAGCAAGCCAATTTCAGCAACTCGATCATTGGGCTGGAATTGATATACAAACTTCCAGATTATTCCTGCTCCAACAAATGAGATTGCCATTGGCATAAAAATTAAGGACTTAACTAACCCCGGTCGCTTCATGCGATCCGTTAGAACTGCAATTGTTAATCCAAGGGCAGTAGATGCGATAGGAGCAACAACCATCCAAATACCGGTATTGCGTAAAATCTGGAGAATTTCAGGCTGAGTAAAGGCCCAAATGTAATTCTCTAAACCAACAAAATTATCTCCTCGTGCATCTCTGAAAGATAGGTAGAGCGTCCTAATTGCAGGAGCTATTAATCCTATAAAGAGAAAAATGAGCGCAGGAGCTAGAAAGAGTAAGTATTTAACTAATCTCTGTACTCGCTCTGAAGTCCTCTCAGCCAAAAAAAAGGCAAGACTTACAACGGCTGCAAATATTATTATCGTTATTACAAGGCCAGTTAACTTTGAGGCAGCCTGTTCGAGTTGAGATTGGCGCGCAGCTAACTCAAGCATTAAAGCTCAACTCCCCTGAGTAATAATTCCTTGCCAGATTCTTTAAAGCCTATAAGCATTATTGCAAAGAGTTCTATTTTGCATAAGGGGTGTAGCAACTTTAATAAGTGCTACACCCCTTACAACTACTACTTCTCAGGGGCTACTAGGCCACTGAGGCGCCGAAGTCTTTTTAAGACTTAGGCCAGGACTTCTCGATTGCATCAAGAACAGCCTTATCAGACTTGTTCTCAGCAACCCAAGCAGTCATTTCTTTCCAGAATGAACCTGCACCAACAGCTGCAGGCATCGCATCTGATCCATCAAAACGGAAGATGGTTGCATTCTTGAGAATTTCAACCGCATTCTTATTTACTGGATCTGCAACATTTGCAGTATCTAGGCCTTTGTTAGCTGAGAACCAGCCACCAAGTGCTGCCTTCTTGTTATTCCATTCAGGAGATGTGAGATAGAGCTGAACTGCTCCAACTTCACCACGATCTGAGAATGCGCCAACGAACTCTCCGCCACCAAGGGCAGGGCGTTGATCAGCAGTTACACCTGGGAAGTAGAAGGTGGTAATTCCGCCTTCAACATCAGTATCTTCTGGAGTAACAATTGTTGCGCCATAGTCAGCGGCAAGGATGCCACCGATAAATGAAGCCTGGCGGTGCATTGCACAGGAACCATCAACAATTCCAGCTCCACCCTCTTGGAAGGTAGTTGTGGCAATTGCTGAAACATTTCCTACGTATTTAGCATTCTTTAGAACCTTACCGGCTTCTTTAAGAACAGCTGCGACCTTTGGATCATTAAATGGCATGGTGTGATTAACCCAAGCATCATAAGTTGCTGCGTCATTAACACGGAGCATGATGTCTTCCATCCAGTCAGTTCCAACCCAACCTGTTGCATCGCCGGAGCCAAAGCCAACGCACCATGGTTGAACTTTGCCTTCAGCTGCAATCTTGTCAGAGAGAGCTAGTAACTCTGGCCAAGTTGTTGGAATTGTCCATCCGTTGTCAGCAAATGTCTTTGGTGAATACCAGACGAATGACTTTACGTTTGCCCCAAGTGGAGCAGCATAGAATTTACCGTCAACGGTTCCATATGCCTTCCAATCTGGACCATAAAATTCATCAGCGTTAGCAGATACTGCATCAGTAGCTACAAACATCTTTCCAGTTGCAACCATTGCTTTTAATAGACCTGGTTGTGGGAAGACTGCAAGATCTGGAGCTGTGCCACCTTCAACACGAACTGGAAGTTGTGCTTCAAATTCAGCAGTTCCATTCCAGGTAATTGTGATTCCAGTGCACTCTTCAAATTCGGCAAATGATTCCTGATAGATCTCTGCCTCTGGGCTGCGGATAGAGGAATAAATTTCTACCTCTGTTCCGTCATGTCCTTGATACGCTTCGTAGGCATCACAATTTGCGCCACCAGCTGAATCATCTGAGCTGGAGCAAGCGCTTAGTACAAGTGATAGCGCTGCGAATAAAGATGTCGCCAACAGAAGTCGACGACGCCGCAATGATGCGGTCATATAGTTTCCCCTTTCGAAAGGACCATAGAAGTTCCGCAGATTTCTCTGAGGAATTAGACCCCATCCTGCTCTCGAGCCCTTAAGCAAGCAATAGTTAGCCTCTGTAAAAGGGCGGTAAATGACTAACTATTTTGTTATTTTCCCGAGCCAAACTGTGCTCTGGGCTGGCAGGGTGAGCGTCTTTGCCTCTAAATAAGCCTGCGTGGATGAGGCCAGGATGATCTTGCTATCGCTCTCGAGCTTAAGTTTAAGGCTCTGCCCTGTGGTGTTGGCATAGAGCAGGAAATCATTCCCCCGACTAAAAGCTAGAACTCCTTCTGGGGTAGTAATCCAAGTTATCTCATTTGATGCAGGTAGCTGGCGTGATAAAAGTTTTCTCATATGAAGTGATTGGCGATAGAGAGTTAAGTGGCTATCACCACCTATCTGCGCTTCAACGCAGTGTTCTTGCCAAGTACTTGGAATTGGCAACCAAGGTTTTGTAGTTGTAAATCCATAATTTGGTAATTGAGAACTCCAAGGAATTGGAATGCGCGCGCCATCTCTTCCTTTATCTACACCCTTGGTTCTAAAGAAGACTGGATCTTGGCGATCTCTATCTTCAAGTTCGCCATCTTCAAGTCCTAGCTCCTCACCTTGATAAATATAGATACCACCAGGAAGGCCATGGGTTAGTAGCGCCATCGCTCTTGCTCTCTGCCTTCCTAATTCTCCGCCACCAAGTCTTGATACAAGTCTTGGAGAATCATGATTTGAAAGAACCCAGGTTGGTGAAGCGCCAACTTGATTAACTTCAGTTAGCGTTTTATTGATTGCACTTACTAGAAATTCTGCATCCCAAGGAGCGATGAGAAAGTCAAAGTTAAATATCTGATGGAGTTCATCACTTCTTACATATCTCATCGCCCTTGAACTGGGATGAACCCATGCTTCAGCAACGCTCATTCTCTCGCCTGAATAGGAATCAAGGATTTTTCGCCAACTGCGATATATCTCGTGTACTCCCTCTCTATCAAAGAATGGAACATCGGCAAGAAGTGATTCGCGCTCGAATCTATCCATATCGCTGACATCAAGGCGAAGGGCTCGAGTCAAACCTTCTGGATCTCTATGATCTTTAAAAATCTCCTCTTTAACTAGACCATGAGCAACATCGATTCGAAATCCATCAACGCCCTTATCAAGCCAGAATCGAAGCGTCTTTTCAAAGTCTTCTTTTACTTCAGTATTTTCCCAATTCAAATCAGCTTGAGTTGAATCAAACAGATGTAGATACCACTGACCAGGCTTGCCATCTGCCTCCATAACTCTGCTCCAGGCAGGGCCACCAAAGATTGAGCACCAATTATTTGGAGGAATCTCTCCACTTTTGCCTCGTCCATCATAGAAGTGAAAGCGCGAACGCTCTAAAGAACCGGGCAGAGATTGAAGAGCTGCCTTAAACCATTTATGCTCAGTTGAAAAGTGATTTGGGACTAAATCAACAATGATTCTTAAATCAGATTTATGTGCAGCTTTGATTAGATTAACAGCATCTTCCATGCTTCCAAATCTTGGATCAACCGCTCTTGGATCTGCAACATCATAACCACCATCATTATTTGGTGAGAGATAAAAGGGACTTAGCCATATTGCATCGATCCCAAGTGATTTTAAGTAGGTAAGTCGTGAAATTACGCCAACTAAATCTCCCTCACCATCACCATTAGTATCTTGAAAAGAGCGAGGATAAACCTGATAAATAGCAGAGTTTGACCACCAATCCACTCTATTTTGGCTTGTAATTTCTAGGCCTCCAGGCGCCTGGTGGAGTTTCGTACTACTAAGGTAGTGGGAAGAGTTAAGGAATGAGATTCGCTCTTGGGAAGTTTTAAGCGCTCCATAATCGACCATGCAGCCATCTCCCCCATTAGAGAGACTGGTTGCTCAATAGTTGTTAGGTCGGAAAACTCTGCCATTTCATGGCCATCAAAGCCAATAATTGAAATGTCATCGGGAACTTTTAAACCATTTCTTCTAATAGCTTGTAGCGCACCAAGTGCCATCTCATCTGATTGGCAAAATATCGCTGTTGGTCTATCAGCTCTTGCCAATAAATCATCCATAGCTCTACTTGCTCCATGCATGGTGAAGTCACCAAAGACTTCTCGAGATGGCTTAAACTCCAAACCACTCTCAGCTAGGACTTGCATAAATCCCTTGCGGCGATCTTGCGGAACGCTAAAACCAAATGGATCATCAGGCCGGCCTGAGAGAAGAGCAATCTTCTTATGGCCTAAATTAACTAAATGCTGAGTTGCTGTTCTTGCCCCTGCAACATCATCAATAGCCACGCTAGAACACTGTGCATGATGCATTCCAACAAGTGCGATGGGAATTCCAAGGCTTAACATCGAATCAAACTCTTCCTCAGTTGGCGGAAGGCTGATAACAATTAAGGCATCTACTCGACCCTTTAGTAATTGATGTTGGAATAGGCGCTCGCGCCCTTTTAGCTGTGAGAAGTTATAGAGGAGAAGATCAAGTCCTGCCTCCCGAAGGGCTTGCTCTGCGCCATTGATAACTTGAGCGAAATACCATCTAGAGATAAATGGAGCAACTACTCCAACTGAATTAGTTCTTCCAAATAAAGCTTTGGCAGAGCTCTGTGGAATGGGATAACCAAGTTTCTCTGCAGCATCAAGAATTTTCTTACGTGTTTCAGGATTAACATGGTTAAGCCCTCGAAGAGCTCGCGAGACTGTGGCGATAGAGACTCCAGCCTCACTGGCTACTTCCTTGATACCGGCTGCCATGAAAACCTTTCAAAGCCCCTTATGCAAAGAGCTCGATTAAGAATGTAAAACTCTGTAAGCGGCTAAAAATAGACTGAAAAACTGAAATTGGCTACCCTGCCTTCTCATGGCAATCACGCTGGCGCAATCTCGAAAAATTGGCGTAGAGATCGCAAAGAGAAATCCCAGATTCAAACCCATAATTAAGCAATTTGGGCCCTGCCCAATTGGCCTTAATTCAAAGAAGCCCCTGGAAAGTAATTTCTCCACACTTGCTTCATCAATTCTCTCTCAGCAATTATCAACTAAAGCTGCAGCAACAATCATTGGAAGAGTTAAGAACCTCTCAGGTGGCAGAATTTCACCGAGTGGAATAAGTAGATTGAGTAGAAGTGAGTTAAGAGGCGCTGGTTGCTCAAACTCAAAGGCTCGGGCTTTAGAGGAGTTAGCGCAGGCAACACTTAGCTCAAAGGTTTCTATGAGCTCTCTTCATCGCCTAGAGGATGAAGAAATTAGAGAGCAGCTTCTACCGCTCTTTGGAATTGGAATCTGGACTGTTGAGATGTTTTTAATCTTTCAATTAGGCAGACAAGATGTTTGGCCAGTGGGAGATCTTGGAGTCAGGCGTGGTTGGGAGAGAGTGCATCGCATGAGAGGTGAGATAAAGCCAGCCGAGCTTCTTAAATTAGGTGAGAGCTATAGCCCATATCGCAGCCATTTAGCTTGGTATTGCTGGCGCGCTACTGAAACTGCCTAGGACTTTTTTGGTTCAAGTGTTAACGCAACTGAGTTAATGCACCAACGCTGATCTGTTGGAACTGCATAACCTTCACCTTCAAATACATGCCCAAGATGTGAACCACAAGAGGCGCAGCGCACCTCAACTCTTATTCTTGGCGCAAGTGAGCGATCCTCTAATAGCACTACTGCATCATCGCTTTTTGGAGCATAGAAGGAGGGCCAGCCGCAGCCGGAATGAAACTTAGTTTCACTTCTAAATAGCTCTGCGCTACAAGCTTTGCACTTATAAACTCCAATGGTTTCACTCTCATAATATTTACCAGTAAAGGCAACTTCAGTTCCAGCTTTACGCAATACATCATAGGAAAGTGGATCTAGACTCTTAGCTAAACTTTCATCATCTAATTGAACTGGAAAGGCTTTTCCAGTCTTGGGATTAATTTTAGGAAGTTCAGATTCGCTATATGACATCGCTATCTCCTTAAGCCTTCAAAGCTGGGTATGCAATCCCAGTACTTGAGTGACAGTCATATCCATTGGGATTCTTCTCTAAATATCTTTGGTGATACTCCTCTGCTAGGAAATACTCATGTCCAGCTGCGCTTTGAATCTGAGTAACAATTTCACCAATTCCTGCGCTCTTAAGGACATCGTTGTAAACCTGTCGAGTCTTTTGGGCGACATCTAACTGTTGCGGGGTAGTAGTAAATATTGCGCTTCGATACTGAGTTCCAATATCTCCACCCTGCTTATTTAGTGAAGTTGGATCATGCATTACCCAGAACTCTTCGAGAAGTCTTTGATATGAAATTTGCTCTGAATCAAAAACTACCTCAACTATTTCAGCGTGATTAGTCTTTCCAGTGCAGACCTCTTCATATGTTGGCGATTTAGTATCTCCACCCATATATCCAACCGATGTTGAGATTACTCCAGATAAATTCCAGAATCTTCGCTCTGCTCCCCAGAAGCAACCAGTTGCAAAATACGCTCGTTCTTTCATGGGCCAATATTGGCAGAGGAATCACTGATAATCTTTTCCAAAGAGCCCCCGTAGCTCAGGGGATAGAGCACCGCCCTCCGGAGGCGGGTGCACAGGTTCGAATCCTGTCGGGGGCACTTGATCTAAGAATTATTCAAAATCGAAAAATTTAAGAGCTATAGCGCTCTATCGCAATAATTTCTGCGAAATCGCGGTCAAAGACTCTTGAGTAAAGATGTTTTAGCGTGGATAATAACTCGGTAATCGCGCCCATATCTGGTTTGCATTACACCCAAAGACGCAAGAATGGTCAATCTCGGTTTCCCCGAACTGCCCCTTGCCTGAAGATTGATGAGGTCTTATGAGCTTGGATTGGCGCCACCGCGCTGCCTGTCGCGATATCGACCCTGAACTCTTCTTTCCTGTTGGAAATACTGGACCTGCAATCGCTCAAATTGAAGAGGCTAAGAAGATCTGCGTTCCTTGCGTCGTTAGGCAAGATTGTTTGCAATGGGCGCTTGAGAGCGGTCAAGACTCTGGAGTTTGGGGCGGGTTATCTGAGGATGAAAGACGAGCTATGAAACGTCGCGCTGCTAGAAATCGTGCTCGTTTATCTGAAACTAGCTTTGAAGATTAAATCTTTAACGCTCTAGCGGAAACGAAATCTCTACCTGCGTTCCAATATTTTGCTTAATAAATTCTATCTTCCCGGCTAACTCATTTTTAGTTAAAGTCTGAACAATCTGCAAACCCAAATTAGTATTTAATTCAAGTGAGAAGTCATTTGGAATTCCAGCTCCATTGTCAGTAACAGTAATTGTCATTGACGCTGCTTGCCGATTAATTCTCAATTCCACTAAATCACCGCTGTCACTAAGGCCATGTTCTAAAGCATTATGAATCAACTCTGTTAAAACTAAGGCAAGAGGCGTTGCCACCATCGATGAGATGAGGCCAAATTCCCCCACCTTCTTGATCTGGATTTCATTCGGTCTGATATTTAACTCTGATGCGCCTTGAATGATCTTGGTAATAACCTCATCAAATTGCACTAAATCCTGCGAGGTGGCAGATAGGGTCTCGTGGACTAAAGCAATTGATACAACCCTTCTAACCGCCTCCTCAATTGCAGCGCTAGCTTTTGGGTCTTCGATACGCCGTGCTTGAAGGCGCAGGAGAGCTGAAACAGTCTGTAAATTGTTCTTTACTCGATGATGAATCTCTCTAATAGTGGCATCTTTACTAATTAGAGCTCTATCTTTTCTTCTTAGCTCTGTGACGTTATGAACTAAAACCACAGCTCCAATTCGATTATCACCCTCTGTTAACGGAATGGCCAATAGATCTAATACCCCGCCGCTATTTTCAAACTCTTCTCTTCTTAATTGCTTTCCACTCATACTGATCTGCCAATTTTCTTCTTTTGGATTTAGCGGAGATATTGGGCTCACAAGAGAATCTAGAACCTGGCCAAAATTCTGCCCTTCAACGTCTTTATCCCAACCAACTCGATTTAAGGCAGAGCGTGCATTTGGGCTGGCAAAGAGCACCTCTCCTGAAACATTTATCCGAACCAAACCATCGCCAACTCTTGGAGCAGCCTCTGCCAGATAGACATTGTCCTTTACTGGAAAATTTCCCTCAGCAATCATGCGATAAATATGATTTGCAATCTCACGATAATTTAGCTCAAGTCTTGAAGGAGTTCTCATAGTCTCTAGATTTCTATGACGCGAGATTACAGCTATCACGCGATCTAAGAAGAAGACTGGAATGCACTCAACCTTTATCTCTATCTCTCCAACTTGTTCAGCTCTACTATCTCTAATGATTTCACCGCTTGATAGCGCTTGATCTAAATCTGTACGAGATCCCCAAGTGACTTCATTGCCAATTAAATCGTGAGTAAAAACAGTAGCTGCCGTCATCGGGCGAATTTGAGCTACAGCTCTATGTCCTTCAGGCCAACTCTTTTGATCTTGGCGCTTTGGAATCCATAAAACCAAATCAGCAAATGAGAGATCTGCAAGCAATTGCCATTCAGCAGTTAATTCACCAAGGCGAAGCACATCATCTGGCGTTAACGAAGACTGATCTGAGAGTAGATGGCGAAAAGGCATAGGCGAAAGAGTACTTCAGATTTTTTCATGAAGATAAAGGGCTAACTCCCGTAGGGCACGAGAGAGGCTGCTACGAGAGTTGACTTCAGATAGCGTGGCATATCTACTGCGAGCTCGCTCTAAATTGGCATACTCATAGGGCATAAAGAAGTGAGGCTTATTTTCAATCTTGCTTCGAAAGCTTCTTCGAAAGAGTGGGCGGTTAGAGCTACTACTCTCCTTATTGAGAAGATAGATCACATTTAGCTCCGATGAGAACTTCTTATATGACTCCTCAAATTGCTCTAATTGATAGAGGGCGCGGCTATCTTGATGGATTACATAAATTAGATGAGCACAACTACTAAAGGCCTGCATAAAAAACTTCCCTTTAACTCGTCGATCAGATACTGCCTGGTTCATTGTTGGGGCGCTTCCCACATCGATAAATACGCTCTCGCCTTGCTTAGAGTCAATCTCATCAAATGAACTTATGCTCTGAAGTGATAGCGCGCTACTTAGCGAGCTTCGCATATCACTATCTCTCTCCCCCACCATCTGGGAGAGACTCTGATGAGATAAATCTCCATCGATTAACAGCATCTGGGCTAATTTTGAATACTCCTGCGCAGTATTTAGTGCAAGCGTTGAGATTCCTGGAGAACCATCAGATCCGGTAAATAAGACCCAAGAGTCTTTCCGAAGTACGTTTCTGGAGAGATCAACTTCATCATTTCCTCTTAAGGCCTGATTAGATAGTTCCAATATCTCATCACTACTAACTCTCTTAGCTATATCAAGAATCAATATCGAAAGATTCTCATCACCTTCCCTCTTTATCTCTCGCCAATTTGCTCCAAAGTCTTTATCGGTAATTATCAAAGTGCGAACGGTAGAGGGGCTTGCGATTAGCTCTGTATCAAAATCTAGCGGTGATAGAAGGCGCCTTTGAAGCTGGAAGTCATGCCTTAATAGAACTTCAATAACTTGGTCTTCAACCTGATGAGAGGAGAGTGCGGTGATTAAATTAACTCTCACCGATTTCCCACCAGAACAAAGTTGTAATTTCCCATATCCTCAATCAAGCTTGGAATTATTGGTTTTGGGACAAGAAGTGTGATTACTAAATCTCCTCCCAGAGCGCTTGCCTGGTTATCTACTTGATCTATCACTAAGTCACTGGCAATCAAGCGACTCTTAAACTTGCCAGATGTAAGACTCTGCGAGCGCAATTCAGATTTAGTGATTCCATAGATATCCACTCTCTGGCCACTACCAATATCTTTTGGCACTTGAGTAAAAGAGATAGCGATAGGAACCTGCTTTAGCTGCTCATCAATCTGACTACTTAGAGCATAGGCCGGTATTAGCTCATCAGCTCCAATTGCTCTAACTACAGAGCTTCCAATTATTGAAACTTCTCCATCAATGTAATTTGCAGCATTACTAGGCAATAACACTTTGCTGATAACCACATCATCTGATGTGATTACCTCTCCTTGCCCAAGTTCAACAGCTGCGCTCCAAACAGTAATCATTCGGCTAGATGAATTAGAGATGACTAGAGCTGAGATAAATGAGGCAGCAATTAAGCATCCCCCAAGAATTGTTCTTAGATAACTACGGATAGAGAAGTTAAAGGAATTTCTTTGAAGCTTATTGGTATTTTTCATAGGCAATGAATACCCAATTTCTCACCCTTGCAACCTCCAACTTCCACAGCTAAATAGAGGCCATCAACACGCTGTGGATAAGGTCTCATCCCTTTAGAGGATAGTTAACTAGCAACTCTCAAACGATGCTCCGGCTATGAAAAGTGAAGCAGAAATCAACGAAAAAAGTTTAGACCTTAATGACTATGACCTATTAAATCACCCAGCTTTAGAACTCTTTGAGCAAGGTAATTTTTATTCAACCCCACTCTTTGGAAGAAAAGAAAGCCAGGCAAGTAATAAGCTCTATCTAATTCCCACAAGCCATGGTGAGAGCTATGAAGCAGATTTTGCTCCCACTGCCTCATCTCTTTCAGAACTTCCAAATGCTACGCGCTGGACTCTGACTTATCTGATTACTGCCTTAGAGATTATGGCAACAAGGCGCCCAGCATCCCAAGTTGCTCGCACCACTCATCGCTACACCTACAACTGCCTACTTGCTCAAGTAGGCAGCTTGAAAGAAGTTCCAAAGATCAAAAGTATTAGAAGAAGCCAGCCAATAGTTGGAGTAATTGAACTGAGTGCAACCTTAATATTTAAAGAGAGAATTAGAGCGCTGGTTGCACGCTTTGAAGGAGTAGATCATAAATGGCTCTGCACTGAATTGAGCCTAATTTAGATAAAGAACTAGGCAGCTCCATGGCAGCGTTTATATTTCTTTCCAGAACCACATGGGCATGGTGAATTTCTAGATACTCCACCATTTGCTGCCTGCGGAGAGTTTGAAACCTGGCCACTCTCACTTGGTGATGAGTAACGAAGCTCTCGCTTTGGAGCAGCTGGAGTCACACCCTTTGCTTCAACGTGTTCATTTTCAACCTTGACTTCAACATTGAATAAGAATCCAACTAGCTCTTCTTTAATCGCATCCATCATCGCAGAAAATAGTTCATATCCCTCTTTCTGATACTCAACAAGTGGATCTCGCTGCGCCATAGCGCGAAGACCAATTCCCTCTTGGAGATAATCCATCTCATAGAGATGCTCGCGCCACTTTCTATCTAATACAGAGAGGAGAATCTTTCGCTCAAGTTCTCTCAGAACTTCAGCTCCTAGCTCTTGCTCACGTTTTGAATAGGCAGCAAAGATGTCATCTAAGACTTTAGCGCTAAGGAAATCATTATCTAAGCCAGTTCTGCCGCCTACTTCAGCTTCAATATCCTCAACTTTAAATGAGATTGGATAGGTTGCTTTAAGGGCGGTCCAAAGTTGATCTAAGTCCCACTCTTCAGGAAATCCTTCATTGGTAGCTGCTCCTACATAACCGCGAATAGTGTCTTCAATAAATACAGTGACCTGCTCTTTAATATCAGCGCCCTCTAATACTTCACGTCTCTCGCGATAGATAACCTCGCGCTGACGGTTCATCACATCGTCATATTTAAGAACGTTTTTACGCATCTCAAAGTTCTGTGATTCAACTTGAGTCTGCGCTGATTTAATGGCATTGGTGACCATCTTTGATTCAATCGGCGTATCTTCTGGAATGCCTGCAGCGCTTAAGAAACGCTCGACAAGAGCTGAATTAAACCTACGCATCAATTCATCTTGAAGTGAGAGATAGAAACGAGATTCACCAGGATCTCCCTGACGACCAGATCGACCACGGAGCTGATTATCGATACGACGTGACTCATGTCGCTCAGTTCCCAGAACATAGAGTCCACCAAGTGCAACTACTTCATCATGGCCCTTGGATACGGCGGCCTTTTGTCTTTCAATCTCAGCTGGCCACATCGCTTCATACTCTTCCGGGCTTTCAACTGGTGAAAATCCTTGGCGTTGTAATTCATAATCAGCCATAAATTCTGGGTTTCCACCAAGCATGATGTCAGTTCCACGACCTGCCATATTTGTTGAAACCGTAACTGCTCCAACCGTTCCTGCTCTTGCGATAATGGCCGCTTCGCGTTCATGCTGTTTAGCATTTAATACTTCATGAGGTATGCCCTTGCGCCTAAGAGCGCTAGAGAGAACTTCTGATTTTTCAACGCTAACTGTTCCAACCAATACTGGTTGTCCTTTGCGATGACGCTGGGCAATATCGTTAGCTACAGCTTCAAACTTGGCATCCTCTGTCTTATAAACTAGGTCTGATTGATCAAGTCGTTGCATAACTTGATTAGTTGGAATCGGAATTACTCCAAGTTTATAGATCTGCATAAATTCTGAAGCTTCAGTCATCGCTGTACCAGTCATACCAGCCAACTTGTCATACATACGGAAGTAATTCTGCAAGGTTATTGTGGCTAAGGTCTGGTTTTCATCTTTGATTTCAACCCGCTCTTTTGCTTCAAGTGCTTGATGAAGACCTTCGCTATATCGACGTCCAGAGAGAACTCGACCGGTATGTTCATCGACAATTAAAAGCTCTCCGCTCATGATCACATAATCTTTATCACGCTTAAAGAGCTCTTTAGCTTTAATGGCATTATTTAAATACCCAATCATTGGGGTATTTACCGCTTCATAGAGATTTTCAATGCCGAGTAGCTCCTCCACCTTTGAAACTCCAGCATCAAGAATTCCAGTGTTGCGCTTCTTTTCATCAACTTCATAATGCTCACCACGGGTTAAGCGTGCGGCAATGTTGGCAAATTCCTGATACCACTTTGTTGCCTTATCAGCAGGTCCACTGATAATCAGAGGAGTTCTAGCTTCATCAATTAAAATTGAGTCAACTTCATCCACTATGGCATAGTTATGTTCGCGCTGCACACAATCAACTAGGTTCCAAGCCATATTGTCTCGAAGATAATCAAAACCAAATTCATTATTTGTTCCATAGGTGATATCGCAGTTATATTGTTCGCGCCGCTCTGCTGGACTCATTGAAGCCAGAATTACTCCAACTTTTAACCCTAAGAATCTATGGATACGTCCCATCCACTCGCTATCACGCTCTGCTAGATAATCATTTGTAGTAATAATGTGAACACCCAAGCCAGTTAGCGCATTTAGGTATGAAGGAAGAGTTGCAACCAGAGTCTTTCCTTCGCCAGTTCGCATCTCTGCAATGTTTCCACGGTGAAGTGCTGCTCCTCCCATGATCTGAACGTCATAGTGGCGCTGTCCCAGTGTTCGCTTTGATGCCTCCCTAACCAGAGCAAATGCTTCTGGAAGAAGGTCATCTAAATCTTCTCCTTGCGCAAGACGTGATTTGAAGGTATCGGTCATAGCCCGTAGCTGCTCATCACTCATCGCGATATAAGTTGCCTCATGTGAGTTAACAAGACCAGCAATCTTTTCTAATTGCTTAAGTGCGCGCCCTTCGCCGGCGCGCAGAATCTTGTCGAGAATTGCTACCACGGATCAACCTTCCACTTGAGGTTCTAGGGCTCTATCGTATTAGTAGGCGGTGGGCTGACGCACATACCGTTGCTGCGCCCAAAACTGTCAGATTTCTCTCCCTTAAAGCCCAGAAAGCGCTATATAACGTAGCCCCGGTGGTCAATACATCATCTATTAGCAAGATTGGTCTTTCCATTACTAAGTCATCACTTCTAAGCCTAAAGGCGCCTGCCATATTGCTCTGGCGCGCAGTGTAGGAAAGTTCGCTCTGATCTCTAACCATCTTATGATGAATTAAAAGTTCCTTCCAGCGCCAGCGCACTCCATTTTTATTCATCTGCAACTCTACTAATTTATTAAGGATTGGATGGAGAAAGGATTCACCTCTCCTTCTTATCGCAGATTTACTTGAAGGAATCGGAACTAGTAGAGAGCGAGAAATGCTTAGCGCTGGATTATCTGATTCAAATTTCTCCAAAGCAACACTTAGCGCAGATGCCATCCAATACTGTGCTATTCGATTTCTATTCTCTTTGGCTTGAATTACTACTCTGGAGCTTGCTGCGTTATAGGCAAGCGTTGAGTTAACTGCAAGGCCTCTGACATATCGCCTCTGCACTGGAGCAAGCCAGAGCTGCTGACAATTTGAACAAAGGGATGCAAATTCATTTTGGCAGTAAATACAAATCTTTGGAAAAACTAATGAATTTAGAGCTGAAAGGATTCCTTTATCTTCATCATCGTCAAGTGTCACTTAGCCATTATTAGCAAAGCAAGTAAAGAATTAATCAATTAGAACTTTAATATGTGGGTAACTCAGCTATGGGAACTTTAATGATTGGTTGATCTTGAGTTAAAGGAAGAGTTAAAACAAATTGTGAGCCAGCACCTAGCTCTGACCATAGCTTGATATCCCCACCATGAAGATTTGCATCCTCTCTAGCAATTGATAGGCCAAGCCCAGTTCCACCTCTAATACGAGAGCGGGAAGGATCTGCTCGCCAGAAACGATCAAAGACTCGCTCGAGGTGATGGGTAGCAATGCCAACTCCATAATCCCTAACTGCTATCGAAACTGCGCTCTGACTATCTTTAATAGTTAAATCCACAGGATTGCCTTCAGCATGATCTATCGCATTTGCCAATAGATTTCGCATAATCCGCTCAATACGGCGCAAATCCCCATCAATTAAGAGCTCTTCTTGGGGAGCATCGATTCGAATCTTTACATCTCTTTGCTTAGCATCCATCGCTAAATCTTCAACGCAGCGATTAACTAATTTAGTAATGTCAATTCTTGAAAGCGAGAGAGTGGCAACTTGAGCATCAAAGCGACTGACTTCCAATAGGTCAGTTAATAGCTCTTCAAAACGATCAATCTGAGAGAGCAGAAGTTCAGCACTCCTTGCAATAACTGGATCAAATCCCTCTCTAGATGCATAGATTACATCAGATGCCATACGGATAGTTGTCAGGGGTGTTCGTAGCTCATGAGAAACATCAGAAACAAATCGCTGCTGAAGCTTAGAGAGGTTCTCTAGACGAGTAATCTGCTTGGCGAGAGTATCTGCCATGTCATTAAAAGCAGTACCAAGTCTGGCAACTTCATCGCTTCCCTTAACTTTCATCCTCTTTAACAGGTCGCCAGATGATAATTGCTCTGCCACTTCAGCGGCATACCTAACTGGCTTGATAACTTGCCTGAGAACAACTGAGGCAATAATCATAATCAAGGCCATCAGAAGAAGTCCTGTGCCCCACATCGAACGACCAATTAGATCAATAGTTTGCTGTTGTGATGCAAAGTCAAAGAGCACATACATTTCATATCGACCTACAGGCTTAATATCTATACGCTGTCCCACAGCAACTCCAGCAACGCTTTCACCATTGAAGTACTGCAAGTTGGTGCGCTGCCAATGAATCTCGTCATCTTGAGTCACAAGCTGCCTTAGTTCACTTGAAATTGATGAAGGTTCCAAAAAGTTCGAAGTGGATCTTGAGGGAATTCCAGCAACTCTCTTGCCACTAGTACTTAGAAGTGCAATCTCTCGTCCTGAGGCTTTAGCGCTAACGCTGGTTGATTTCACAATCTCATCAACAATTGTTTTGTAATTGGTATTGTTGTTAAGGCTGCCTATCAAGAATCGATAATCGGCATATTGAATCGCAGCCTCGCCTTCAGAGATTGCTGCTGAAATCTTCTCCTCAATAATGCCGTCAGAGATGCGGTTATAAAGATTTGAGCCAAGAAAATAGATTAAAGCAATTGAGATAATGCTTGAAACTGAGAAGACTTTTCTAAATAAAGAGGTCCGAAAGTATTCGATTATCTTCACTTGGCAGAGCCTCTAACTTCTATTACCTGGGGCGCCTGCCTTATAGCCAATGCCGCGAACGGTGCCGATGATTGTGGGAGTTTCGGGGTCATGCTCAATCTTGGCACGCAGTCTTTGAATATGAACATTAACTAAGCGAGTATCAGTTGAGTGACGATATCCCCATACTTCACCAAGAAGAGCCTCCCTGGTAAATACTCTGCCTGGCTCTTTAGCAAGGGAAACTAAGAGATCAAATTCAAGACGAGTTAAAGGAATCTCTTTTCCTGCTCGAGTTACAGTGTGCTCCACAATATCAATAGCTAAGTCACCAATAGTTAAAATGCTGGAGATTTCTCCACTTGCTCTTCGTAGCCTGGTTCTAATTCGCGCCACTAACTCTGATGGTTTAAATGGCTTGACCATGTAATCATCAGCGCCTGCTTCAAGCCCTCGAACTATGTCATGGGTATCACTCTTTGCAGTGAGCATCACAATTGGCACACGCATAGAGTGTTTACGAATTTCTTTACATACTTCAATTCCATCAAGGCCAGGAAGCATGATGTCTAGCAATACTAAATCTGGCGGATTATTGCGAAAGACCTCAAGCACTTCATCGCCCCTACTAACTAGGTCGACTTCAATACCTACGCCATTTAAAACAATTCCCAACATTTCGGCAAGGTCTTGATCGTCATCAACGACCATTACCGAAGTCATTAGCTACCGTGCTTCCAAGAGTTTAGATATTCATTCTGGATTGGAGTCACAGTGTCAATCGTTGCGCCCATTGACTTCAATTTAAGGAGTGCAACTTCTTTATCAATTTCAACTGGAACCATATGAACTCCGGCGCCAAGCCCCTTTGCGCTCTTAACTAACCACTCAGCGGTGAGAGCCTGATCAGAAAATGACATATCCATAACTACAGCAGGGTGACCCTCAGCAGCGCCTAGATTTACTAAACGCCCCTCAGCGATAAGAAGGACTCTTCGACCATTTCCTAGTAAATACTCATCGGTTTGATGGCGAATCTTTGGGTTCTTCTGTGAATTCTTCTCAAGCCACTCCACATCAATTTCAATATCAAAGTGACCGGCATTGGCCAAGATTGCTCCATCTTTCATCACCTGGAAGTGCTCTGCTGCAATAACGGTGCGATTACCGGTAACAGTAATGAAAATATCTCCCACTTTTGCTGCCTCTGCCATCGGCATAACGCGATAGCCCTGCATGAGGGCATCAAGTGCTTTAGTTGGATCAATCTCAGTTATTACAACCTCAGCGCCCATTCCTCTAGCGCGCTCTGCCACTCCCTTGCCGCAATAACCAAAACCGGCAACGACAAATATTTTGCCAGCAATTAATTGATTTGTGGCCCGAAAGATTGCATCCATAGTCGATTGCCCGGTGCCATAGCGGTTATCAAACATATGCTTGGTATCGGTGTCATTAACAGCAATCATTGGGAAAGTGAGCGCACCATCTTTTGCCATCTGCTGAAGACGAATTACTCCAGTAGTTGTCTCCTCGCATCCTCCAGTGATATTTGGAAGTAGTTCAGTTCTTGTGGTGTGCAAGGTATTTACCAAGTCACATCCATCATCAAATACTTGGTGAGGTTCAATATCAAGGGCTGCATTAATATGTGAGTAATAACCTTCGCGATCAACTGCGTTTCTGGCAAATACGCTAATTCCATATTCATAAACCAGAGCAGCTGCAGTGTCATCTTGTGTTGAGAGTGGATTAGAGGCACATAGCGCAAGCTCTGCCCCTCCAGCTTTTAGGGTTCTCATCAGATTAGCGGTCTCAGTTGTTACATGCATACAAGCAGCAAAGCGAACACCTTTAAATGGCTGTTCCTTCTCAAATCGCTCTCTAATCTGGGCAAGTACTGGCATATTTCGCTCAGCCCATTCAATCCGCTTCTTTCCTTCCGCGGCAAGTGAAGCATTAGCAATGTCATGTTTTGGCGTGGTCATAGTTGTTGGATTCACTTAGATATCTCTCCTGATGGGTTTAGTGCTTGCCTCTGATTAGAAGGCGTAGTTTACCCGTTTCTTATTAACTGCAAGACCAGATCTCGCATAGTAACCATCTGCTCTGGGGTATCTGCCTCGACATTTAGCCTTAATAGCGGCTCGGTATTTGAAGACCTTAGGTTAAACCACCAATTCTTCGCGCTAACAGTGAGGCCATCAAGCTTGTCAAAAGTTAAGCCTGGCTCATAATCTTTAAAGTAAGAGTTGATCTTCTCTATCGCTTTGCCTTGATCAACAACTGTTGTATTAATCTCACCACTGAGGCTATATCGATTAAAGCTCTGCATTAGCTCTGATAGCTTCATCTGACTTTCAAGAAGCGCAGCTATTGCATGAAGAGCAGCAAGCATTCCAGAATCTGCAGACCAGAAGTCCTTAAAATAAAAATGTCCTGAATGCTCTCCCCCAAATACAGCGCCTTGATCTGCCATCATCTGTTTTATATAGGAGTGACCAACTCTGGAGCGAAGCGCCCTACCGCCTGACTCAGTAATTACTTCAGGGACAGCTCTGGAAGAAATCAAGTTATAGATAATTGCTGCGCCAGGATTTTTAATTAGTTCTCGCTTTGCAATCAGAGCAGTTAGCGCAGATGGTGAGACTAGCTCTCCCTTTTCATCAACGAGGAAGCAACGATCGGCATCTCCATCAAATGCTAAACCTATATCTGAACCTTTCTGCTTCACTAAATTTTGTAGATCAACTAAGTTCTTAGGATCTATCGGATTTGCCTCATGATTTGGAAAGCTTCCATCTAATTCAAAATAGATTCCATCAACTACCGCATTTATCTCTCGCATAACAGCAGGTGCGGTATGCCCTCCCATCCCATTTCCCGCATCAATTGCGATACGAAGCGGCCTTGATTGAAAATCTGGAGCAAAAGATTTCTCTGGAAAGAGTGAGAATAGGAATTTAACGTAATCAGCTAGTAAATCCTGGCTTCGCTCTTTTCCCATAGGGCGATTTGGAATGGGAAAGCCTTGAGCAATTGCCGACTTAATCCAACCAAGCCCTGATTCTTGGCCAATTGGCTTAGCCCCACTTCTACATAGCTTTATTCCATTGTATTGCGCTGGATTATGGCTCGCAGTGAACATCGCTCCAGGCATATTAAGCGCTCCCGATGCAAAATAAAGTTGATCAGTTGAGCAGAGCCCAATGCGAATTACATCAAGTCCTTGTGAGGTTATGCCATCTGAAAATGCAGTTGCTAAATCAGGAGATGAAGGGCGCATATCCTCTCCAACAACGATTGTTGCTGGCTCACGCTCTCGTTCAATGAATTTAGCAAAGGCAATACCAAGTGCGAAAGTAAAGTCAGCGCTTATCTCTTCATCAACTAGGCCGCGAATGTCATAGGCCTTAATTACTTTATCAAGCAGCTCTTGATCCACCTTTAAATCTTAGCGCTCTTACTTATTATCGGGTATTGCTCGAAGGTGGCCACGACGACCAACTTCAGGAGTTACTGCCTTTGGCGCAATATCTTCGGCAAAGCTCTGGCGAATCGCATCAGCAATAGCTATTAAATCTTCCGGAGAGGGTTCAAGAATTTCTCTATCAGGATTATGTTCAATAACGCTCCAGCCTTGTGGCACTGTTAATTTTGCTGAGTGTTCTAAGCAGAGATCATAGGCATGTGGTTCAACATAAGTTGAAAGTGGTCCAATCAGCGCTGTGGAGTCAGAGTAAATATAGGTAAGAGTTTTAATCGCATGCGCGCTACATCCAGAGCGCGTGCAACGTCTACCAACGGCGCTGGGGCGAGAGTTTGGCCTTGAGCTATTAGTAGATGACATGGCGCGAGATTAGTCTCTTACCTCTAACTTTTATGGGATTTACTAGCCGCGAGGCTGAATAACTGCGATATCAGCAACTGGCTTGGTGGCGCTTTCAAGGTTTGTACTTGGAGCGATACCAAGGCGGGCAACTCCATCACCAGAAATCCAACTCATCGCTGCAACTACTGGGCTTGCGCTACTAATTGTTAATAGTCTGGTATTCGGTGGAACCCGCCAATTAACTATCTCATCGCCTCGAATCAATTCACTATTGCTCTTGCCCTGCCTATCTCTCCAAACTATGGAGAGGATTACTCTCTCCCCAACAAAGCTAATCACTGGTTCAAGGCCATAAATATTAAATGTAACGCTATTAAAACTCTGACTTGGAGCGCTCCAAGTAAAGTCTGAAACCGATCCGCTCTTAACTTCTGATAGCACTGATGCAACTATCTCTTCGGTTGCGCTAATTTTTAGAGCAAAAGCTTTGCTACCAAAGTCAACGCCGCTTAAATCAATATCTGTAACTTCCCGGGCATTTAAAGAGATCTCACCAAATCCCACCGGAACATAGACACCATCGGGTGAGATGATCTCAACGCTAGCGCTAGCATCAACTTCTCCAACGCTCATAAGTCTTAAAGTGTGTTTAATCGAGCTACTAGAGCCAAGCTTTACGTTAAGACCTGCAATGACTAATTCTCTACTCGCCTCTGATGTTGCTGGAACAAAGTCTGCGCCAATATTACTTAAGCCGCGCACTCGCTCATCTAATAGATATGAAGTCACTCGACCGCTTCTAGTCTCAACCTTTAAAACTATTCGCTCAGAACCTGGAGATAGAGAGTCGATACGAACTACTTTCTCAGATGAGGCTTTAACTGTTACTGGAAGGCTCTGACTAGCTCCGCTTTCAGAGTAAGCGGTGAGATCAATTAGAGCATCACTTAAACCACTATTGATTAGAATTAGCTTTGATTGACTGGTGACATTAGCCGTTCCACCAACAAACCAATTGATAGAAGGGCTAATAGTGCAGGTAGCAGCGCTACTCCACTTGCCAGATCTAGTCATAATGACATTTGTATTTGCGGCATTTCCAGCCACCAAAATAGCTCCGCGACTCAGCGGATAGCTTCCAGCGCCGTTTTTCTTTAGCTCTGCATTTGGCTGATTGATATTTCTTATCTCAATATTTTTGGAGGCAAGTAGCGCAGTTGCCTTGGCTCCAGATACTCCAGCAGGACATGCCGTTGCTGGATATGACTGAGTAACAACAGAATTAGAGGAGCTCTGTGGAAGTAGGTGCGCAATATGAGCGATAATGATAAAAATCAAAAGCGCAAAGCTAGCTCGAGTCTCTTTCATGCCAACTCCTGCTCACTCATCTGACTTCTTCTGCGACGAGCAGGAAGGGCGAGAACAATTAAGGTAAGAAAGGTCAATAGTTGAAGCGAGACCCATGCTCTTCTTGAAGTGGCGTCATGGAAGATTAGGAAATCTCCAGGTTCTGAAACATAAAACCTTGGTACCCCATTTTCAGTTTGGGTTAATGGGAGATAAGTACCATTAAGTAGCATCCTCCAACGATTGTCATACTTTTCGGTAATTATTATTACTCCAGCAGATGTAAGTGTTCCTGCTGCACCAATTTCGCCACTTGGTAGAACTGAGTAGGTTCCATCTTGAGATAGAAATGAGATATGGCCAAGTGCTCCTGGAACTTTCCAAGTTATTCCTTCATCAGTTGAGGCAGCTCTTGTAAATCCTCCTGCGCCATCAATAGTTCTTACTAACTCCTCATCAATAGGGTTTGCTAAAAAGAGATATCTAATTCCAAACTCGGCAAAGACTTGACTGCTGCTAACTCCAGATCCTGCTATTAGATCATTTATTGCTTTAGTAACTACTGGGGCAAGACCTGTAATGACATCTGCTTGCCCGAATTGAAGGTCTCTATCTCTAGCAATGAAGTATTTAACCTTTGCTGACTCAGCCCTTAAAACCAGAGTCTTATAACGCCCCTCGGTCTGCGCGCTAGCGCTTAGAAAAGCAGGAAGTGCAGATTTTGAATTGGATTGAACTGGAGCGCTACTAGCTGAGCTCAGCCACCAGGTAGCTGAGGCAAGAATAGAGAGCGCAGAAATCAAAGAGGTAAAGCCAAGGAGAATATGGCGATAATCAATATGAGATTGGCTAAGGCTAGGTAGATAGTTATCAATCATGATTACTGCTGCAAGTAGGGCAGTTAAGGTTGGAATTACTAGAAGAGAGCCAACCCAGAGTTGCTCAGGGGTAAAACTTCCATGTCCTGAAACCTGCCTTGAACCAAGTAGTGCTGCAATTGCGATGAAAAATAGCGCCACCTCGCCCAAGCGCGCTGTCTTACCAACAAAGATAGCTATTACAGCAATAAGAAGTATTGGTGAAATTATCCAAATCGGAGGAGCTCCAACTCCACCAGGGTTTCCTAGAAGTAAAGAGATCACTTCGCCGCCAGCAAGACTTAAACCTGGATCAAGAAGGATTCTTGATGGATGAAGAATGAATTCAATAGACCAAGGAGCATTAACAATCAAAGGAGTAATCATCACGGCAATACGGCGGGCATTTCTTCTATCAAAGACTGCCTTATCCATCGCATTACTTTTAGAATTAAATGCAATGACATCAAAGATCACCAAAATAATCTGCCAGAGCAGAATGGACATAAATGTCATTGGCGAGAAGGCGCAGACAAAGGTTAGTAGCAGCGCAATCCAGAATGTCTTTCGCCAAGTGAGATTTTCGAGCTGCTCAAGACCAAATAGTGATCTAATCAACCACGGTCCAATTACTACTAAAACTAGAGTTCCAACTCGGCCACTATTAATAGCGCTTAACGTCGTTGGCGAGAAGGTATAGAGCAGGGCTGCAAGGAGTGCAAGAAAGTGTAGATCGGTGAATTTCTTTGCAAGAAGATATGAACCCCAGAGCGCAAGAGGAACTGCGCCAAGAAATAATGCGGTAATAAATAGTGAGGAGTTTGCCCCGGTAAGTAAGGAACCAAATCCAATATAGGCCACCCAGGGCGGGGCGCTAGTACTTGAGCCAAGACCCACGGTATGCCAAGAATCGGAGTACATTGCAAATAATTCAAAGGCTTTTGTAGGTGTTTGCGCTAGAGCGCCACCAACTATTGCTCCAAGGCGATTACGTGAGGCAATTAAGGTCAACAAAACAACAAGTAATGAGACGCTAAGTATTGGGCGACGCGTAAGCCATCTAATCGGTGATGGGGCTTGGACTAAATCAATATCAGCATTTTCTAGAGCTTCATCATTTAGATCTAGAGCAGAGCTAGTAACGCCATTTTCTTCATATATGGAGGAGCGGCGCCAAGTTCGAGTGATGGAAGCGCTAGATCGCTCAATTGCTAATCGCAGCTGTGATCCTCTAGGTGGAACAAAACGAGAGATAACCCTTGATGAAACTAAACGATTCTTCCTGCGCTTTGTTCTAGCTCTAATTAAGTCCTGCGGCTGCAGAATTACCAGAGCAACTGCTGCAATCTCATCTAAGGCATATCCTGGAAGTTTTGCTAGCAGATAACCAATTGCGCGAAATAGAGATGCCGAGAGAAGTTGGAGAGCAATTAAAGGCAAGAGCCACCAAGATGTATTGGCCATTAAAACATAGGCGGCATGCCTGCGATCTAGAAGTAGTGGGCGATGAAGAAAAGCATCTGAGACATCGATTCGCCTACGTTCATTAGAGGCAGCCTCAGCGTGATAAGCAATAGCCTTTGGAACTGCAATTACTGAGTGTCCAGCAGTATGCACACGCCAACCAAAATCAACATCATCTCTAAATAAAGAAAGTTCTGGATCAAATCCATCTAACTCTTCAAAGACATCGCGGCGAATTAGCGCCCCAGCTGTACTAACGGCTAATACTTCACTAACTCCATCATGTTGGCCTTGATCAGATTCGCGATATTCAAGTCCCGTCCAACGAGCGCCATTTGAGGCGATGCTAATTCCTAGCTCCAATAAATGGTTTCGGTCATGCCAGCCGCGCAACTTGGGCCCAGCCATTGCAACTGCTGGTCGCTCATCAAGGGCTGCTAAAAGCTCTTTAAGTGCGTTTGCATCAGGGGCGCAATCATCATGAATAAGCCAGAGCCATTCAACATCTGACTCATAACCGCGTTTAACTCTTGAATTACTAAGCGCTTCCTTTATCGCTGCGCCAAAGCCAGTTTCTTTAGCGGTCGAGATCGTGGCAATGCCAGCCCCTCTTAGTAATTTCACTGAACTATCTTCAGAGCCAGTATCAATCGCAATGATCTGATCTATTGCCCGTCTCTGCTTAGCAAGGGATGCCACAACTTCAGGTAACCAGAGAGCTCCATTGTGAGAGACGATAATTGCAGTGACAAAGTTATTATCTGAAGTAGGCATTACACCGCCTCTTGTTTAAATGAAAAGTTAGACCAGTTTTCCTTAGCTCTTCTAGTTGATAACCTAGTTTTCTTACAGCTATTAAATTTAAGCTGGACGGCGCTTGAGGCGACGACGTTCGCGCTCTGAAAGTCCGCCCCAGATACCAAAGCGCTCATCATGGGCCAGAGCGTATTCAAGGCACTCTTGTCTAACCTCACAGGAGAGACAAACTCGCTTAGCCTCACGGGTTGAACCACCTTTTTCAGGGAAGAAAGCTTCGGGATCGGTTTGGGCACATAGCGCTCGCTCTTGCCACGATAGCTCAACGATCTCGCCATTTCCCAATTGGATACTTGGACCAGGAATGAAAGTCTGCTCTATTCGACGAGCATCAGTCATCAGTTATACCCCTAAAAAACAGAGCCCACGCCTGATGGTGGGCCTACTAGGGCCTAATTACACGCTTGTTATTCGGATGTGTCAAGTCGCTGCCGTGACTTTTTGGGTAGAAATTAATCCCCTAATTGTCGATTTTCCGCTAATTTTTTAGCAAAAACGAGCTAATTATTGATTATTTCTCCAGATATTTTTTTATTACTTGCAATTGAAACATTAGGTGCGATATAGCAATTATCAATTATTGAACCATCGCCAATACTTGCCCCGGCTGAAACAATTGAGCTTCTTATCTGGCAACGCGCTCCAATCACTGCTCCAGATTCGATAACAGAGCCATCGGAGATCATAGCTGTGGCATCTACCTTAGCCTCTTTAGAGATAATCACTCCATCTCTTGCCTGCCTAGTAGCAGGTGAGATCTCAGAGTTTAAAATCAAATCTCTTGAAGCTTTAATATATGAAGCTGGAGTTCCCATATCAATCCAATATGAATCATCAATATATCCATATAAAGCGCCCTTGTTCTCCAAAAGCTCTGGAAAGGTCTGCCTCTCAACACTTACCACTGCGCCTGGGGGAATCTGCTCAATTGCACTCTTGTTAAATATGTAACAACCAGCATTAATAGTATTTGCCTTGGGCTGATCCATTTTTTCAAGAAACTCTAAAACCTTTCCATCTAAATCAAGTGGAACGCAGCCATAAGCGCGAGCATCTTCCACTCTTACTAAATGCAGAGTTACATCAGCGCCCTTGCTTTCATGAAACTCTGCCTGGGCTTTTAGATCATGGCCACTAAGAACATCGCCATTAAAGATAAAGATAGATTCATCGCTTGCAAGATTTAAAGATTTGGCAGCATTAGCAATCGCTCCGCCGGTTCCTAGGGGTTGCTCCTCTATTGCATACTTAATTGATAGGCCAAACTTTGATCCATCGCCAAAGTAAGGCTTAAAAACCTCAGCTAGATATGAAGTTGCTAGGACTATCTCAGTTATTCCAGCTGCTTGCGCTCTAGCAATTTGATGCTCCGTAACTGGAGCTCCTGCTACCTTCAACATTGGCTTTGGAGTATTTCTAGTTAGTTCTTCAAGACGAGTTCCTCGGCCGCCAACAAGCAAAATAGCCTTATTTATCATGGCTTTATCGCCTCGATAATGCGAGAGGCTGCACTTGAGATATTTTCATCGCTAGCAGTTAGAGCGATGCGAACATATCTATCTGCTTTAACTCCATAGAAACTTCCTGGAGTAACAAGGATTCCTAACTCAGCAAACCAAGCCACGCTATCCCAATCACTTTCATCTCTACTACACCAGATATAGAGCCCAGCTTCTGAAAATTCAATTTTAAATCCTGCTTTGACTAGAGCCTCAGCTAGCACTCCTCGCCTTGCTTGATATCTCCCTGCTTGCTTATCAACATGGCTTTGATCTGATAGGGCGATCGCCATTGAACGCTGAATTGGAAGGGGAAGCATCATCCCCATATGTTTTCTTATCTCTAGTAATTGAGCTATCAACTTAGAATCACCAGCAACAAATGCTCCTCTATAGCCCGCCATATTTGATCGCTTAGAGAGTGAATGAACCGCTAGGAGTGAGGTGTTATCGCCCTTAGCAATTGCCAAAATAGAGTGAGCTTTAATTCCATTGGTAAAGGGCAGATAACACTCATCACTTGCAAGGATTGCTCCAGACTCTCTTACCCAGGCAAGGCAGGCCTCAAGTTCTCCTTTGCTATGAACCCGCCCAGTTGGATTTGATGGTGAGTTAATCCAGGCTAAATCAGCTCTCTTTGGCCAAGTATTGGCATCAATTCCCACTTCAATTACTTCAGCCTTAGCCAATAGCGCTCCAACTTTATAAGTCGGGTAAGCAATTTCTGGAATTAGAACTGATTTAGCCTCCAACATATATGCCAATAGCGCTACTAATTCTTTTGAGCCAATTGTTGGCAGGACATCAAAGTCACCACTTGCACCAAGGGTTTCAATACAATATTTCTTAAGCGCTTCTCGAAGCGGAGCGCTTCCAGTAGTTAATGGATAGCTTGGTGAATTACTACCGGCTTTTAGTTCTTCTTGAATGAAATCTGGGGTGGGATCAACTGGAGTGCCTTGGGAGAGATCTATGATTCCCTGGCTATGGGCTCGAGCTTTTTGCCCATATGGCGCAAGGGCATCCCAAGGAAAATCAGGGAGTTTTATCTTTGCCTACTTACTCGCCTGCAGGTTTTTTTTGAATCTGCAGAAGCACTGGATGATCTTTGCCAACTCTTCCAACTTTTGCTGCTCCGCCAGGTGAGCCTAGCTCGTCAAAGAATTCGGCATTGACCGCCGTGTATTCACTGTATTGAGCTGGAACATCATCTTCATAATAAATTGCCTCAACTGGGCAAACTGGTTCGCATGCCCCGCAATCCACACACTCATCAGGTTGGATATACATCATTCGATCGCCCTCATAGATGCAATCAACGGGGCACTCTTCAATGCAAGATTTATCCATTACATCTACACAGGGAAGGGCGATGATGTATGTCACCTGAAACTCCTTTCAGAGAAAAAACTAAAAGATATAAACACCGAATTGGCATATGCGATGCTTACATTGCAGGGTCTAATCCTACAAAATAAGGGGGTGGAGCGCGAGCCAAAACCAAATAATGGGCTATATATCTATGACACTTTAGAGCGAAAAGTGCTGCCTATTACTGCCAGCGATGGCAAAGCGGTAAGAATCTACTGCTGCGGACCAACTGTCTATCGCGATGCTCATGTTGGCAATCTAAGGACTTTTTTGCTTAGTGATCTAGTCCGTAGAACCTTGGAGTTTTCTGGTCTTAAAGTCAAGGTAGTTCAGAACATTACAGATGTTGGCCATATGAGTGAAGATTTTGAAGAAGATAAAATGCTGGCTCAATCAAAACTTGAAAAACGCGATCCTTACTCTATTGCAAGAGAATATGAAGAGAAGTTTCACAAGGACTTGGCAGGGTTAAATATTCTCCCAGCTCACAACTATCCCAGAGCAAGTGAGTGTATCGAGATGATGCTTGAGCACATCGAAAAATTAATTGAGTTAAAACTTGCCTATCAAGGCGATGATTCCTCAATATATTTTGATAGCACTAAGTTTGATAGTTATGGCCAGTTAAGTGGAAATCGTCTAGATGCGCTCAAGCCTGGTCATCACTATGAATATGTTGAAGCTGGAGCAAAGAGATTTCATGCCGATTGGGCCCTCTGGAAAGCTGCCGGCAATCGCAGAGAGATGATCTGGCAGACAACTTATGGCTCAGGATTTCCTGGCTGGCATATTGAATGTTCTGCAATGTCGCTTCATTATCTGCAAGGACATGTTGATCTACATATCGGTGGCATTGATCTTAGATTCCCCCATCATGAAAACGAGAGAGCCCAATCAAATCCTTTAGTAGAAGGTGAAGCAGTTAGCGCCTGGCTCCACGGCGAGCATCTCTTATTTGAAGGAAGAAAGATGTCAAAGAGTTCTGGGAATGTAGTTCTTCTCTCTGATGTGATCGCACGTGGATTTGACCCTCTATCACTGCGTTTCTGCTTCCTTGAAAACCGCTATCGCTCTCAGATGGATCTATCTTGGAATTCGATTAGCGCTGCTAATTCAACTTTGCAGCGTTTAAGAGCGAAGTATCAACAATGGAAATTGGCTCCCAAGGATTATTCAGATGCAGCTAGCTCATTTGTCCTAGCAATTCTTACTCACTTCCAAGCAGATTTAGATACCCCTCAAGTGATGCTAAAACTCAGATCGCTAGAAAAAAATAATCAATTTTCAGATGGAGAGAAGGCAGCGATATTAGAGGCACTTGAACCACTTCTTGCTTTAAAACTACTTGAGCAGATGCCGATCAAAGAGCTGCCAGATGAAGCTAAAGTATTATTAGAGGCAAGACAGAGCGCGAGGGCGAGCAAAGACTTTGCCTTAAGTGATCAGATACGAGATCAACTTGCCTTACTTGGTATCTCTGTAAGTGACTCACCATCTGGCCAGAGCTGGAGCTGGAGGAGTTAGAACTTAAATTCTCTTAAGTAATCTCCAAGAGATTAGCGCTGCTCCCCCAAATACAAAGAGATTGCCATAGGCATTAGCCTCAATTAGAACTTCTCCGCCATTACCAAGACTTGATGCTCTAACAATTACAAAGAGCCAACCAATGGCAAAAAGTGCAAGAGATGACTTAGAGAGATACATATTTCTCACCAAACGAAGTCCTAGAAGTAGCGCCAGTAATGAAACTATTAGCCCAAAAGGTCTATATGCATTATGAAGAAATGTTCCAGAGACTCCAACTAACGCTCCAAAGAGCAGACTGATTAAAGACTTCATAGCTGGATTCCTGAAAAGAGATCGGTCTCTCGCCCCTCTTGATTAAATGGAGCGCTGGCTTTGCCATAGACCAAGCGATAAAACTCTTGTCCCCAAACTTTAAACCCTAAATTATCGGAGAGAGCAAAGAATGGTCCATCCACTGCAATTTGAGTCGGATGAGCTCTCATCGCCTCCATCTTTTTATCTACAAAATCTTGGCCATCAATTACCGTTGTTACTAAATTATCTGGTTGAGCAAAAGGAAAATCTTCAGCCTTCTCTACTCCCCAGAAATCACTTCCACTACCCTTCATCGCCTCAATTCCCTGCTCAATAACTGAGATAGGAATTGTGTTCCAATAAATTTTTTGAATCTGCCAACCACGCTCGGCTGCTATCTCACTTGCTCGCATTGCAACTCTATGGGCTTGAATGTGATCAGGATGTCCATAGCCGCCGATTTCATCATAGGTAACCATCACATCAGGTTTAATCTCAAGTATTACCTCAACTAAAGATTCAGCTGCGTCATCAACATCAGCGCTCCAGAAATTATCTTTTCTTGAATTTGGCTCTGAATCCATCATTCCACTATCACGCCATGATTTACTTGAAGCGCCAAGGAAGCGATGATCAACTACTCCTAAGACTTTCATCGCATTTGCTAATTCAACTTCGCGAACTGGACCAAGAGCATCTTCTCTTCCACTTGCAAGATGTTGGAGCTCTGGAACTAAAATCTCACCCTCTTCACCTCTGGTGCAAGTAATAAGAGTTACGCCATAACCCATAGCAACATACTTAGCCATAGTTACACCATTGTTTATAGTCTCATCATCTGGATGGGCGTGAACTAGAAGTAAGCGTGGTTTTCTCATCGTGGTTCGGAAGGCTACACGAGTTCTATTAGTGAAATCTTGCCAAATCTCGTAGCATGGCTCCGATGAGCAATAGTGAGAAAGTAGATAATCGGGTTCGCCTTCCGCGAGATGAACGACGCGCCCTGCTACTAAGCGCCGCCCTTGAGGTCTTTACCGTCTCGGGTTATCACGCAGCTGCTATGGATGAAATTGCAGATCGAGCCGGAGTTAGTAAGCCAGTGCTCTATCAACACTTCCCTTCAAAACTAGACCTTTATCTCGCCCTACTAGATGTTCATATTGATTCTCTCGTCTTTGCTATTCAGAAAGCTATCGCCTCAAATAAAGAGAATAAGAATCGAGTAAAGGCCACCGTTGCTGCATATTTTGAATTTATCGATGATGAAGGTGGAGCATTTCGATTGCTATTTGAAAGTGATATGAGCGCAGAACCTCAAGTAAGACAGAGGCTTGATCGCATGACCTATGACTGCGCAGTAGCAGTTAGCGCGGTTATCTCACTAGATACTGGATTTCCAAAAGAGGAGTCGATGGTGCTGGCAATTGGATTAATCGGTTGCGCTCAAATTACCGCTCGCCATTGGCTTGAAAGAGATGGAAAAATTAATCGCTCTGAAGCAACATCCCTAGTTACCAATCTACTCTGGCGGGGAATCTCTGGCTTTCCCTTACAGAGCTAGAAGTCTTTAGAAATATGAAGAAGCAAAATCTACTAAAACTCTTTAGGATAGGGCTATGAGTACAAAAAAGAGTGGGAAGCCAGAATCTGCAAAGTCAGAAGTTCGCATATCCGTAGCTGATCAGCTTCGTGAGCTAACGATAGAAACTTCTCTTGATCGTGATGAAGTACTAGCTCTGGTCAACAAAGCTCTAACTTCCTCGGCCCCTTTAGCGCTTACTGATATTAGAGGGCGGCAGTTTGTAGTACCTGCAGGAAAAATTGGTTCGATTGAGATTGGCGATATTGCTGAACGTCGAGTTGGATTTGCTGGCGCTTAAATTAGATAAGTTCTAATTTTTCCAATAATGAATAGGTAACTTCGCGATAATCGGCAGCAACTTCACTTTTTGCATCTAAAGTTAATACGCTCATAGCCTGGCTCTGAGCGGCAGATACTTGCAAAGAAGAGCGAATTGTTGGTTCAAGGAGCACAAAATCATCACCTATCAATGATTTAAACTCATCATCAAGCACTTGAGTTGCCTTAGTAATTAAAAGTTGTAGTTGCCCGCTATGGCCTGCGCTTTCGGCATAATCTTTACTATTTAGCGCTCCTCGAAGAGAGAGAATTTCTGTTGTGCTAGGAAGCACAATTAGATCAGCGCTGGCCATAAAGTAGGTAGTAATCCTTGAGACCCCAGTTGGCGTATCAATAATTACTAAATCAAAGCTGGCTAGCAGCTCAATGAGTTTTGCTGGAGAGATAGCTTGATCAATATCTATAGCAAGAAGGCGACTAGATGAGGCAATGATTGAGAATCGCTCTCCGCTTTTAATTATTGAGGCATCAATTGAGAACTGGCCAGATAGAAACTCTTTGGTACTAACTCTAGGATTTTCAATACCGCAAGCAAAAGTTAAGCCAGCTGCTGGATCTGCATCTATTAATAAAACCTTTTTGCCATACTCACTTGCAGCTACAGCTATACAGTGAGCGGAGGTGCTCTTTCCTACTCCCCCTGCGCTATTGGCAATTACTAAAGTCTTCACTTATCTGCGCCCATCTGTGCAAATGCAAATTTCATTTCAGGTGTCTGTCTTAAGCCTTCAGGAACTAAAAGAAGAGCGCTTCGAAGCGATCTAAGAGCGATATTTGTAGCAACATCTTGGCCAGGAAGAGTTGGCCAGGCGTATAAAGATTTAGCCCACTTAGGAAGGCAGGCTGCTGCAATGGACGTAATACCTCCCCATAGCGGAGCGATTGGAGTTCCAAAGCGAAGAAGTGGTGGAAGCGGAGGAAGGGCTATAAATAATGCAGCTCGTTTGGCATCATCGCTGGCATAGAGCTCATCTTTAATATCTATGAAGTATTTATCTAATTGAGCAACACTTCTTGGAACTTTCTCCTCATCAATACCAACTAAGCGAGCAAAGATCACCATCTCCTCGAGATATTGATCGCGCTCTCTTTCACTTAAAACAAGGCCAGAGCGAAGCGCTGTATCTAAGAATGAATCAACCATCGCCATATGAACCCAGAGCAGAAGCCTTTGATCATCAAGCTTTAACTTCTCGTGAACACCTCTAACTCTGGCAGCTAACTTCTCGGCCTTTTCTTTGCTAGCAAAGGTAAGAGTTGCAACATAATCTCCAGTTCTCTCAAGTCTTCCCCAAGCATCTTCGCGGAAGTTGGAGTGCGCTGCCACTCCCGCCATCGCCTCAGGATGGAGCGCTTGCTGTAGCAGCGCTCTAATTCCTCCCACAAACATTGAAGGATCGGAGTGAACTTTCCAGGTTATGGAATCAGGGGAGAAAAAACCTAAACTCATGAGGCAAAGAGATCCTTAATTCCAGTCATTAACATCTCAAATGCAATTGCAGCAGTTAGAAGGCCTGCAATCTTTGCAAGGAGAGCCACTCCAGATTCTTTTATGATTTTCACAATTCCAAGCGAGAACATCAGAGTAACTCCAATAATCAGATGCGCTCCAAGTACCGCAAGTGAGAGTGCAAAGGTCATAGAGGTGCTAGAAACTTCTTGGCTAAAGAGCATGATAGTTACAATTGCTCCAGGGCCTGCCAGTAGTGGAGTGCCAAGTGGGACTAAAGCCAAGTTCTTTGGAATCTTTCCACCGCCGTTAAAGTCACTTCCCTTTAGTAAATCAAGTGAGACCAATAGAAGTAGTAGCCCCCCAGCTCCTCTTAGAGCTGGCATAGAAATCTCAAGGTAATCAACGATAAATTGGCCAAAGAGAGCAAATAAAGTAATAACAAATAGCGATGTGCCAGCAGCTTGCCAGGCAAGAAGAGTTCTCTGACGCCGAGTGCGATCTCCTAGAACGGATAAAAAGATTGGAGTAGCACCTGGCGGATCTAAAATTACAAGTAAGGTTACAAATGCCTGCAAACCAAATGTAATTGTGCTGATATCGCTCATCGCTTCACAACCCTTCTCTGATTTGCTCTTGACTCAAGTTGGGCCCATTGTTCAGGATTTGTGGTGAATTGCGCTAATCGATTTAATTTTCCATCTCCGTGGTAATCACTTGAGCCAGTAATAACGAGGTTTCGCGCTATTGCAAGTGAGACAAGCTCAGCTTTCTCACTATCTGAGTGATCTGGGTGATCAACTTCAATTCCATCAAGTCCGGCAGCAATTAAGTGATCAAATGCTTCAATTTTAAGTGTCTTGCCACGCTTTGAAGCAAATGGATGAGCGATTACTGCAACACCTCCAGCCTGCTTAATCAGCTTTATAGCAGCCTCTGGGGTTGGTGAATAGTGATTGACATAGTATTTAGATTTATTATGTAAGAAAATTTCAAATGCTTCTTGGCGCGATGCCACATGTCCCTTAGCAACTAAAGCGTCAGCTAGATGTGGCCGACCGAGCGTGGCATCTCCGGATCGCATGGCATAAACCTCATCTATGCTAATTTCAATTCCAGCTTCATTTAGGCGAGTAATTATCTTCTCCATACGAAATAGGCGATGCTCTCTTGTCTTATCAAGTTCATCAATGAGCGCTTGATGGCTTGAATCAAAGAGCAGACCAAGCATATGAATACTGAGCCCATCTTCATCTTGGCAAGAAATTTCTGAGCCCAAGACCAATTCCATATCAGAGCCAGAGGGATGATTGAGCAGAGCGCTAGATGCCTCCTGCCAGCCGCGAGTAGTGTCATGATCCGTTAAAGCCAATACCCCAATACCTGCAGCAATTGCCTTATCGATTAACCCAGAAGGCGTATCAGTCCCATCGCTTGCATTGGTATGGGTATGTAAATCAATAAGCATGAGGGTAAGGCTACCCTTTTTCTCCATCCTTGCTACGCATAACAAAAATCGCACACCCTGCTAATAAAAGAATCAACCCTGGAACAGTTCCAAGTGGAGGTAATTGATCAAGCCACCAAAAGGCAAGAAGAGCGCCAACTGGAACTTCAAAGAAAACTATTAAAGAAACAATTGCTGGAGATACTCTCTTGAGTGAAAAATTAAACATCGTGTGTCCAAGAATCTGCGCTCCCAAAATTAGCGCAAGTAATAACCACCATTGCTTAGCTTCAAAGCCAATTAGCTGCACTCCAGTGATAAGTGCAATCGGAAGAGCTGTAAGCGCACAAGTTAAATAACATAGAGTGGTATAGGTCGAAGTTGCTAGGGTTTGTTGCGCTTTAGAGCCAAGTAGAACATATAGCGCAGCAAGCGCAGCGCAGATAATTGCTGCTATATCTCCAATGAAAGCTCTAGTTGAAATCTGAAAATCAACTCCAGTAATGATCAAAACTCCGATAAAACTAATGACCATTCCAATCCAAGCTCGCCTTGGAATATGGCCGCCAAGTTTCTTAACAAAGTAGGCAGCAAAGATTGGTTGAAGAGCGGTAAGGGCAGTTCCTGCTGCCACAGTGGTGTATCTCATTGCTATGAAAAATCCAATAAAGTGAAGCGCTAGAACAAATCCTGCCGCCATTGACCAGGCAAGACCTCGACGATTTTCACTCTTTAACCACTGGCCATTTCTCAAAGCAAAGGGCGCCATGATTAGCGCTCCGCCAAGGTTTCGCCAGAAAATTAGAGTGATAATTGGCATCGCGCTCAAGGCAATTACTGGGCCAGAGGTTCCAATTCCAATCACTCCGAGAAGTAATAATGGAATATCACGACCACTGGGCATCTGGGTATGGTTTTGATCGCGCACCGGCTCAACTTACTATCCGATAGCCTTGGACCATGGAGGTACCTGATGCGAACAGAGGAATTAACTCGAGTATTTTTAGCCAAGCTCGCTGGTACTCCCGTATTTGATCCAAATGCCGATCGCGTAGGAAAAATACGCGACGCCATTGCATCTCTGCGACAGGACAACCTAGCTCCTAGAATTTTAGGTTTTATCGTCGAAGTTCCCCAAAGACGTAAAATCTTCATTCCAATTACTCGAGTAACCTCAATTGATGATGGTGGAGTCTTTATAACTGGCTCTTTAAACATACGTCGCTATCAACCAAGACATGGAGAAATTACACTCCTTGGTGAGTTACTTGATCATAAAACTCGCCTTAGAGAAAACGGTAATGTCGTAGTAATTGAAGATATTGGTATGGAGTTGCGCGATAACAAAGATTGGTATGCCGAGCATGTGCATGTTCAAGAAAAAACTAGATCTTTTGGGCGTCGTTCAACTCAAACACTTTCTTGGAGCAGCGTTGAAATAGAAGTTTCTTCTCACATTCCAGATTTAAGCGCGCCAACTGAGGATATAGCTCTACTTCCTGCTCAAGATATAGCCGCCGCTCTTCGCGAGTTTGATACAACTCGTCAGAGAGAAATTGCGCATACTTTAGATGATGAGAAATTGGCTGATGTTCTGGAAGAGATGGATGATGCAGATCGCCTTGCCCTAGTTTCTCTACTAGAGGGCGAGCTAGTTGCTGATGTTTTAAGTGAGATGGATCCTGATGATGCTGCCGATGTCCTTAAGGAAGTCGGAAGTGAAAAAGCAGAGAGTCTTTTAAGTCTGATGGAAAATAATGAAGCTCAAGATGTTCGTCGTCTCATGGCATATGAGGATTTTTCAGCAGGTGGCATGATGACTACAGATCCAGTAATTCTCTCTGGTGATGCCACTGTCGCCCAAGCACTAGCAGTCCTTAGACAGAAAGACGTTTCTGCTGCATCTGCTGCACAGGTTTTTGTCTGTCGTGCACCACTTGAAACGCCTACTGGAAGACTAATCGGAGTGGTCCACATGCAGCGCTTACTGCGTGAACCTCCTGCGTTATCCCTGGCGATAGTGGCGGAGAAAGAGACAAATGCAATTTCTACAGATACACCTCTAAATGATGTGGTTCGCCACCTTGCTAACTACAACTTACTTGCAGCACCTGTAGTTGATGAACATGATCGCTTACTTGGCGCTGTAACTGTTGATGATGTACTTGATCACCTATTACCTTCAAATTGGCGTAGAAGTGAGGCAGAAAAATGACAATGGCTGGTAAGTCAAAACTTGAAACTCCAAGAGAGTCTCGTCGCTCCCTGCGTCCTAAGTATGATCCTGAAGTAATTGGTCGCGTATCAGAGGCCTTTGCTCGCTTCATTGGCACTGCACGTTTCTTGGTTTATATGACAGTCTTTGTTGCAACCTGGATTGTCTGGAACTTTGTAGCGCCAGAAAACCTACGCTTTGATGAATATCCTTTTATATTCCTGACATTTATGCTCTCACTTCAAGCCTCTTATGCTGCTCCGCTAATTTTGCTTGCTCAAAATCGTCAAGCAGATAGAGATCGGGTAACTTCTCAAGAAGATCGTGATCGCGATGAGCGCAACTTGGCAGTTACTGAATTCATGGTCAGAGAGATTGCAGCTATGCGTCAAGAACTGTTGGCCGACATCAAAGAAATGCTTGATGAGAAATTAGGTAGCGACCCCAAGGGGAACGCCAAGTAGAGATTTCTTTCGCTTTGTTAACTGATCAATAATTGCAAAAAAACCCTTAGCTGCATCTGATTCTGGATCTCTAAAGACTATTGGTGATCCTTCATCTCCGCCTTCACGGAGCTTGATATCAAATGAAATTTGAGCAAGTAGCGGAACATCTACTCCAACAAGTTGACTCAATCTCTTTGCAGTCTCTTGCCCTCCGCCTTGACCAAAGAGGGCTACCTGAGCGCCACTTACAGGATCTGTGTAGGCAGACATATTCTCAATTACTCCAATTACATGTTGCTTTAACTGATGGGCAATTCGCCCTGCTCGCTCTGCAACTTCGGCAGCTGCGATCTGAGGAGTTGTCACCACAATAATTTCTGATGCTGGAATTAATTGACCAAGAGATATTGCAATATCCCCCGTTCCTGGAGGCAGATCAAGAAGCAAGAAATCTAAATCTCCCCAATATGCATCACTTAAGAGCTGTTCTAAAACTCTATGAAGCAGTGGGCCGCGATAAGCAACCGGGTCTGCGCGATCTGGTTTGAACATCTCAATTGAAACTACCTTAATTCCATTGGTTTCAACTGGAATGAATGTCTGATCAATAGCTGTTGGTCTCTGCCCTTCAATACCTAAAAGCCTTGGAATTGAGTGGCCATAGACATCAGCATCTAGTACGCCTACTTTAAAACCGCGCTTACTAAGCGCTGCTGCAAGATTTACTGTTACTGATGACTTTCCTACGCCGCCCTTACCTGATGAGATAGCCCAGACTCTAGTTAAGGAATCAGGTTGAGCAAATGGAATGAACTTCTCTCGACCGCCCCGCAGAAGCTTTTTAACGTTATCTCTCTGGGCTTCATTCATTACCCCAAATTCAAGTTCAACCTTTTCAACTCCAGCGACATTAGATACTGCGCTAGTAACATCGCTCTTTAACTTATCTCGCATAGGACATCCTGAGATAGTTAGTAATATCTTGATATTTGCTAGCCCGCTATCGAAATTAACACTTTCAACCATTCCTAGATCTGGAAGTGGTCTATGTAGCTCGGGGTCTGAAACAGTTGCAAGCGCGCTATGAATCTGACTTATTACTTCATCTCTTGAAAGGCTCATAGTAAATCTGGATCTATTTTAGCTGCCTCATCTATTACCTTTTTACTCGCCTTAACCTGACTCTTAAGATCATTTGCTAGTGGCTTAACATCATCTAGCGCATTTCCTAATACCTTCTGGGCCAACTTCTTTGGAGTTAAATCACTAACTTGCAAATCTTCAAATCCAGGCCCTAGGTTTTCTTTCAATTCACGTGAGGCATAGGTTGTGAAGTTTCTAACCTTATGAATAAATCTGGCAAAATCTTTTGCAGCTTCAGGTAATTTATCTGGGCCAACTAGAAATAAGCCTAGGATTACTAATCCTAGAAACTCGCCCATTCCAATGCCGAACATGCACCTATCCTATTCTTTAATCAAATCTTCGTCGCAACCATTACGCCATCGCCAACTGGTAGCAACATTGGAAGCCAGAGCGTTGATGAGTCCTTAATCACCTTAATAACTTCTCGATAGGCCACGCTATCTTCATCTCGCTGTGTTGGATCAGCAACCTTTCCCGAGAGAAGTGCCCGATCTATGACTAATACTCCACCTGGGCGAAGTGAGCGATGAGCATTCTCAATTCCATCAAGTAAATCTCCACTCTTTCTCATAATAAATATGTCATAGAGGCTATCGGCCAGCTTTCCTACAATCTCTCGAGAGTTTCCAGTAATTAGGCGATAGCGTGATGAATTAATCCCAGCCTCATCAAAAGCTTGCTTAGCTAACTTAGCATTTTCAACTTCATCATCAATTGATGTTAATAACCCCTTTGGACTCATCGCTTGAAAAATCCATAAACCACTAACTCCAGCCCCGGTTCCGATTTCAACTATTGAACTAGCTCCTATTAAATGGGTGAGATAGCGAAGAAGAGATCCAACTGCTGGAGTGGCATCATAGGTGCCAATTTCCTGCCCTCTACTCCTAGCTTTTTGAATAATCTCTGTCTCTGGAATAAATGTATTTGAAAATACCCGCATATCTCCGCGTTCAGGGAATAACTTCTCTGTAAATCCCTTATCCCCGATGCCTGACATCACAGCGTAGCTAGCCACTGAGTGAGAAGGCGAACTCCATATCCAGTTCCACCTTTTACATTTTCTCCTGCATCAACTTCAGATCTGGCAGGGCCAGCAATATCTAAATGAACCCACTTGCGCTTGCCAACAAAGTTTTCTAGAAACAGCGCAGCAGTAACTGAGCCGCCTTGAAACTTAAACTTATCGGCGGTGTGATTAAAGTCTGCGATATTGCTCTCTAGAGCTACTGAATAATCATCAATCAAAGGCATATGCCAGATTTGATCTCCTGTGTAATCGCCAATATCTGAGAGTTTTCTAGCGAGTTTGTTATCTCTTGTATACATCGCTCCGTAATAGCGGCTAAGCCCTAGAGTTGCAGCTCCAGTTAGAGTTGCTACATCAATCAAGTAATCTGGGTCTAGATTCTTATCAGCATAAGCAAGGCCATCTGCCAGCACTAATCTTCCTTCAGCATCAGTGTTGATTACCTCAACTGTAGTTCCACCATAATGAGTGATTACATCAGATGGGCGAGTTGATGTGCCTGAAAGAGAGTTCTCAGCAAGCATCAGTAGCGCTGTGATTCGAACATTTAATTTCAATTCAGCAGCTGCAATTGTTGCCATTAACACAACAGCTGCCCCAGCCATATCACTTTTCATTGGAGCCATCGCTTCATAAGGGCGCTTTAGAGAAACGCCTCCCGTATCAAAGGTGATTCCCTTGCCGACTAAGACCACATGAGGCGCTTTCTTTGATCCCTTTGGCTTGTAACTTAACTCAACAAATCTTGGAGGATTTTTTACACTGGAGTTACCAATAGCTCTAAGCCCGCCAAACTCTGCCAATTGGCGACCTGATTTAATCTTTAGAGAGAGCGTAGAGTCCTTTGCTAGTGATTTTGCCTGAGCTGCCATCCAAACTGGGTTTTTAATGTTGGAGGGAGTTTGTATTAAATCGCGCGCCTTCCAAGTTGATTTAACTAGCACCTTTGAACGCTCTAAAACTTTAGCAAAGTCACCTACTAGCGTGATCTCTGGAGTTAGGCTCTTGGTGCCACTCTTCTGGCTCCAAATATATGTAGCGAGGGTAGAGGAGATAAAGTGAAGTTGAGCATCGCTATCGCTCTCAACTAAGAAAGAAAGTACTGAGGATTTACTAGCTTTTACCTTTCGCCCAATAGCAGCAGATGCTCTTCTAATATGAGAATTACTTGATTCACCAACTCCAACAAGAAGGATATGTACTACTTCTCCGCTTTCCTGCAATACTGGAATATCAATTACTTCTCCGGCTTTGCCAGTAACAGCGCTGCCATTCTTCTTTATTTCATCAGTAAATGAGATTGAGTAAATTTTCTCAATACTTTTAATTACTTTTTTGCTTAAAACTATCTCTATCTCAGGTAATTCTTTTGAATCTTTTGCTTTTATAGGAAGGGCAATATGAGTAAAGCCTTTGAAGAATTTCTCCGAGATTTCCCCCGGAAGTTTTACCGTTCCGAGTTTCGGAAGCGGTAGATTCATTTCTTAAGTAGGGAGATTGACATATTTAATACATCAGCAAGGTTTCGAGCCTCTTCTTGATTTAGCTCTACTACCAAGCGGCCGCCACCCTCTAGCGGGATTCGCATCACTAGGCTTCTGGCTTCCTTGGTAACTTCCATAGGTCCATCGCCAGTGCGGGGTTTCATGGCTGCCATCGATTAGCCTTCTCTCTAAATTAATCCTTGAAAGATCTTCTAGCCTTAAGCCCCAGCTCCAAGCTGGGAGGGTGAATTATCCCTTATCTAGCTCCCTTGTGGGAAATTGAAAGCCGAGCTCATTCTCATCCGTCCAGAGCGCAATACCGCCGTAATTGCCCGCTCAGGAGCCCCTATTTTCGTTGATATTTCCTCGATGCTATATCTCTTTATGTAATAAAGGGTAAGCACAATCCGCTCTTCTTCAGGAAGAGAGTCGATGAACTCTTCTAAGGTCTGGTTCTGCTTACTCACAAGGCTAAGGCTACTGCCGATGGCGCCCCTTCAGTTGTTAAATCCTCGCGCAAACTTAGACAATGAGTAATTCACAGCAAGCAATATTCCTGGTTTTATAAGGGTCAGAATCGCAGTTGGGGCATCGATTCGTTCATACCAATCAAATCTAGTTTTACCCGGAGCTATCTCTGTTAGGCGAAATTCTCCAATGCCTTTAATCCAACGACCATAGTGATCAACAGCGCAGAAAGTCTCTGGGTTCCAAGCCGTTATTTTCATCTCATCCCAGATACCAATTTTTCCAATTCCAGTAAATGCAGAAATAGTTGTTCCGATACTAGAGATGCCATCTATATCAGCGCTTGAATTTACTTTTGTTAGAGCCATCCACTGACCTTGGCTCTTCCAATCAACTAACTTCTTCCAAACTTCACCAATCGGCGCAGAGATAGTGACGCTGGCTCTAAAGTCAGCAATCTTAGATTTACTCTTCATGCTCATGAAGTAACGCGCTCTATCGCGCTATCAATAGTGCTACACCAAGAAACTAACTCATGCTGACCTGGTTTCATAAAGTTCATTGCAGTTAAGTCATCAAGTGCTAATCGAAGTGAGCCATAGACACCGCTTGGATCTAGAATTGCAATTGGCTTGTTGTGAAAACCTAAATATCTTCCTACCCAAATTTCTAATAACTCCTCAAGTGTTCCAATTCCACCAGGAAGGGCGATAAAACCATCGGCTAAGCTTTCAATTAAACCTTTGCGCTCACGCATATCTTTGACTACATGCATCTCGCTAGAGTCATGATCGATAAATTCCACGCTCATTAGCCGCTCTGGAATAACTCCAATAGTTCTACCACCATATTTTCTAGCACCTTTGGCCACCTCGCCCATTACCGATATTGCTCCGCCGCCCCAGACCAATTCATGGCCTAATTTGGCAAGAGATGCCCCTAACTCAAAGCCAAGCTCTAGGTTCTCTTTTGAAACCAGGGTCGATGATGCGCAGTAGACGGCAACTTTCATAGCCACACTCTAAAGCAGATTTTTTCTAATGCTCACTGAAGCAAGCGCAAGCCAATAGTTGATAGCGTTGGACTATGAGCAAAGCCAACTCGGCATATGGTTATGGGATTTCAACCATTGCAAAAGATGGATCAACCCTTGATACCTACTTTCACCAGTTGGGTCTTGGCACAGCTGAAGCAAGCAGAGTTGATTTAGCAAGCCTTGAGGGCGCAGATAACGAGCGAGAGATAACTCGAAAACTAGTAAAAACAGAGATTGAGCTAGATAAGGCGCCAACAAGTGTTGCTGATGCCTACTTGCGACTACACCTACTCTCTCATCGTTTAGTTAAACCACATGGGTTATCACTTGAAGGAATTTTCTCAATTCTTAATAACGTTATTTGGACTTCCCATGGGCCCTGCGCGATTGCTGGATTTGATCAGGTGCGTTTAAAGCTCCGTGCAAAATATGGCTATCTTGCAATCTATGGCGTAGATAAGTTTCCAAGGATGCTTGATTATGTTCTTCCAGAAGGAGTGCGCATTGCCGATGCAGATCGCGTAAGACTTGGAGCTTATTTATCACCTGGAACAACTGTGATGCATGAAGGCTTTGTTAACTTCAATGCGGGAACTCTTGGCGCATCTATGGTTGAAGGTCGAATATCGGCAGGAGTTGTTGTAGGCGATGGCTCTGATATTGGTGGCGGCGCCTCAATTATGGGAACTCTAAGTGGCGGCGGAAAAGAAGTAATTTCCATTGGCAAGAGAACACTTCTTGGGGCAAATTCAGGACTTGGAATTTCACTCGGCGATGATTGTGTTTTAGAAGCTGGCGTCTACTTAACTGCAGGATCAAAAGTACTTCTGCCAGATGGAAAGATAGTCAAAGCAAGGGAGCTATCAGGCGCTAACTCACTTTTGATTCGTAGAAATTCGCAGAGCGGCGCAATTGAAGCCCTTAATAAAAGTGGCAGTTGGGGCGGTTTAAATAGCGTGCTTCACTCTAATTAAGTTAAGCAGTACTTAGCTCGCTCAATAATTTCTACTTGACACTCTTTAGCAATAAAGGGCAGCTTAACAATTGCCCTTGTGTTGTGAATCCAGGTTGATGGAAGCTTTACTTTGGCGCGAAAGAGTTCTCCAGTTAGCGTTGCCGATGCCCCAGTACTTGAAATTCCAGTAATTGAACTGATGCTTCCCGTTTGAGTTCTTGAGTTGATGGTAAATGAGACAACATCAGGTAGTAAAAAGGCTTGCGCCATAACGCTCTGTGGCACAAATCTTGACCAAAGTGCATATCTTCGATTGATAGTTGGATTAAGGCTCCATGGATCAGGCACTCCGGTTAGGTAAGGCACTGGACTTCCCCAAACCTCAACAACATTTTGAGTAACTCCCCCACTTGATGAGAAATAAAAAGCTTGAATGGGCTTGCCCTCAAGAGTTACTACTAGAGCGCTATTCTCATCAACAAATGTGCGATTAACTGCCTCTCGCCATTTAATGCCATAGATGGCCTCAGTTTCTTTGGCATAACCCACAAAATTCTGATCAACAGTGGTGTTATAAATGTTGCAATCGCACTCAACTCTTAGCCTAGATAATTTACCTATCGCATAAGTTCTTGCTGCTATTGCTTGTGCTTCAAGGGCGGCAGCTGGCCAAGATGAAGGTACTTCACCTAGGCCATAGAGATACTCATCATGAAGTCTTAAAGTATTAGTAACTGCTAGGTATGAACTAAGAAGATTGGTTACGCTCTTAAAGACTATTTGACCATATTTATATTGAGTGGCAGTTACTCCATTAGTTAGTAGCGCAGTTGTAGTTGCGCTATCCCAACGAATAGTCCAAGCAGGGGCAGGATTGATTGCAGCATATTTAGCGGTAGGAGATGAGAGAGCTGGAACCACACTTCCTGCAAAATTTGTAAAGAGAGCAGTGGTATCACCTGAATATATTCCAAATGGTTCAGGGCTCTCACTCATTGGAATATCACCTTGATATAAGCGAATCTCGCCAGTTGATCCAACTGCATTTAAAGTTACCGATGATATTAAGTTAGCAATATTAACTCTTATAAGTTGATCATCTGGATAGGCAGTAACTGCAGTGCCTGGGTAGTAATAGTTGAGAATTTCAACAGCTGTTTTAGACTCAAGTGCTTGACCGCGAGCGCCGATCTGACTCATTCCCACGCCATGGCCATAACCTGAGCCAAAGAAACGAAAATCTGTTGGAATAAGAGTCCGTGCTTGAGCAGGGGAAATTAAGTTAAGCCCTAAGGTGAAGATAAGCGATAGGGAAGTAAGGAGAAACGCTCTTTTCTTCATATTTCTTAGGGTACCGCAGCGCTAGGAAATTAGTTGGTAATTAGCTTTCTTGGTGAGGTAATGAAACCAAATCCCCAGCAAAAATGCATGAAAATCAAAACAATTGGTAAGTAAATCCGCTGGGCAAGACCCTTTCCAATAATTAATGAAGTCACAATTATCGCACCAAGATAAGTAATGATTGGAATAAAAAATAGTGATGAGGCAAAGATACCTAGAGCTAATGAAGTAACTTGCAATATCAAGTTTAAAGGTGGGCTTAGATAGCGAAAATTAATTGTCCTATTATGTTGGCGAACTACTGCTCTTCTCCATCGTCCATATTCAAAGTATTGTGACGCGAGTTTCTTAAGAGAGCTTCTTGGGCGATAGATAACTTTTAACTCAGGGTCAAAATAAACTACCCCGCCATTTTTCCTCAAGCGATAATTTAGCTCCCAATCTTGAGCCCTAGTAAATCTCTCGTCATAGCCACCAACTGCATCTAATGCACTCTTTTGAAATACTCCTAGATAAACGGTATCGGTCGGGCCAGCTACTCCCCCGATATGAAATCTTGATGATCCCACTCCAATTGGCGAGCGCATCGCTACTGCTACTGCCTTTTCAAATGAGGTGGTCCCTTTAGCAAACATAATGCCACCAACATTTACTGCGCCAGTTTTTTTCAAAGTTTCAACAGCCTGAGCTATGTATTCCTTATCAATTTCTGAGTGTCCGTCGATACGAACAATTATTTGATTCTTTGCAATCTTTAGCGCAGCATTTAAACCACTTGGAGTTCTTCCTGATTTATTCTCAATGACTTTGATTCTAGAATCTTGCCCTGCTAAATCATTTGCTATCTGTAATGTCTGATCTGTCGAAGGCCCTACTGCCAAAATTACTTCTAGCTCGCCTTGATAGTTTGAAGATAAGGCAGCCTTTATTGCAGCGCGCAAATGAAGTGCTTCATTGATTACTGTGAGAATTATGGAAACTGGTGGGTAATTGGCTTGGTGAGCAGTATTACCTTGCTCAAGTGGGCTAGTCATAACGTTCAAACGGTATCGCTTCATTACTCTTGCCTCTGTGAAATCCCCTCGGGCAATTCGTTTCTTCACTATAGCCTCGATAGCTATTGTGGGGATTTCGGCTATCTCCTGGGCAGGTCTTGGAAGAATAACCGCAGCAATCCCGAGAGTTGATGCCTTTGCTGGCCTAGAAAACCGTCCCAAGAAGGAATCCTCAGCAGTTAATTACTTAATTGTTGGTTCTGATACTAGGGAGGGATTAAGTCGAGAAGAGATTAAGCGGTTAAAAGTTGGTGGCACCGATGTAGCGGCAGGCAAAAGAAGTGACACGATGCTACTTATTCATATCTCAAAGAAGCGAGATAAGGCAGCAATCATCTCTATTCCGCGTGATAGCTATGCGCTAATTCCAGAACATAATAATTCTCAAGGCAAATTAATCCCTGCTGCTTATTCAAAAATCAACTCTGCCTACAACTGGGGTGGGGCGCCACTACTAATTGAAACTCTTGAAAGTATGTCTGATTTAAGAATTGATCATTATGTGGAACTTAACTTTGTTGGCTTTGTTCGAATGGTTGACGCCCTTGGCGGCGTTGAAATTTGCACAAAGAAAGATATCGATGATCCTAAGAGCCATCTAACACTTCCAGCAGGAACACATGTATTAGATGGCATCGACTCGCTAAAGTTTGTTAGAACCAGAGTCTTTGATGGCTTAGGTGATTTGGGAAGAATGAAGAGACAACAAGAATTTGCTGGCGCTATGCTCCGTAAAGCAACTAGCGCTGGAGTATTACTAAACCCAGTAAAGATGGTTGATTTCATAAACTCAGCTTTAGATAGCGTGGTTACAGATGAAGGATTAAGTCAAGGTGACTTACTAACTCTTGGAAAACAGCTACGCAATCTCTCAGCAAGTAACGTTAGAACTCTTACTATTCCTTTGCAGTATTACAACTACAATAAAAATGGAGTAAGCGCTGCAGTGCTCTGGGATCCAGTCTTAGCACCTGAACTCTTTGAAAGAATTAAAAATGATGAAGCCCTCATTGAAGAGGTAAGACCCAATCCATCCTCATCACCTACTACCATCAACAAATTTAAGAGTGGAACTGCCGCTGATAACCCCTGTAGCGGCTAGTATTTGGCAGTCATGTTAAAGCTCTCAGTAATCGGAACTGGCTATCTTGGCGCTACCCATGCCGCAGCTATGTCCTCCCTTGGCTTTGAAGTTGTTGGAGTTGATGTAGATCTAAATAAAATCGATCTTCTCAATCAAGGCAAAGTCCCATTTTATGAACCAGGCCTTGAAGATCTTCTCCTGGCAGAGGTAAAGTCAGGGAGATTAGAGTTCACCACAGATTTTGCTCAAATCAAGGACTGTGATGTTCACTTTATATGTGTAGGCACTCCTCAGAAAAAAGATAGCTTAGCTGCAGATCTAACTTATGTAGATGCATCAATCGCATCTGTTGCGCCACATGCCAAAGCTGGCTCTCTAATAGTAGGTAAGTCCACAGTTCCAGTAGGCACTGCAGATCGCCTTGCAAGTATGTTAAGGCAAGTAAATGAGAGAGTTGAGTTAGCCTGGAACCCAGAATTTTTAAGAGAGGGTTTTGCAATTGAGGATACCCTTAGGCCAAATAGATTAGTTGTTGGAGTTACTTCAGATCGCGCTGAAGAGATATTAAAAGAAGTTTATGCCCCACTTCTGAAAGATGGAGTTCCTTGGGTAAGGGCAGATCTGCCAACTGCAGAGCTAGTAAAAGTTGCTGCAAACTCTTTTCTTGCCACCAAGATCTCCTTTATCAACGCTATGGCAGAGATCTGTGAGGCATCTGGTGGAGATGTAACAGTTCTTGCTAAAGCAATTGGTTATGACCCAAGAATTGGCTCTCGCTTTCTCCAAGCTGGAATTGGCTTTGGTGGCGGGTGCTTGCCTAAAGATATCCGCGCATTTATGGCGCGATCAGAGGAACTTGGAGCTAAACAATCTCTTGAGTTCTTAAGAGAAATTGATTCAATAAATCTTCGAGCAAGAGCGCGAGTAATTGATTTAGTAAGAATTGACCTAGGTCAGGATCTAAAGGGTAAGAAGATTGCAGTATTGGGCGCTGCCTTTAAGCCCGATAGCGATGATGTCAGAGACTCACCCGCACTAGATATCGCCGTTCAATTAAGCCAAGCAGGAGCAAATGTAAGTGTCCATGATCCCAAAGCTATTGAGCCCGCTAGAGCTCGCTTTGCTCACTTAGATTTTTCAGAGAGTATCGAAGGCTGTATCGCTGGGGCAGATGTAATTTTGCATTTAACTGAATGGAAAATATATCGAGAGATAAATCCATCTGCCATAAAGAGCCAGGTCAAGCAAGCGATAATTATTGATGGTAGAAACGCGCTAGATAGAGATCTCTGGGTCAAAGCTGGTTGGAAATTTAGGGCCCTAGGAAGGGCTTAAGTAATGGCGCCAAAAATAATCTTGGCATCAGCATCCCCTGCTAGATATAAATTATTACAGAGCGCCGGGATTACCCCTGAGGTAATTGTAAGTGGAGTTGATGAAGAGAGCTCTGATTATCAAAATCTATCCCCCAAAGAACTAGTCATAGCCCTGGCGATAGTTAAAGCTCACACAGTTAGAGAAAAGATTAATTATCCTGCTTTGATAATTGGTTGTGACTCTACCTTTGAATTCCAGGGGCAGAGTTTAGGTAAACCAGGAAACGCAGCAAATGCAATTGCACGAGCTAAACAATTGCGAGGAAAATCTGGAGTTCTACACACCGGACATTGCATTATCGATACTGAGAAAGAAATTGAAATTAGCGATGTAGTAAGCACAACAGTTTTCTTTGCAGATATGAGCGATGCTGAAATTGATGGTTATGTAGCAACTGGTGAGCCATTAAATGTTGCTGGGGGCTTTACTCTTGATGGAAGAAGCTCGCCTTTTATCTCAAGAATTGAAGGCGAAACATCAAATGTTATTGGCCTCTCCCTGCCACTATTGCGCAGCGCCATTAACAAATTAGGTTATCAGTGGTTTGATTTGTCATGACTTTATATGCCGCATATGGATCAAATCTTGATCCTAGGCAGATGCTTCTTAGGGCTCCCCATTCACCTCATCGCGGCACTGGATGGCTACGCGGGTGGCGCTTAACTTTTGGTGGAGAAGAAATTGGATGGGAGGGAGCAGTTGCAACTCTTGCAGAAGATGCCGGCCATAGCGTCTTTGTCTCGGTCTACGACTTAACTGCTACAGATGAAGCAGCCCTTGATCAATGGGAAGGTGTAACTACTGATCTATATCGCAAGATTAGAGTGCGAATAGAGACTCTTGATGGTTCTCCGCTTTGCTATATCTATGTACTTAATTCTTTTGAAGGCGGAACTCCTTCCGCTCGATATCTGGAGATTATGGTTAGCGCTGCTCGTGAAGCAGGAGCTCCTGAGGATTACATAAAAGATTTAAGTAATCGAAGCACTCGGTAGTAAGTTTGCCCTATGGATCAAACTCTAATCAATCAAGTTCAGCAGTGGATTGATCAAGATCCTGACCCAAAGACAAAAGTCGAACTTGAAAATCTCCTTGCAGATAATAATGAAACTGAGTTGCGCTCCTGTTTCTCTGGCTTTCTAGAATTTGGAACAGCAGGCTTGCGAGGCAAATTAGGGCCAGGGCCTTCAAGAATGAATAGAGCAGTTGTAACAAAAACCGCAGCCGGCCTGGTTACTTACATGCACAAACACAATCTCTCATCTGTTGTCATTGGACGAGATGCTAGATATGGATCGAAAGACTTTGCTCAAGATACAGCTGAGATTATGCAAGGCGCTGGTATGAAGGTCTACTTATTGCCAGGAGCTCTTCCAACTCCAGTTCTTGCCTACGCTGTTAGAGAGTTAAAATGTGATGTTGGAATTATGGTAACTGCAAGCCATAATCCACCAGAAGATAATGGCTATAAGGTCTATTTAGGCGGAGTAGTTGATCAGATTCGCTATGAAGGATCACAGATTATCTCTCCTGCTGATACTCAGATTTCAGAATATATCTCTCAAGTTCCCGATCTAAATACGCTAAAACGAAGTAGCGGAGCAGAAGTTTTAGATAACGCGATAGTTGATTCGTATGTTCAGGCCACAGCAAAGCTTGCCACCTCAAATAGTGATCTTAAAGTGGTCTATTCAGCTATGCATGGTGTTGGTAAAGAGACTTTAGAACAAGTATTTACAGCAGCAAATTTCGCTCCCCCAATATTAGTTTCCGAGCAGGCAGAGCCAGATCCAGATTTTCCAACAGTTAAATTTCCAAATCCTGAAGAGCCAGGAGCTATTGATCTCTCTCTTAAGAAAGCGATACAAGTTTCAGCAGATCTAGTTATTGCAAACGATCCTGATGCTGATCGCTGCGCAGTTGCTATCGCTGATAGAGGTGGCAACTGGAGAATGCTTCGAGGAGATGAGGTTGGAGCCCTTCTCGGTGAGTATCTAGCAAGAACTGCTAAGGATAAGAGCGCAACTCTTGCTAATTCAATTGTCTCATCTTCAATCTTGAGCAAAATAGCTAAGGCATACCAATTACCTTTTGCTGAAACTCTCACTGGATTTAAGTGGATTGCAAAGATAGAGAACCTGCATTTCGGATATGAGGAGGCACTTGGTTATGCCGTTGACTCAAATTCAGTAAATGATAAGGATGGAATCAGCGCAGCCCTAATGATTGTTCAAATAGCAACAGATCTAAAGCGTGAATCTAAAACGTTAAATGACTTGCTAGATGAGATTTGGAACAAATACGGCTATCACGGCACCAAGCAGATTTCAGTAAGGGTTAATACTCTTGAAGAGATCTCCAAAATCCTTGGAAGATTTAGAAATAGCACTCCACAATCAATCGCTGGATATCAGGTGAGTGGCTTTGATGATTTAGAAAAACCTACAAGTGATCTGCCACCAACAAATGGAGTGAGAATTTTTCTTGAGCCAAATATTAGAATCATCGTAAGGCCTAGTGGAACCGAGCCAAAGATTAAGTGTTATATAGAGGTAGTTAGCGATAGTCAGGAGATGGCCGAGAAGATCATTGCGAGGCTGGATTTTGAGCTACGTACCTTTCTTGCTTCATAACTTGTAGACTCACCACTTATGTCAGCGCTAAATCTGATTGATGGTTCTGAAACTTCGCTGCGTAGATTTCTACAAACCCTTGCCGGAGTAGATCAAATTGGCGCTCAAGAGCGCGCTGCCATGCTTGCAACGCGAAGTATTAAGACCACTAGTAAGAAGTGGGCTATTGATATGGCCATTAGCATGATTGATTTAACAACTCTTGAAGGGGCAGATACTGCTGGAAAGATCAGATCACTCTGCTCGAAGGCTCTCCGCCCAGATCCGCAAGATCCCTCGGTTCCACATGTGGGAGCAGTCTGCGTTTATAACGACATGGTTGGAATAGCAAGAAATCATCTAGATTCAATTGGCGGTCAAAGTATTCCAGTAGCTGCAGTCGCAACTGCTTTTCCCTCAGGTAGAGCCTCGAGAAAAGTTAAGCTTCAAGATACCAAAGATGCCATTTCACTAGGTGCAACTGAAATCGATATGGTTATTGATCGAGGTGCATTTCTCTCTGGCCGACTTGGTGAAGTATTTGATGAAATCAGAGCAATTAAAGAAATCTGTTCCGATAAAGCTCACTTAAAAGTAATTCTTGAAACAGGTGAACTAGTAACTCTAGACAACGTTCGCAAAGCTTCATATCTAGCAATGCTTGCCGGAGCAGACTTTATTAAAACCTCAACTGGAAAAGTTACTCCCGCTGCTACCGCTCCAGTCGTTCTAGTGATGCTTGAGGCGGTAAGAGATTTCTATGAGCTAAGTCAGGTCAGAATTGGGGTTAAGCCAGCAGGTGGAATTAGAACAACTAAGGATGCAATCAAGCAGTTGGTATTGGTTAAAGAGATAGCAGGAGCTGAGTGGTTAAACCCAGAGCTATTTCGAATTGGAGCAAGCGCTCTGCTAAATGATTTACTTATGCAGCGCATGAAATTAACTACCGGCAGATATTCCAGTGCAAATTATGTTACGGTGGATTAATAATGAGTGACTTTGAATACGCCCCTGCCTTGGAATCTAAGGCGATAGCCAATATAAGCAAGGACTATGGGCTATTTATAAACGGTAAATTCATTGCCTCTCATAACAAGAAGCGCTTTGAGACTATAAATCCCGCTAATGAAGAGGTATTAGCCAAGATTTCACTCGCCGATGAAGTCGATATTGATAAAGCTGTTAAGGCTGCAAGATCTGCCTATGTAAAAGTTTGGTCGAAGATGAGCGGCAAAGAGCGAGCAAAATACCTCTTTCGCATAGCTCGCCTACTTCAAGAGAGATCTCGAGAATTTGCTGTAGTTGAAAGCTTAGATAATGGAAAGCCGATTAGGGAAACTAGAGATATCGATATTCCACTATCAGCTGCGCACTTTTTCTATCACGCCGGCTGGGCAGATAAGTTGGAGTTTGCTGGCTTTGGAGATAAACCTAAAGCTCATGGAGTAGTAGCTCAGATAATTCCCTGGAACTTTCCGCTTCTAATGCTTGCATGGAAAATTGCGCCAGCTCTAGCAACTGGAAATACAGTTGTCTTAAAGCCTGCTGAAACTACCCCACTAACCGCTCTGCTATTTGCTGAAGTCTGTCAACAAGCAGATCTACCACCTGGAGTAGTAAATATAATTACAGGAGACGGAAGCACAGGATCTGCGTTAGTTAAGCATCCTGATATAGATAAGGTTGCATTTACTGGGTCTACTGAGGTTGGCAAATTAATTGCTAGATCTCTTGCCGTTAGCAATACCCCAGTCACTCTTGAACTTGGTGGAAAAGGTGCAAATATCGTCTTTGAAGATGCCCCACTTGATCAAGCAGTTGAGGGAATCATTAATGGCATATTCTTTAATCAAGGCCATGTCTGCTGCGCTGGCTCTCGCCTTCTGCTTCAAGAAAATATCCATGATGAATTCTTAGGCAAATTACAGAAGAGAATGTCCAAGATTCGCCTAGGTGATCCATTAGATAAGAACACAGATATTGGAGCTATCAATTCAGCTGCGCAACTAGCAAAGATTCATGAACTCTCATCCTCTGGACAAGCAGAGGGCGCTGATATCTGGTCTGCTCCTTGCCAGATTCCAGATAAAGGATTCTGGTTTGCTCCAACGATATTTACTGGAGTAACTCAAGCTCATCGCATTGCTAGAGAGGAAATCTTTGGACCAGTGCTCTCTGTGCTTACATTTAGAACCCCACAAGAGGCGATAGAGAAAGCCAATAACACTCCTTTTGGACTCTCAGCTGGAGTTTGGAGCGATAAAGGTTCAAGAATTCTCTGGGCAGGAAATCACTTAAAGGCCGGAGTTATCTGGGCCAACACCTTTAATAAATTTGATCCCGCAAGCCCATTTGGCGGATATAAAGAATCTGGCTGGGGCCGCGAAGGTGGTCGCCATGGACTTGGCGCATATATCAAGGGAGCTAAGAAATGAGTCTTGATATAAAGAAGACCTACAAATTATTTATCGCAGGCGCCTTTCCTCGAAGTGAATCAGGGCGCAGCTATGAGATTAAAGATAAGAAAGGAAACTTCATAGCAAATCCTGCGCAAGCATCAAGAAAAGATTTAAGAGATGCAGTTCTTGCAGCTAAGAACGCTCACTCATCTTGGGCCTCTGCAACTGCCTATAACCGAGGACAGATTCTCTATCGCATCGCTGAAATTATGGAAGGTAGAAGCGAACAATTTGTCTCTGAAATTATGGCAATGGAATCCGTTACTAGTAAGCAAGCTCAAGTGCAGGTAAGGCAAGCAATTGATACCTGGGTCTGGTATGCCGGATGGAGCGATAAGATTTCAACAATTGCAGGAAGTACCAATCCTGTTGCAGGACCTTTCTTTAATTTCACAGTTGCAGAGCCACTAGGTGTGGTTGGAGTTGTCGCTGATGAAAAATCTTCACTACTAGGCGTTGTCTTAGGACTTGCTCCAGTATTGGCAGCAGGAAATTGCGCAGTCTTACTTGCAAGCCAGAAGCGTCCACTATCTGCAATAACCCTTGCAGAGTGCCTTGCAACCTCTGATGTTCCAGCAGGGGTAGTAAATATCCTCACTGGTTTAAGCGATGAATTAACCCCGCATTTAGCCTCACATATGGAGATAGATGGCCTTGATTTAAGCGGGGTTGATAGTAAGAGCGTTGCAGCTCTTCGCATTTCAAGTGTTGATAATTTAAAGAGAGTTCATAGTTTTTCAGCTGAAAAATCTCCAGAGCGGATTCTTTCCTATATGGAATATAAGACGCTCTGGCATCCAATCGGTGTTTAGAACTTAGTAATTACTAGCGGCAATCTCTCCGCAACTTCACCTTTCTCGGAGATACTAACCGCGCCTTCTAGCGCTTGTTTAGCTCGTTCAAATCTCTCACTTTCATCGCTATGAAGTGTGAATAGAGCAGATCCGCTAACTATCTTCTCCCCTGGTTTAGCATGAATTTCAATTCCTGCTCCAGCTTGAACTGCCTCCCCTTGTCGCGCTCTTCCAGCGCCCAGGCGCCAAGCACTAACTCCAACTTTTAGCGCATCCATTGAGGAGATAGTTCCGCTTCTCTCAGCAGTAATAACTAGCTTCTCTTTAGCAGTTGGAAGCGAAGCATCAGGATCTCCTCCTTGGGCTCTAACCATTTTTCTCCAGCGATCCATCGCGCTTCCATCTTTGAGAGCAACTTCAGGATCTTTGCCGCTTACCTTTGCAGCATCGAGCATCTCTCTTGCCAAAATTAGGGTTAACTCGACAACATCTGCTGGTCCACCTCCTGCAAGAACTTCTATTGATTCACGAACTTCAAGGGCGTTACCAGCAGTTAGCCCAAGTGGCACATCCATTGCAGTAACAAGAGCCCTGGTATTTACTCCAGCTCTCTTTCCAAGTTCAACCATAACGCTCGCTAGCTCTTTAGCTTTTTCTGGATCTGACATAAATGCTCCAGAACCTGTTTTAACATCTAAAACTAAGGCGCTAGTTCCTTCAGCAATTTTCTTGCTCATGATTGATGAAGCTATTAGTGGAATAGCTGGCACTGTTCCTGTGACATCGCGCAGTGCATAAAGCTTCTTATCCGCAGGTGCTAAACCTGCACCTGCTGCGCAAATTACTGCTCCTACATCTTCCAATACTTTGAGCATCTGCTCATTACTTAGAGATGCCTGCCAACCAGGAATTGATTCCATTTTATCTAGCGTTCCGCCAGTATGGCCAAGACCTCTACCTGATAGTTGTGGGACAGCAGCTCCGCAAGCAGCAACTAGTGGCGCAAGTGGAAGGGTTATTTTATCTCCAACCCCACCTGTTGAATGTTTATCAACTGTTGGAATTCCAAGACTGGACCAATTCATTCTCTCGCCGCTATTAATCATTGCATCGGTCCAGCGCGATATCTCGCGCATATTCATTCCATTTAATAAAATCGCCATCAATAAAGCTGAAATCTGTTCATCTGCTACCACTCCGCGGGTATAGGCATCAACAATCCAGTCAATCTGTAAATCACTTAACTCATTTCGATCACGCTTTGCTGTAATGATCTCAACAGCATCAAAGGCCTCACTCATTATCTCTATCTCTTCTTTTCTAAATCATCAGGTCCAAAGCCCCAAGGAAGAATTACAGACATGTCTTGAGGGCCGCTTGGCGTTAATAGTTGAAGTTCATTTCCGCCATGTTCAAATAGAAGTTGGCGACAACGTCCACATGGCGATAGAAGTTCTCCCTTGCCATCTACGCAGACGACAGCAACTAACCGTCCGCCGCCGCTCATAAGCAAATTGGAGATCATGGAACACTCAGCGCAGAGCGTTAAGCCATAGCTAGCATTTTCTATATTGCAGCCGCTAACTATTCGCCCATCGCTAACTAAGCCAGCAGCTCCAACTGGGAAATTTGAATAAGGGGCATAAGCCTTCTTAGAAGCTTTAATTGCCTCATCTTGCAATGACTTCCACTCGATCATCTCGCTCCTATCTTGGAAATCCAGCGGCAACTCCGCCATCTACCGGGATTACTGCGCCAGTGGTCCGAGAAGATTCGTCCGAAAGTAGATGAGCAACAGAGCGAGCAACATCTAAAGAACGCACCCTAGCTTTGAGAATATTGCGTTTGGCATAGAAATCCTCAAGTTCTTCAGGTTTTACACCATGTTCTTTCGCCCTTTGCTCGCGAATTCCGCCCTCCCAGAGTTTGCTGTTATCAAAGACTGCATCGGGGTTTAAAGCATTAGCTCTGATTCCATAAGCCCCACCTTCAAGTGCTGCAATTCTCATCAGCTGAATCATTCCAGCCTTTGAAACTGAATATCCGCCAAAGCCAGCACCGGGTGCAAAAGCATTTTTGCTTGCAATATAAACTAGAGAGCCACCCATACCTTGTCTACGCAGCATGCGCATGGCGTATTTTGTTAATAAAAATGAACTTGTGAGATTTATTTCTAATCCTCTTCGCCAGTGAGAGGAATCTAGTTCTTCTAAAGAACCAGGCACTCCAATGCCAGCATTCAAAACCAGACCATCTAGCCCACCAAAATTATCTATGGTTCGATTTAAAGTCTCTATAACCACACTTTCATCGCTCTGATCTCCCTGAACTAAGAGAGGTTTTGAAAACTTCCCAGCAGCAAATTCTTCCTCAGTTCGCGCAAGTCCCTCAGGGTCTAGGTCAGCTAAAACTAGATTTGCTCCAAGAGATCCAAGGTGTAAAGCAATCCCCCTTCCTATTCCACTACCTGCTCCAGTAACAATAAATATGTTCCCGCTCATCTGCGGGGCTTTAGGTTTTAACTTCAATTTGTAGAGCTCCATAGGCCAGTAGTCGAAACCAAATATTTCACTATCAGGCAGGGTTCTGGGTTTAGGGAAAGAGTCAACAACAGTTGAGCCAACGCTATGAGTATGGAAGGCAATATCAGCCATCATCTTGGTTTCGCTAATTGTTGCTCCCGCAGCAATCATCCCAATTCCTGGCGTTATAAATAGCTTGGGATCACTTCCATGGCTGGAATAACCTTCAGGCAATAAATTCTTGTTACTTTCAAAATAAGCTTCATAACGCGCTCTATACGAGTCAACTGCTACATCAACGCTCTCTGGAGTCAATATGCAAGACCAAGGCCTAATTCGAAGCATATGGTCAGCACTTGCCGCCCCGGCAGCAACAACTTTTTCGAGGTCTTGTCGATCAGAAATCTGCCTAAGCCGTGTGTCAACTCGCAATATTTGTTTCTTACCAATTTTTCCTCGTAGGTGAAGAAGAAGTTCTCGAATTTGTTCTTGACTTAGATCTTGATGTGCAAATTCTGCCTTTGGCTTTTTCTTTAGCGTTGCCAAGAATTCCTCAGCTCTACTTACTGCAGCCAAAGTTTTTGCATAGCACTTCTGGCTATCATCATCCCAAACAATAAGTCCGTGATGAGCTAGAACAACCCCTTGATACTCCTTTAATTCACTAACTAATTTCGATAATTTAAATCCTGGTCTGATCCACTCCACATATGCAAAGCCCTCGCCTAGAGCATCTCTAACAGCAGCTGCGCCATCTTCATGATTAGTTAGAGCACAAATCGCATCTGCATGAACATGATCGATGTGTCGGGCTGGCAGAAAAGCATGGAGCAAAGTTTCAATTGATGGACGTCGGGCACTGGGATCAACTAAAGCTCTGGTAACAAAATCAACCATAGTGTCATCATCTAAATCACCTTTTGATTTAAGAGCTGATAGTTCATCAAGATATAGCGCGGGATAGTCAACGGCCTCGCCATAGGCCATATCTGCCCCAGATCCCTTGACCCACAAGACCGAACGATTACGACCCAAGTAATCAGTGATCTCACCTTTGGCAGAGGTGTTTCCCCCTCCATAAACAACAAGAGATTGATCGGCTCCAATTAACTTGGAACGCGTAACTAATTTCTCTAAATCTGGATAGTTCATAGCGCCTCACCTTTACTAATCTGGTAAACACACTTCTCAGTAACTATTGCCGTTATATATCTAGCTAAAGTCACATCAAATGCTGGGTTATAGCTCTTAGAGCCAAG